>JADMIO011418072.1_pt1 | contig 14330 bp, 7 predicted proteins | sample 8958161 | NCBI WGS metagenome assembly JADMIO01 (sample SAMN16585339, study PRJNA669376) | soil metagenome | isolation source: Crop rotation soil | place: USA: Cullars Rotation, Alabama | collected 2011 | reverse complement strand
TGTAGTCGATGCCCAGCGTGTGCCAGGCCGAGGCCGAGTTGCTCAGATCGAAGGCCTGGATCACCTGCCACTCGTGATCGGCAGGCCAGCTATCGCCGCCGTCGCCCATGTCAACAAGCATGAGAAATGTCTTGGTCGCGGCGTGCTCCCCAGTGCCAGCCGCGCCCTGCTGCACTTTCCAGTAATTAAGATCGCCGTCGTCGACGATCCCATCGGCGTTCGCATCGCCGATCGAATTGGTCGCGCCCGTGGCGGTCCCAAGGCCGCGCTGCCAGGTCAAGAAGTCGTTGCCGTCGACATCGCTGTCGTCATCGAAATCCGCGTCGCCAAAGCGCTCAATCTTTTGGATGTACCACCCAAGCCCCTTGCTGCCGTTGCTGGAAAAGCCGCTGCCTAACAGCCCCGTGGCATCGGGCGTGGTGAAGAGCGTATCGGTGGTGCCGAGGCCGTAGACCGATGCTTCCGACTGAATGCGACCGGCGGCCGTGGCAAACCCCAATGGCTTGGTATCGATGTAGGCCGAGAGCTCGAACTTATTGACGTAGTTCTCGGAATAAATCGCGTTGCCGCCGCCCGTCTCGTCGTAGGCGATCAGCGCCTTGCCTCCCTGCGGCGAGGCCGGAATCGCGTTCGGGTTAAATCCGCTCGCCACCGTCGGATCGATCACTCGCGGCAGCACGAACGAGGCGTAGTCCGAGTTGATCGTGGCGCCAACCGCCAGCGGATCGGCGTTCGGGACCGTATAGCTGGCAATCTGCGGCCGATTGTTCGACGCACCGGGAGTGATCGGCAAAATGCCGAAGTCGCGGCCATTGACGTGCGAGTTGCGGCCATCCAGATACCGGCCGATCGATACGACTCGATTGGGCGCGACCGCATCGTACGAAATCTCTTGCCCCCACCAACCTTGGCCCACGAACGCTGCATGTTCGGGCGCAAGAGCGGCGTATTCGTCACCGCGCTGGATGTCGAGCGCCACGGCGTCCTTGATCACGCCGCCGCTGTCGCGACCTCCGTCGCGCAGCTCGAACACCGAGTTGGTATCAAGAAACAACCCTTCGGCGCCGACCGGCAGATCCGTCTCGGGAAGATTCGACGACCCGATCACATAAAATTCGCCCGGTCCTAACATCGTGTCCGCAGGAATCGTATCGACGATCGGCAAGTATGCCGGCGGGGTCACCGACATATCCCAATAGTTCATCGTCCAGCCGCCAATGTTGACGGCCTCGGCGCCCGAGTTGTAGAGCTCGACAAACTCGCGGTTTTCCGGCGCCGTAGTCCCGGCGTCGAACGTCCGAATATCCTTGACGATTTCGTTGATCACCACCTCCGCGCGGACCGGCACGGCCGCGATCAGAAGTGTTGCCAGCGCTGCTGCGGTGCGACTCAGGTTGCGGGAACTCATGAAACTCTCGTCTCCATGCGCTTCTATCTGGGGAAAATGATCGAGGGTCGACACGGGAGCCAACTGCTATCGCCCGCGCTTCGGACCGTCCAGACGCCCGCCCGCCTTGCGCGAGGGCGGCAGTGTTCGGACAAATCAGAACCACGGAGGCGAGATCCGCAGTTGGGAGTGCGGGAACCTGACGGCAAATGCGAGGATCAAGCTGCGGTTACGGTAGCGGAGGTCACGGGCTTACGCCAATTCGACCGCCGCGCCGGCCGCCACAGCAGGCACGTCGAAAAGGAGGCCGCCACGGGGCCGGCACAACGACTTATGATAACCGCGGTCTGCGAGAATCAGAAACGATTCGTGCGCAGTTTTTCCGCGTTTTCGCGCAATTCGTGCAAGACTTTGACGCAGGCGACATCAGCGCCCCTAGGTCGATCGCCCGCGTCAACCAACGCCCCGCCAAACGCTGGCCAGCCCCGCGAACGCTCGGTCGATCGCCAGGCCATCGATCGACCCAAGCGCCGATTCAGCCAGAACGCCGCGATCTTGGTCAGCACGACCACTTCGCGGCTCGGAATGCACGCCTGCGTTACGCAACCATGACTCGCGCCCAGCCGGCGCAGCAGCGGCAGGAAGCCCGGGGCACAGCTTGGCGGCAAAGCCCGGAACCCTGACTTCGTCGCTGGCCAGGCCGGGCGTTTGGGGCGAATCAAGCAGCGCAAACGCTTGCGCCATCGCGATCAGCGAAAGGTCGCTTTCTCCAGCGGTCGCGGCGCGGGCATCGTCATCGCTGGTAGGAGTGGCCGCCGCGGCAACGGCATCGCTCAAACCGTACTGGCCCGACCACACCGCCAGATCGGCGGCGTCGACGGTTCCATCGAGATTCGAATCCCCTTGCCCTGGCGCGGCGTTGGGCATCGTACCGAGTCCGCGCTGCCAGAGGAGGAAGTCGGCGCCGTCGACGTCACCGTCATCGTCGAAGTCGCCCGTCGGAACGACGACCAGCGCGAAGCCGAAATATTCCAAGACGCGGTCCATCACCGCCGTGCGATTCGCAGCCGTGGTAATCGTCTCGAACGGGAAACCAAACGTGACCACTTGAGCGCCCGTGCCCGTGTTGGCGTACTGCACGCCAGCCACGCCGCCGGTGGAATACAGCAGGTTGACCACCGACCCGCCCGTGGCTGCGATCACATCGGGGTATTCCGAATTATAGAACTGAGCCCCGTTGTCGAACGCGAACGACAGCCCGGTAAACATTCCGGACGCCGGACCGTTGACGTTGTACGTATTGGCGTCGTCGGCGACGTAGTCGGCCTTAAGCTGCCCGTTGTAGAACGCGGCGCCGCCCCCCTGAGCGTCGAGATCCCAGCCGATCTCGGCCCCCGTCACAAACAGCTTCCCCCCGGCCGCGAGATAGTTGGTCACCAGCGCCTGCTCGGCGGCGCCAAAAGTCTCGTCGGCCGTCGACTCTTCGCCGCTGATCCAGACCACCGCGTCGTAGTCGCCCAATTGTAACGCGCCAGAGATGAGCATCTCGTTCGAGGCCGTATCCACGGTGATCGCGGCCGTATTGGCCTCGATCGCCGCCGCCGCCTGCACGGCGTAATCGTACGAATTGCTCTGCCGCGGCCGAACTCGCTCGGCCTGACCGCCGGGAACCGCCTGCGTGGGATTCTGTGTGCGCCCCAGTCGGTCGAAGCCGTTGACGATGAGCAGCTTCTGCGTCGTGCCGGCAGGAATCGCGGCGACGACCTCGGAAGCAGCCCCTTCGCCGCCGCTATTCACCGCGACGACCTTGAAGAAGTAGGCCCCCTCGGCGGCCGCGAGGCCATTCACGGTGAACGTCGTCGTGGCGCCGCCGGCGACAAACGTCCCGCCGTCAAATCCATAGCCGTTCGTCGAGCCGTAAATTCGATAACCTGCCGGGGCGTCGCCATTGTACGAATTGGCCACCGGCGCCGTCCAAGAGAGCTTGACGCTGCCGGGTCCAACCGACTCGGCGCGCACTTGCGTCACCCGACCCGGCAGCATGGTGAGCGACGTGGCGCCGCCGTCGATGCTGCTCAAGAATTTGACGGCGCCCTGATAGGTTGCCCGAGCCGTCGCATCGCGCACCTTGGGATCGCGCAGAAGCGCCGCGTCCGTCGCGTTGTCGTGGTACGCTACTTCGACGATCGTGGCGTCGAAGCCGTCCGCGGCTCCGATGTTTTCAAAGTTGATTTCGCCGAATTCGATGTCGCTGCGGTCCAGCGTCGTGTTTTGTCCGGCGTTGAACCAGTTGAATTCGTACTGGCCATTTTGGGCAACCAGGTCGTCGTTCACCTCCTGGCCCAGCGCCTTGGCGAGCTGGAACTGGTGGGGCGTCTTGGCGGAGGTGCGATTGTTGCCGTTGTACAGCCCCAGGACGCCGCGTCCGCCCGCCGCATTGGTGTGGAAGCTGATCAGCATGCGATCGCTTGGCGATCCTTCTGCCTCGCGGTTCATGAAGGCCGCGTATCGCGGCACGACGCCGACGTTGGAGTCGCTGTCCAGCGTCGACCTCGTGGGATCGAACGACACGCCCTGTGCATGGTCCACCTGCCACATGATCCAGTACAGACTGAGCTCGTCCTCGCGCGGTCGGCCCGAGACGCCGCCGCCGCGGGAAATGTCCCCCATGCCGTTGCCAAAGCGAATCGCGTCAGCGATCACCACTCGCCCTGCCTCGCCGGAGCGATTGCTGATTTCCACGGATCCGCCGCTGCCCGCCTCGAAGTAGTAAGTTCCAAGGTAGACAAGGCCTGTGCCGACGGCGCGATGATTGATCGTCACCTCGGTGCTGCCGCCCGCGTAGTTGATGCGGTAGAGCTGATCGGCGGCGCGGTCCGATCCCGACAGCGCCCACGTATAGACGGGGTAAAACCCCGCGTTTGAAAGATTCGGCGTGTATTTCGCCACCGCGGTCTCCGTCGCCGACGTGTCGGCAAAACGGTACGGCACGTCGCCGGCGCTGCCGAAGAACGTCGATTGCGAGCTATCGCTCCAGGCGCCCGTGAACGTGACATGGCCCGTCGGCCCATTGTCGTCATTGTCCAGGACGACCTCGTGGGGCTGATTCCCCACTGGCCGCATCGGCACAACCGTGGCGCCTGCGCGAAACAGGTAGTCGGCAAAAAAGGTCATTTGATCCTGATTGCCCAAGTCCTCGACGATCCCGTTGGTCAACCCGCGGCCGTACGACCACGCGCCGTTGCCTGTATTATTGGCGGCGTAGCCATGGCCGCCATTGATGTAAAAGATTTTGCCCGAGAGGTTGCCATCCGGCTGGGCGCCCACTGGGTTGAGCCCTGCCGCCGAGAGAGCGATGCGCGGCTCAAGGGCCTCAAGCGTCAAGCGGCGCGAGTCCTTGGCGCCACGCGCGACGGCGCGCGCACGGCGCCCTCGGCATCGCGCACGATCTACCCTGCGAAACCCAAATCCCATGTCGAAAGCCTCTGGTCCGCGCCGTGACTCGACCGCAATGCAGTCCCATCTTCGACGACGCTCCTGGCCCCATTGTAATCGGAGTTTCGAGGGCTGATATAATCCAGCAGCACCCGATGCTCGCCCGTGCGCAAGTGCGGCGCCGCCGCTGCGCAAAGTAAGATCCGCGCGGCCGCCATCGACCAGCGACCCGCGCTACGTCGACCGTAGAACGAGCAGCTCGGCGCCCAAACCGGTGAGAAATCTCTGCCAACCGCCGCAGCGACTGCGACCGAAAGCATCCGATTCATATCGCTACCCCCAGCGACGCAGCCCGCCTAGAATCCGCTCATGATGGCAAGCGCACGCCATGGACCGTAGTATGACTGCTCGCAGACTGCCCGTTGGTCTGCCTCAGACGACGGCCGCTTCGAGTGCGACCGCGCCTCTCGAAATTAGCGGCAACGAGGAGGTTTGGAATCGATGACCGGGATGGATCCATGCGGCTTATTCGCCGCCTCACTGCTGCTCGCCGCCATTGGCTGCCAACAATCGCCGATGCCTGCTGACAACGACAATCATGCGGCCGCCGAAACGCTACCACGTGAAGCGGCCTGCATGGTGGCAACCGTGCAGCCGCTGGCTACCGATTCGGGCGTCGCCGCCTTCGAGCGCGGCGGTAGCGCCGTCGATGCGGCCATTGCGGCGGCGCTCACCCTGGGAGTGGTCGATACGCCCAATTCCGGCATCGGCGGCGGCTGTTTTATTCTCATCCGTCGGGCCAATGGGACCGTCGTCGCCATCGACGGCCGCGAAACGGCGCCCGCCGCCGCCACGGCCGATATGTTTATCCGCAATGGCGAGGCCGATCCAGAGCTGAGCACCACCGGGCCGCTCGCAGTCGGCGTCCCCGGCGCGCTGGCGGCGTATCAACTCGCCCTCGAAAAATGCGGGCAGCTCACACTGAGCGACCTGCTACTGCCCGCGGCCAAAATCGCCGAGGAGGGCTTCGCCATCGATCGCGTCTACGCCGCCAAGCTCGCCGCGACGCAGGAGGCGCTCGCTCGCTTCGCCGGCTCGAGAGACGTACTGCTCAAGAATGATCGCACGGCGTTCCCACGCAATCACAAACTCCGGCAACCGGACCTTGCCAAAACCTATCGAGCGGTTGCCGAGCACGGCATCGACTGGTTCTACCGCGGACCGTTCGCCGAACAGGTCGGCCGGTGGATGGCTGGCAACGGCGGCATCCTCACCGCCGCCGATTTTGCCGCGTATCAGGCAATCGAGCGCAAGCCGCTAGAAACCACCTACCGCGATCTGACAGTCGTCGGCTTCCCGCCTCCCAGCTCAGGCGGCGTCCACGTCGCCCAAATGCTCAACATGCTGGAGCGATTCGACCTGAAGGCGGAGTACGCCAAAGATCCGGCGCGCGCGCTGCACATCATTGCCGAGGCGATGAACCTCGCGTTCGCCGATCGCGCCTACTGGCTCGGCGATCCCGACCATGTCGCCGTGCCCCGCGGCCTGATCGACAAGGATTATGCCGCCGATCTGGCTCGCCGGATTGATCCAGAGCACGCCACGCACGTCGAGGCGCACGGCGAGCCGCCACGCGCCGCCGAAGACGTTTTTGCCCGCAAGCACACCACCCATATCGCCGCCGTCGACTCGGACGGCAATTGGGTGGCGATCACGCAGACGATCAACACGACATTCGGCTCTAAGGTGATCGTCCCGGGCACGGGCGTCATGCTCAACAACGAAATGGACGACTTCTCGGCCCAGCCTGGCAAGCCCAACGCCTTCGGTCTCGTGGGCGCCGAGAACAACGCCGTCGCCCCCGGCAAACGACCCCTCTCCAGCATGTCGCCGACCATCGTGCTCAAAGACGGCAAGGCCGTCATGACGGTCGGCGCCGCCGGGGGGCCGAAGATCATTACGCAGGTCCTGCTGGCGATCGTGCGGCGGTTCGACTTCGGCCAATCGCTGGCCGATGCCGTCGGGGCGCCGCGGATTCACCACCAGTGGCGACCCGACGTGCTCACCGTCGAGGCGGCGATGCCCGATGACGTCGTTAAGAAGCTTGAGGCGATGGGCCACAAGATCGATCGCATCGACGCCGGCGGCGTGACGCAAGGGATCGAAGCGGACGGCAACGGCGAGCTGATCGGCGTCCACGACCCCCGCGTGCCCGGCAAAGCGGCGGGCGGAAGGCGGGCGGCAACATCCCGCCTGACAACGCCATAAGAAGGCGCCAGCTCGAAACCATTGGCCGCCCGACCTACTTGGCAGGCGGCTCGCTAGCCAGCGCCTTTGCCGTCGCCTCCGTCCCGCGCATCACGCGCAGCATGTTGCCGCCCAGAATCTTGCGGATGTCCGCCTCGCTGTACCCGCGATCGAGCAATCCCTGCGTGATCAACGGGTAACTCGACGCGTCCTCGAGCTGGTCCGGCAGGATCGACACGCCGTCGTAATCGGACCCTAGCCCCACATGGTCGACGCCCGCCACCTTCACGATGTGGTCGATATGGTCGAGCAGTATCTGAATCGTCCCGCGCGGCCCGCGGCCATGCTCGCGGTCCCACGCCGCCATCGCCGATTCGACCTTGTCCTTGTCGTCGATCGCTTTCTCCTGCTCGCGGCGATAGGCCATCCTCTTCACGTCGATCGCCGCCGTCTCCGGCACGAGAAACGCCGAGAAGAAGTTGACCATCACCACGCCGCCGTTCTTGGCGGTCAGCTCCAACACGTCGTCGGGCACGTTGCGCGGATGGTCGGCCACGGCCCGCGCCGAGGAGTGTGAGAAGATGACCGGCGCCTTGGCGATCTTCAGCACATCGCGCGCACAATCCGCCGAGACGTGCGAAATATCGACCATCATCCCCAGCCGGTTCATCTCGTGAACGACTTGCTCGCCAAACGGACCGAGCCCGCCGACGCGCGGTATGTCCGTCCCCGAATCGGCCCAATCGAGTGAGTCGGAGTGCGTGAGCGTCATGTACCGGGCGCCTTCGTCGAACAATTGCCGCAGCACGTTAAGCGAGCCCTCGATCGAGTGCCCGCCTTCGACCCCAATCAGCGACGCGATCTTGCCGCTCTTGTGAATCCGCTCGACGTCGTCGGCGGTGAGCGCCAGCTCGAACGTCTCAGGGTATCGAGCGATCATCTTTTTCACCAACTCGATCTGTTCGAGCGTGGTGACGAGCGCCGCGCCGCGGCGGGCCGTGTCGACCGGTACCCATACCGACCAGAACTGGGCGCCAACGCCCCCCTTCCGCAGCTTGGGAATGTCGGTCTGCAGCGTGGGCTGGAGTTGAGCAATGTCGAGCTTGTCAAAATTCCCGCCGGCCTGCTTGCGAATCTCCCACGGCATATCGTTGTGGCCGTCGATTACCAGCGACGACTCGTGGAGCTTCCGCGCCGCATCCGTCAGAACAACCGGTTTCGACTCCTGCGCTTGCAGTGCCGTTTCACACCAAAGGACGCAAAGAGCACAGAGAAGGGAAATGCAATGGTTCAATTCTTTCGCTCCTGTGAGCAAACAGGATCATCGATCTCGGGGGAACGGAAGTAAGACGCGGACGCACGCCAATCGGACGAGAGTGATAGAGATTCGAAGACACCTTTTCAGTTCTGGTCCGTGGAAGTCCGCACAATCTGAGTTCATCCGTGTTCCATGTTTCTTCCCCGCCGACTCCGCGGCCTGTTTTCTCGCCTGCGAGATTCTACTTCACGCCCAACTGGTTCCACGCCCAACGGTACAAGTTGCGGCTGTCCGAGTAGCGCGCATCGCTCGAGGTCGAGCCGAGTACGACCATCAGCAACTCGCGGTCCCCGCGTCGGGCGTGCGACACCAGACACGCGCCGGCGGCATTGGTCGTCCCTGTCTTCACGCCGTCGTACCCTTCGATCTCCAGCAACTTGTTGGTGTTTTTCCATAACACATTGCGGTGGTAACCGCCGGGCCCCACAACCGTGGCGCCCCGCTGCCGCGTCCCCGTCACTTCCCGAAACAGCGGCAGCTTCCTCGCCGCGACAGCCAGCCACACCATGTCAGCCGCGCTCGCCTGATGGCCTGGCTCGGTCAGTCCGTGTGTATTTTTAAATTGCGAGTTCTCCATGCCGAGCTCGCTCGCCGCGGCGTTCATCGCTTCGATGAACATGTCGTACGACTGGGAGGGTGAGAGCTTTTCTGAGTTCTCGCCGCCGCCGGGCCCCAGCCGGGCGCCAAAATGCTCGGCGAACGCCACCGTCGCGTCATTTCCCGAGGGAAGCATCATGCCGTAGAGCAGGTCGCGGACCGACACTTCCTCCCCCGCGTTCAGCTCGGCGGTCGAGCCGATCGTTTCATCGGCTCGTTGAGAGAACTTGATCGTCTCGTCAAGCGCTTCCGGATGCTCCTGGCAATAGCGCAGTACGATGAAGGCCGTCATGATCTTGGTCGTGCTCGCAATGTCGCGCGGCGTCTCTTCATCCAGGCCCCACAGGATTTCACCCGTCTTGCCGTCGGCAATTGCGTACGCCTTGCAGGTTACAAACGGCGCACCGCTGAGCGGATCGGCCGCTTCGCGGGCGAGCACCGCGGAGTTCGCCGTCGCCGGATCAGGCGCCTGGGGATCATCCGTCACCAGCTCGCCCAGCGCATCCCACATCGCCTTGTCCACTTCGCCGTCAGCCGCCAGCCCGGCCTGCTTCTGAAACGCCATCACTGCTTCCTGCGTGGCGGGACCAAAGTCGGCGTCGACTCCCAGCTCCGGCGAAGGCTCCACGCGCGCATTCAACGTACGCTGCAGCGCCGCCACCAGCGGTCCGCTGTCGCCGAGCTTGAGCGAGCCGGAGGCCGGCGGCTCGACGCCTTCGTCCGCGTGAGAAAAGTGCCGATATGCGACCTGTGCGATCCGCCCGCACAGGACCTCCGCCTCATTATCGGCCCCCCAACTCTGGTCGATGTTCTTATTGGTCAATACGCAAAGCGCGATCGGCCCATCCTTACAGTCGATCAGCCCTGCGTCGCACCGCACCTCGTTCACCGAGCCCGTTTTGTGCGCGATCTTCATGTCGCGCAGGTAACGCGGAAACTTCTGCTTGTCGTCACAGGCATACATGTGCTCGAGCATCAGCTTTGACGACTCCTTGTCGACCAGCTCGCCCTTGTGGAGCAACTCGAGCAGCTTGACCATCTCGGCGGCCGTCGTGCTGCCAAGACCAAACTGCTTGCTGCGCTCCGGAAAAATCGACGTGTCGCGGCGAAACACTTTGGAGTTGAATTTCGTCTCGGGGCAGCCGAGCTTGTCCATCAAATCGGCGACCGCCTGCAGGCCGACCTCGTTGATCACCAGATTGGTCGCGGTGTTGTCGGAATAGACGATCATCAGGTGAATCGCATCGCGGAGCGAAATCTGCGCCCCCGGCGAAAAATTCGCCGTCAGAATGCCCGAGCCCGGGACCATGTCCTCCTTCTTGAGCGTGAGCATCTGCTCCGGCTTGAGCCGGCCATCGTGCATCGCCTGATAGGCGGCGATCATCAGCGGAAACTTGATCAGGCTCGCCGTCGGCATCGCGCGATCGGCATACCACTCGTACTGTTCGTCGGTGGCAAGATTCTTCACCACCACGGTCACGTCGCCTTTATGCGCGTTGACCAATGGCTGAATCGCATTGGCCAGATCATCGGCGTGCAGAGTGCGCGTCGTGGCCAAAATCAGGACCCACGCAAACGCGCCACAAATACGACGATTGGCTTTCATAGTCACGCTCAACCTCTCCGCCGTGCAATTCTTCATAAGTCTCACGCAAAGGCGCATAGGAGAAGACACTTATCCAGCGCAACTCTTTTCCTCCGACTGCCTTTCTACTCTGCTTCGCGCCTTGGCGCCTTTGCGTGAGATCTCGCTTCTGCCAAGACTCACGATGCCATCAGCATGGCCCCCGTGCCGTTGACGGCCGGGTATTTGCACCACCCGCGATCCACCACGACGCCCGTGGCGATGTCCTTGGCCAATAGCGCGGCGCCGTCCATGTCGACGTAATCCAGCAGCGGGAGCAGTTGAGCAATCGCCGAAATCCCCACGGTCGATTCGGTCATGCAACCGACCATGGTCTTCAGCCCCAACTGCTTCGCCTGCGCGATCATCCGCCGCGCAGGCGTAAGACCGCCGCACTTGACCAGTTTCACGTTCACGCCGTGAAAGTGCCCGCGGCACCGCTCGACGTCCGCCTCGGCGATGCAGCTCTCATCTGCGACGATCGGCAGCGCCGACTCCTGGCACACGCGCTTCACCTCGGCCCACTGATCGGCCGGCAGCGGCTGCTCGATGAATTCTACGTTCAGCTTGGCGAGCTCATGCGAATTGGCGATCGCCTCATCGGCGTTCCACCCGCAGTTGGCGTCGACCCGGAACACCGCATCGGTGTGTCTCCGCAACTCGCGCACGATATCGAGATCGTGCTTTGTGCCCAGCTTAATTTTGTAAATCGGCCAGCCCGGCATCTCGAGCAGCTTGGCGACCATCGTCTCGATCGTGTCGATGCCAATCGTGAAATTCGACTGCGGCACGCGGTCGTTCGACAGGCCCCACAGCTTGTACACAGGAGCCCCCTGCTGTTTGCCCCATAGGTCGTAAGCGGCCTGATCGAGCGCGCACAGCGCGAACGGCGCATCGGCCAGTTTCGCGTGAGCCTGCTCCCACAGTGCCGGCGGATCGAGCTGCGCCCTTGATTCGACGAGCTCGCGAACCGTTTCCAGCGACGCCCTCATCCCCTCCAGAGTGACGCCATAATAGCGATTGGTCGTCGCCTCGCCGAACCCTCGATGCGTCCCGTCGGACAGCTCAACGATCAATGTCGGCTGCACCTTCGTCGCATCGCGTGAAATGGCAAACACGTGCCGCAGCGGCAGCTCGAACTCATGAAACGTCAGCTTCAACACCTTGGCTCTCCTCGAAGCTCATCCTTGCAATGGAGGACGTCAAATTTGAAAGTTGCCGGATTGTCGGAATGAGACGCGGATGAAGGCGGATTCTGGCGGACAAACGCGGATCAGAGAAAAGGCATTCTTCTTGTCCGCGTGCCTCCGCTCAATCCGCGTTCATCCGCGTCCTATTCCTTGCCGCCCTTTCGACCTACCGCGCCGCCAGCGCCGGCTTCATCGCAACAATCGCCTGCACCAGCTCATCGGGCCCGTCGCGCAGCACATCGCACGCCGGCAATCCCAGCTCGTCGCTCACGCGGCGGCGCTCGTCGGCCGCCTGCTTGTCGCCGAGCCGCCGGCTGTTGATGCCGACGCCGATCACCCTCGACGGCCCCATCAGGTTCGCCATCGCTTCGTACACGTCGCGCAGTTCGGGCAGCGACTTCATCGGCCAATACTCCATGCCATGCACGCCCTCGCGGCCGGCCTCGTAGCACATAATCATGCCGTGCGGAGCGCATCCGTGCAGCAAGCCCAGCGTCACCGCCGAGTATTTCGGATGGGCAAGGCTCCCCTGCCCTTCCACGACGAGGATCTCGTGGTGCTGGTTTGCCAGCACCTGCTTCTCGATCGCCCCATTGACGAAGTCGCTCACGACGCAGTCGATCGGCACGCCGTCCCCCTCGACCAGAATGCCGGTTTGGCCGGTGGCGATGAACTTCGCATCGTGCCCCTCGGCCTTCAGCGCGTTGGCCAGCTCGACCGCGACGAGCATCTTTCCCACGCAGCAATCCTGTCCGACGGTGTGAATCCGCAGGCATTCCTCGCGCAGTCCCTGGCGATGGGCCACGTCGCGTTCGTTGTTCTTCCGCACGTCGACGATCTTTGCGCCGCTCTTGGCCGCCGCGGCTGCGAACTCGGCGTCGTTGCCGATGAACTCGTGCAGGCCCGAGACAACGTCCATCCCGCGGCCGATCGCTTCCAAAATGACCGAACGCCACGCGGGCGGTACGCGACCCCCCGAGGGTGCAATTCCGATCATGAGCGTGTTGGCGCCCGCCGCCTCATCGAGCCGGCCCACGATCGGCGTCGCTCCGCCGACGCCCAGCAGCTCCTGCGTCGTACGCCCCGCTTGCGTACTATCGAGCAGGGCGACGACTTCCTCGGGCCGGTATCGCAGAACGCAGGAAGCCGTCTTGCCGGTGATGGGCTCGGTGTGGCCTTCGGTGAGAATGATCAGTCGACGCCCGGGAGACTCGCTATTCACCGATAACCTCTTCCTGATTCAAGTTCCTACGACACGACAAAGAGTATCAATCGTACGCGCCGTCATGCGTCCGACAAATCGAGTGTAATGGCCGCCTGCGCGGGATGAAAGACTCGCAAACCTGTCCGCGCGCGGCTGTGACGCGACGGCCGCACGGCATCGCGCAGACAGCTATCGCGGGAGCGCATGGCCGTGCGCCGTCAGTGCATCCACCAGCGCCGCTTGCGAAACCGGCACATCGCTCAGCGCACACATTAGTCCTTGTGCCGCCGCGAACGGTTCGAGCCCCTGGGGCGCCCCCAAGCAAGCAACAACGGTTGGTCGCCGCTCGATGAGCTGCTGAAGCCACTCGCGTATCTGGGGCGGCAGCCCGAACCGATGCCACGCCGCCGGTTTGACCACGATCGCCGCCACGAACTGCTCGGCAGCGGCCGCATCGTTGCCGACTGCTTCCAGTTCCTCCGCACTGGCGGCGGCGCCCAGCTCGTGGTAAGCGAGCCGCGGGAACCGCGCCCGCAGCGCGGCCCCCAACACCGGCGGCTCCGCCCCACTGGGCAGCGGAAAAGGATTCACAAACACGACGCACGTGCTGCGATCGGTCCGTAGCGGCAACACGCCGCCGTCGTTCTTGGCAATCGAGATGGCGCGCCGCGCCACCTCCCTGGCAAGCGTCTCCGTCGCCGCGCGATTGCCGGTTTCGTCAAATGCCGGAACCGTAACGTCGAACGCCATCTCCTTAAGCCTCGCCACGCGCGCCAGCGCCGCGTTCACGCGCGCCACGTCGAGCCGTCCCGTCGCGACCGAGTCCTCCAGAAAGTCGAGCGTCTCGACCGGATCAGCGACATCCAGCAGCACATCGACTCCGGCAAGCAAGGCGGCCAGCGCCAGCTCGCCGCCGCCCGCGTACCCCGTCTTGGCGCCTTCCATCAAAAGGCTGTCCGTCACGATCGCCCCCTGAAAGCCCAACTCACCCCGGAGCACGTCGGTCAGAATCGGCTTCGAGACCGTCGCCGCGGCGCCCGTGGCGTCGAGCGCGGGATAGCGCACGTGCGCCGTCATAATCAACGGCGACCCCGCCGCGATCGCGGCGCGAAAGGGCGGCAAATCGCGCCAGCGCAGCACGTCGCTCGAACCATCGACCGTCGGCAGCGCATGGTGCGAATCGTCCACCGTGTTGCCGTGCCCCGGAAAATGCTTCGCCGCGGCCAGCGCGCCGCCCTTCTTCCAGCATCACCAGCATCGGCATGTCGGTGTAGCGACGCACATAGTCGGTGAAATACTGGCTTGGGTTGTCGAGGTGGAATTCACGC
>JADMIO011413741.1_pt1 | contig 14332 bp, 12 predicted proteins | sample 8958161 | NCBI WGS metagenome assembly JADMIO01 (sample SAMN16585339, study PRJNA669376) | soil metagenome | isolation source: Crop rotation soil | place: USA: Cullars Rotation, Alabama | collected 2011 | reverse complement strand
AGGTGAGCCAGTGTGATTACATTTGCGGCCTAACTGTGGCCAGTCCAGTTACGCTGGAGTCACTAGTATTTAGGTGACACTATAGAAGCGGCCGCGACAACTTGTCCACGTGGAATTCTAAGCTTAGGATCCCAATGTGCTGGAAAGCCAACCACTTCAATATCTTGACAATATACTCTTTTGAAACAGCTACGCAACCCGCAGTGCCTTTTTGAGCCGATCTCCAGATATGTAAAAAAATCGCGCTACCTTTGCCTTTTTCCACAGGATGAGTATTGTAGTTTATCACCAGTCCCAGTTCATAGATTCCATCTTTGCGTTTCATTTTTTCAAAACTCTTCGCTTGGGTTGGACCGTGCACCCATTGATTGTACTCAGGCGAGTTCACATCATCCACGAATTTATCTTCATCATCGACTTGTACATAGGTCATCTGCGTAGCAGGCTGAGGACCATAACCAAATGCTTTATCAAAACCGTAAGTTCCCGTCGGAGTCTTTTTATCTCCTTCGATTTTTGCCCCTGCTTCTGCGAATCCTGACATACCTACTACAGCTTCGGACTGGGATACAAGACTCCAGCCCTTTTCTGTCTTTTCAAAAAGACGGATCTCAGCCTGAACTCCTTTGACCGCAGTTACCACAATAGCTTGCTGGGATTCACCCGCCGTCGCAGAAATCAGTTGATTCCAATCGGTAGAAGCAAAAACAGGAGACTGAAAAAGCAAAAACACCAAGTACTTCATTCTTTACTCCACTATCTTGTACAACTTTTTTAATTCTTTTCCAGGAAGCGCATCGTAGTGCCACCACTCCAACGGAAGCTGAATAAATCCAGCTTCTGTCATCACCTTGCGAAGAATTTTTCTGTTGTCGACTTGAACTTGAGTTAGTTTTCCGTTTTTTAAAAATTTTTCTTCTAAACTCGGTTGAGCCAAATCCTCAAAGCTATCATAAGCAGTTCCCATATCGACTTCTTCACCTTTCTCGTTTTTCAGCGAAAGGTCGACAGCAAAACCATAATTATGAATAGAGCCTTTGTCGGGATTAGCTACGTACTTTTGTTTTTCAGTACCAACGACATTCTCCCAAAGTTTTCTTTGAATTGCTCGAGGTCGTAAAGCATCGAAAACCAATAACTTCCATCCAGGTTTTTCTTTCTGCAAATTCTCGGCTGCCTTTTTTAACTTCTCTGCCGCGATTTTATGTAAAAAGGGCTTGTTAAAATTTTTATAGAGATTTTTGCCAACAAAATTATTTGTGGTGGCATAACGAATGTCCGTCGTGAGGCCATCGAACTGCCCAATCTCAACGAAATCTTCACTCAACTGTGGAAGTATCTCCTGTGAAGATTCAGCATAGGAAAAAAAACTGCATGCAAAAAAAACTGTAACTACAATGCCGAAAAAGAAAGTCGCTTTCATGACATCATTATGTTTGCTAACCACTTAAACGACAAGATCTATCCTTGGCCCATCTGGCTGCTGAGCGCTGAAGTGTCAAAATACTGAACAGTGTTTCATCGCCATAATAAATGAAACGAGCCTTATCTTGGTATGCTTATCGCAATGCTTGGCGTTGTGTCACTGCTGATGCAGGAATGGAGCTTAAAATGGCTGCCTCATTTTCAAAAGGTCTGTGTTACCTAGGGCTAGTTTTCTCTGTTACGGCGACTCTTCCATCCTATGCTCAGTCTGCAGAAGAAACTTTAAGTCTTTTGAATCAAAATTATGATTCGAAAATTTTTTCTTCTAAAGAAACAGCTTCGGGGTATGAAACTATTCTTGGATCACCTAAATCCAACATCAAATTGAATTTAGCATGCATTGTTTCAAATATTGAAATCGAAAGCAAAGACCCAGTCTCATTGGAAAAGCGTAAAATTCATGCCAAGCTTTATATTCCGCGAAAGATCAAAGATTCAAGTCAGCTTAAAACTGTGATTATTATGCCACCCACAGGCGGGGTAACGATCTTGGATAAAACTTATTCCATGCGCTTGTGCGGTGATGACGTACGTGCCGTATTAATTGAAGGCTGGGATCATGACGTGCCTACATTAGCAGAAGAAAATTTAGAGATGCATGACAGCGGAGCCATTCGTATGGTTTCAGCTGTGCGACATGTTGTTGAATATCTTCAACCTGTTCGGAAAAATCAAATTGGAATTTTAGGAACTAGCGTTGGTGCCATCAGTTCTTCGCTGGTCATGTCTGTTGACAGTCGTATATCAACAGGTGTGCTGATCGTGGGCGGCGGTGGATTGTTGGAAATCATTTCTCAAAGTACTGAGAAAAATCTGGCACGACTTCGAAAATCTCGAATGGCAGAGTATAAATTGGAAAGCATGGAAGAATATCAGCAATTATTAAGTCCCTACATCAAAATCGATCCTTTGACTTTAATACCTACAGCAGAAAAGAAAAAAATCCTGATGGTTATTGGCCAAGCCGACGTGACAGTTCCAACTGCCAATCAGAAAAAATTACTCGCAGCTTATGGTAATATTCCGGTGATTTATCATAGTGGCGATCACCTCAACACTATTTTGAAAGCCTTTGAATTAAATCAAACTGAAATCTTAAAGTTTTTGGTTGATTCACTTAACTAACCTTGGTTCGGTGAAGTAGGTTTTTATCGAGCTTTATTGCGTGTGAAATGGAAAATTTCCATTTGCCCTTCACGACGTCGAGCCTCCATGTCCGGTGAAAGCGTAAAGCTATCTGAATCTTTCGTACTAAATACTTTTCGTTGATCTCTTAAAGCTTCACTCGGCGTGTACTCGACACAAGTCACTTTATCTGCATGTATAGAAAGGGCTGCTAGATCTGCAGCATACGGTTGGCAATCGATAGCCTTGATTCGATCATTGGGCTCAATTTTTGTAGTTGCGACACCATAAACTTTGTTAATTCGGCTTTCTAAGTAAGATACTTTTTCCTGATCAATGATTCGATAGTTAGCTATGCGAACATAAAGACGATAAAATTGACTTTGCACACAACCTGGCCCTTTAAAAAACATGTCGTCGAATTTTAAATGCGTCGATGTGCCATACAATGAAATACGTCGGCTTACTTTGAGATTTCCTTGAAAATCATCTTCACATTGAGAGGTCCATTTGCCAACTAAGTCAAAATTACTCGATGGCATTCTGTCTGCTTCTTTTTTTGGAGAAAAACTCGAACAAGCCGAAGTTAACAAAACCAATATGCATAATAGATACTTCATCTTTCCCCCGCGGTTATCCATAGTTAACAATAACATTCCCGGCTGGGTTTCGCAGAAGATATTTTCGACCTAGACGAAAGCATGAGCTATGTTCATAGGCTCTCATTTGTATTTAATTTGAGGCAAATCAAAACGGTAGAATTTTGAAATCAAAAATGCGATCTACCATCCACAACAGTGCAATTCCAGCGGTCAAAACCGAGCCCGTCGTAAAAATGCCGATCTTATAGAATTTGGTTTTTCTAAGTGCGAAGAATACAGGTAATGTCGCAGATACAATGGCCAGCTGACCTATTTCGACTCCAAGATTGTAACCAACAAGTGAGTAAACCAATGCCTTTAGCGGCAATTGCATTCCAATCAATACTTCGGCAAAGCCAATTCCATGCACCAGACCGAATACGAAAGCTACTTTCCAACGTTGGTCCCCGACTACTGGGAACAAATTATTCAAGCTCGTTACTAAAACTGAAAAAGCAATGAGTGGTTCAATGATTTTGCCAGAAATTGAAAGTAAACCGAAAGTCACAAGACACAAGGTAATTGAATGAGCCAATGTAAATGCCGAAATAGTTTTGAGCAGGTCCATAAAAACGGGTCTAAAACTTTCTCTTACAATCCATTTTCTAGATTGCAAGAAAAAGACGGCCGGTAAAATCAAAGTGATTAAAAACAAGATGTGGTCAATTCCTTCAAAGATATGCAGAATTCCGCCATTCACATAACGACCAAAATGTTTCAAACTGCTTTCTGAAACCAATCCAAATTTAATGTCTTCCTGACGATTGGTCAGCATACCAGAGTGAGTTCCCCCAGGGCTTTCAAAGGAAATCAGCATCGCATACTCTTTTTCTTCTTTTGCCAAAAACTTCCATTGTAGAGTGATCGCTTGCAGTGAATCTCCATGGCAGACACCTTCATAGTGGACCTTTTCAAAATGCTTTGAATCTTTGAGTGTCTCAGTTTGAGATTTTACATAAAGCTCGCAAGGTGTTTCATCAACGAGAACGGCTAAACCTTCTTGGATTCTCCATAAGATATCCATGCGCTTCTTTTCATCGAAATTAAGAGGTACCGAAGTGTTCTTAAAATCCACGTCTTTCCACATATCCTCGAAGAAATGCATCGGGACTTCCCAATCCGCTGTGAACTGACCGTCCTCGCGAAAATGCACTTGTAAAAAGCTTTCGACGCCATCGTGGGCCCAGGTCGAGCTGTTAAATAGAATAAAAAAAATGAATAAGAAAGTGGTTTTCTTCATCCATTGAACTATTCGGATTTTAGAAGAGTGAACTTAATCATCCAGACAAACTGTAGGCGCCCAGTCGATAGCGTCTATTTTTTAGACACTCCGAAAACAAAAATGCGCCTGTGTATTTTTTGGTTCCATCTCAAATGCCTCCAGTTTTTTCCTCGACCTCATATTTTAGGTATGCCACGTGCATTGCTTAGTCTCGTGAAGATATTAAACCAAAAAAGGAAGGTATTATGAAAAAGCAGATTTCAATTCTACTAGCTGCCGCTTTATTAGCAGGTTCAAGCTTTGCACACCAGGAAGGTAATCATAAGGAAGTAGGTATTAAGTTACCTCCTGATTCACCGTTTTGCGATAACAACGGAGATGGTGTTATCGACGCAAGTGAATTAGCTGAAGGTCCAAATTGCCGTGAATCTGTTGAAGGTGCGAATTCAGCTTTTGCGTCAAGCCCAATCTATAGCTTAGGTTTGCAAAAAGGCGAATTGATCTTAACAATCGATGATGGTCCAAATGCTACATTAACTCCAAAAATCTTGGATCTATTAAAGAGCTACAACATTAAAGCAACTTTCTTCATCACCGGAGATCGCATTGCTTCGAATGCACAATTGGTTCGCCGTATGATCGCTGAAGGTCACACTGTTGGAAATCACACTTACAGCCACGCTGTAGGCGTAACAGCGGATGGCATTAACGGCGAAATCATGCGCGCTCACAATGAAATGCTAAAGATTCTTTCAGGCAATCAAGAGTTAACGGATGCTTTTAATAAGAGATTGTTGTTCCGCGCTCCTGGTCTTGGTTGGTCATCAGCAAAGGCTGTTGCAACTAATGCAGATGCGGTAGTTTCAAGATATATCGGCCCGATTCACGCGACTCTAGGTACAGACGCTCCACGCGCTGACTGGGCTTGCTGGAGCCAAGGTGCAAGTGCTGATACATGTGCCGATTACTATTTCCAAGACATCGTAAACAATGGTCGCGGAATTATCTTAAGCCATGACATTTTTTACAACGGTTCAGACCGCAACACTTATCAAATGTTAAGCATCTTGTTGCAGCGTTTGGATTCTCAAGGTGGTGGCATTAGAAATAAGAATCCTAATGGTGGAGGCGTTTGGACTTTCAAGCACTTGCCTGAAATGTCTGCTCTGGATAAGTTTGACACGGGCGCAGCTCAAAAAGTTGAAAAAGTGCAACAAAATCAGTCTGGTTCAACAAACTCAACTTCAGCTCCTACACAAACACAAGATGGCAAACAGATCATCCGCAACTTTTCTGCAGACGTTACGGTTCGCAGCCAAGACCTTGCCAAGTACTCAAACTTTGGTCAGGCTCAAGGCCCAACAAACCTAGGATTCACGTCTAATCAAATCAAAGCAGTTGTTGATTTGGGTTCACCAATTACTTTGCCAAGTGGCAATGGTGACGTGACTTTCAAGAAAGTACAAATCGTTGAAATCCTACCTGGCAACCCAGCAAAAGCAGGTGATGTAGTTTACATGTGGGATGCAGCTTTCCGCTAAACCTGAATTTAAAAAGTTAATTCAAAAGAACCAGCCCAACGTCCTTGGGCTGGTCTTTTTTTTTCCTCATAAGCTCCGATAAGAACTCTAGAATTTAGATTCTGGAGTGAACAGGTGTTGAAGTATTTTTTAGCCCTCATGTTACTTGTAGCTTTGCCTTCTTGCGTGAATCTGCTGCATTCACCAAATCACTCATTGGCATCAAAAGACATCCTTCAACCTTACCTTCCAGAAGCAATAGAGACTCAAAAACGTTGGCTTGCAGCGACTGGAGACGATGATGAAAACTCTAAAGTTAAAGTTTTCTTGCCGAACAAAGACGTTCAAAGAATCAAAGGTCCCGATTTAAATTTTTCTGCAATTCTAGACAGTTTACCAAATAACGAAATCGAAGCTCTGAGAAAGTACTTGTTTGAGTTTCGTGGAATGTTTGGTGACTTTAGCGTCCAGCAGAATAAATACGATTTATTATTCGTCAATCAACACCACCATAAAGACCGACACTTCGTCAGATACATGCAAGTCATCCGTCGCGAAGTTAAAGGGAATGCCTACCTTATTCCAATCTCTGGAGCTTCCATTACCGTGACTATTTCCAAAGGACGTATTCGAGAAATTTCAAGCCGACTGACAAGCGTTCCTGCTTTGAGTTTAGCACTGGTACATCCAGGATTCAAATTCGACTTTTCAGATAGTGAATTTATGCATTTTTTCGAGACCATCAAGCTCAACGAAAAATCACGAGACATTCTTAAGAATTTCTTAGAAAAAGAAATCGCATCACGATCGAAACAAAAATTGGATTTCGATGGAATCCTCAACGCTTCACTTCCTCAGCAAAGAGAAGCCATGAACCGGTTTTTTGGTGCCTTACAAAGTACCTCTACAGCACGATTTATGATCGACCTCGCTCAGCACAAGCAACTTTCTTTGGTTCGTTACGGAGACAAATGGATGTTCGAAGTGACGCAGTTCTTTGGATTACCCATCCAGTTCGACGTTCAAGTGCCAAATGCAAAAACCGAAAAACTTGTTGTAAAAAATCTGCGAGATTTATCGCATAGCCTCAGTACATTCCGTGCATTTCAAAGTCCTCTCTATCCAAATGGCAAAAAAACGGAAGTCGACGCTCAATCTCAAATCGCCGTTCAAAAAATGCAGCAAGTATTGAAGTACTATCAAGATCACTTCGGATGGAGTGGCTACAGCGGAAAATCCAATGAAGATACAGTTGATCTTCACACTATGCTTAGAACAGCCTCCTTTTTAGAAAACGCAGCTTGGTTGCCCAAACAACGCGTTTTTTTAATTGGTAAAGGTGGCGATAATTTTCAAGACCTAGATAAATCCCTGTCAATTCTTGGGCATGAATTCGCGCATGCGATTATGCAATTTTCATCCGGATTAATATACAAAGGACAAACCGGGGCGTTGAACGAGCACTTCGCTGACATCGAAGGTGTGTCCATTGATTCAGAAATTTCCAACAACAGTCAGTTTACATACTCTGTAGGAGCAGACGTTTTAAACCCTGCTGTTAAAGTTGAAAAAGAAAAACTTCTAGAGAAAATTCAAACAACCAGCGGTTTTTCTCCGCAAGATGTTCAAACTTACGCATTAAATAAAATTGCAGTTAGACATCTCTATGCACCTTCACTTTCGTTTGCGACACAGTATGATTCTATATCTTCCGCTCAAAAAGAATTTCCTGATAATTGCGAGCCCTCTGTCGACAACGATAACTGCGGAGTCCATTCACAATCTGGCATTCCAAACAAAGTAGCATCGTTGATCATTGCTAATCTTGGCTATGAAGCGACACGCTCATTGTTCTTCAACACATTGATTTATCGACTGACACAAGAATCTAATTTCACAGATTATCTCGTGCAAATGCATGAAGAGTGTCAATCGACGCCGGCCCTTGCAGACAAGTGTCACGTTATCATCGCCAGCTTTGCAGCAGCAGGAGTTAAATATCCAGGCAATGCCATCATACCAAGAAGTTCTGAAACGCCAGAAACGAAAGACTCGAATGTCGTAGGTGCGAACATGCTTTCCAACGCCGACTATAGTGTCAGTCCAACACTCGAGTTTTGCGGCAAAGTCGTCGAAGGTCCACACGAAAGTTTGCGTGTTCGGGATGGAAAAATAAATCCTGTATTTGTCACTCGAGATAGTAAGATCATCACAAAAGGAAATTTTGAAGAGCTCAAAAGTCATTCTTGTGCATGTGTTTCGGGTCAAATTACCCAAGTGGTTTTGAAAAGTGGAAAGGTGTTCAATGCATTTCTGAACATTTCGAAAATCAAAGATAGCGACTTAGACGTCTGTACAATAGACGAAAGCCAAAACTTCTCAAGAGGAGTTCCGGTTCTAAATCAAGTCGCAGATACAATGCCGAAATCATTTTGCGGTTGGGTAAAAGTAGAAACATCAAAAGATGTTGAGATTGTGGACAACAAATACAACGTTTCTCTAATGGCCTCAAAGTCCGAAATAAAAACTTCTGGTGACTTCAGTTCTATTTATAAAATGCAATGTGCTTGTGTTACTGGTGAAGTTGCACAGACTAAAGACAATCAACAGCGAACATTTAATTATTTTAAGTCACTGCCTACGAATGCCATCCAAGCACAGCCAATAGAAAACTGTTCGTCTGTGAAGTGGAAATGACCTAGCGTGGACTCGGCAGAAACACAGTTTATTAAAAAAATTATTCAGGCAGCAGATCCAAAAAGTATTTGGTCATCACTCAACAGTATCAGCATTCCTCTTTGCGCCTATGGACCGCTATTTCACATGCTGGGGCAAGGTGACATCTTCAAACAAGGCGGAGAAGCCGAAATTTTCACCAAGGAAATGAAAGTAGTCTTTACTAACTTTCCCAAATCTGGATGGAAGGGAATTTTTACCGGAGACAAAGTCGAAGTTCAAAACCCTCAGGGAATAGTTGTCGGAGAACGATTGAATCCTCGTTCTCAGTTTCAATCTCGATTTCCTTTTCCTAAATGGGACCAACTCGATATTCTTTATTTTTTTGGATATGCACTTTGGAATTATACTAATTTTCCTTATGTACTTAAAAATCCCAACATACGATCTCGTTTGATAGGAAAAAAATCAGTGGCTGGAAAAACTTGCGACCACCTACAAGTGATTTATCCGGAAGGCTTTCATACACACTCAACAGAACAATTTTATTGTTTCGACGAGGAAGGACTGCTTGTCCGCCACGACTATATTGTCGAAATTGCAGGTCCAACATATAGAGGACAGCATTTCACTTTTAATTACGCGCGCTCTTCTGAAGGAATTGCTTGGGCAACACGGCGAAGAGTTCAGGTTAGTGCTTACCACTTTCCGTGGAGCCTGACTCGACTTGGTGTTCCGTTTCTTCTTAAAGACAACCGCTGGTCCTCACGAGAAAATTCTGAGTATGCAATTTACGGCGATATCGATTGGTTTCGCTTGAATAAGTCCATTTCAGAAAGTGTCTGATCTTTTTGAGTCCACATGTCCTCAACCCATGCTTGAAAACGACCCCGTTGAGCCGAGCTTTCAAGGTAACTTTCTCCAGGAGCAATTCGAGGAATTTCGACCTCTTTAATTTCAACTACGACTTCGGGCATTTTACCTAGCAACAATCCCCATACACCTGTTACAGGTTGAGGATAATAAAGCGTCACATCCAGCAACGAATGAAATTGTTCTCCCATTGCCTCTAGCGTAAACATCAAGCCGCCACGCTTAGGTTTCAACAAATGCTTGTAAGACGAATTTTGCTTTTGCGCTTTCTCTGGAGTGTATCGAGTGCCCTCTAAAAAATTAAGAATCGAAACAGGTTTTCCCTTCAAACGGTCACACATACGACGAGTGGTTTTTAAATCTTCTCCACGCTTTTCAGGATGTTTAGCCAAATACGCAGCCGAATACCTTTTCATACGCGGAAAATCCAAAGCAACCCAAGCGATTCCCAATAAAGGTACGTAAATTAACTGCTGTTTGATAAAAAAACGTAAAAAAGGGACGCGCCGATTCAACACTTTTTGCAAAACAACAATGTCGGTCCAAGATCGATGATTCGAAGAGATTAAATAGCTTCGGTCATGGCGCAAGTTTTCAAGGCCCGAAATCTTCCAATTGATTTTATAAAAATGATCAAGGGCAAAGTTGTTACAAGAAATCCAATTTTCTGCAAACGCTATAACAATCTTAGAACACACATTTTGTACACTTTGAATAGGAACCAGAACTTTAATAAGTGCAAAAACATAAAGCAGCGAGCACCACAAGGTCGTGTTCACCACTAGGCACAAAAGTGTAAAAACAGCGCGAAGGAAATACAACATAATGGGCGGCAGCATATCCAGAATAGAAAGCAAATTCAAGCACGGAATCCACGCTGGTCCCACAAAATCCTTTGAAGCCAAAAGCGATTTGTGTGTAAATTGATTTCATGAAAACCCTAGCTTGGCTGTACTTTTTCCTTTTAATACTTTCTTACTTTTCGCAAGCTCTCGATAAAAATCAAAACTTATCTTTCCACTCTAAAGAGGCAACGACTGGCGCTATTTGTATTGGCCCAGATCTTTCAAAGATTGCATCTTTAGATGATGGTTTGGATAACTTTATACAAATCGATCAGTTTAAAAAAGTGAACTTTCATCAGGCCTTCGAAAAGATTGCATTTGAAAATTTGGATTTAGGCAAATCTCACCGAGTGAAATTGCTTAAAGGAAAAAAAGTAATCCATTCGTTTAAAATCAATTTCATGGAAATGAAAACCAACTTTATCCTCGTCTGGAAAGCCGCAGGAGCATGGAAAGCAATTCCTATAAGTGGTGAAACCTGCAAATGGCCGCTGCCGGCTTCTTCAACAGGAATCAATAAATGACCCCAACAGATTCTTCCATTACCGGAACTTGTCTTTGTAACAAAGTCACTGTCACCCTACCCAATGCCCCTCAAACATTTACTGTTTGTCATTGCGACAGTTGCCGACGATGGAGCGGCGGCATCCCTATGAGCATCAACGGAGGCGAGCACCTCAAGTTCACTTCAGAAGAAAATGTGGGTCGCTACTCTTCTTCAGAATGGGCTGAACGAGGATTTTGTAAAAACTGCGGAACACATCTGTTCTTTCGATTGAAAAAAACAGATCACTACTTTTTGTTAGTTGGATTATTTGGAAATAGCATTTCGCCTAAATTTGATATGCAAGAATTTATTGATGAAAAGCCTGAGTACTATTCATTTGCAAATGAAACCAAAACAATGACCAAGGAAGAAGGTTACAAACTTCTTCACGGTTACCTCAATCGCTAGATATCTTATTTTTTCATCCGAACAAAATAAAAAAGCTGTCTTCCTAGGTAGATTACCAAGGAAGACAGCTTGAAATGAAAACAAATTACATGTGCCAGTCTTCGACGTTCAACGATTCGTAGAACAGATGACCGGACAAGCGATATCCTTTAATACCTTTTGGCATTACAGAGTTTGCTTGACGGAAATAAACCGGAATAACTGGGATATCTCTTGCGTAAATTTCAAGAAATTTTTTCCCCAATTCAGCACGTTTCTTCGCATCCAATTCAGACTCTAAAGTGTCGATCAACTTATCCACTTCAGGATTTTTATATCCACCTGAATTTTGTCCGGCCCAAGAATTCTGAGCCGAAGGAATTTCTTTAGAATGCGTCGTCGAACGAGGTGACTGCTCTGGGATAGAAACCCAAGAGTAAAGAGCCATGTCGTATTTTCTATGAGTGATTGTTTCACCGAAGAAAACGCGCGCAGGTTCATTTTTAATCGCCAACTCAATGCCGATATCTTTAAACTTATCTTGTAAGTAAGCTTCGATCAAGTCGTTCACTTTAGCACCTGCAGACGCCATGATGGTCAAAGCCATCTTCTTGCCATTTTTCTCGCGAATCTTACCGGCTCCGACTTTCCAACCCGCTTCATCCAACAACTTCATGGCTTGGCGTTTGTTGTAAGTATAAATTTTAACTTTATCTGTGTACCAAGGATCGCGTTCAGTCACATTGTGAATCGCTGGACGCGCCTTACCTTCTAAGAAAGCGTCGATCATTTCTTTCTTATTGAAAGACATTGAAATCGCCTGACGAACTTTAAGGTCACTTAAAATCGGATTATCAAGATTCAAATCGATGTGAGCATAAGTTACACCGTCTTCGAACATCACTTCATAAGGTAGGTTTTCACTCTTCACCTTGCGTTCAAAAACCGCGGCTTGATCAACCCCTAATCCACCCGCTGGGCCGATGGCCGAAATATTACCAGACCGCAAATTCGCTTCCATTGTCGCATTATTAGGAATCAACTTATAAATGATTTTCTGAAAATACGGCTTCTTGCCCAGCCACTTTGGATTCGGAGCAAAAGAAACATGGCTTCCATACTTCACATCGGTGATCACGTAAGGGCCATAATAAAGACCTGGGTTCGTAGGATTTTTGACGTACAAAGTATTGCGGTCATAACCTTCAGCTTGACCCTTGTTCTTTTCAAAAACCGGCCCTTCTAAATGTTCAGGCAATGGATCAATCAATTGATTAAAGTAATCGAATTTCGCTTTAATCATTTTGAAAGTACATTTTTTTGAAGTCGCCTTATCCCAGGCAACAGCACTAAGATTTTCATAAGCCTCGCGAGATGCCACAGAAACATTTTTACTCAATCCCACTTTCCAAGCGAACTCAATATCTTTACAAGTCACCGGAGTACCATCACCCCATTGCAAATTGTCTTGAATATCAATGGTGATGTCTAAGCCTTCGCCAATTTTCTTAACTAACTTATTTTCAAGAGTTGGAAATTCCTTAATAGCTTGAGGAAACCACTTTAAATCCGGAGTCAACGTAATCAAAGGACGGTAAGCAAAATACAACATGTACTTTGTAGACGCCTGTTGTGCGATCAGTGGATTGAGAGTTTCAAACTCTGCCGCTGTTGCAATCGTTAAAGTGTCTATCGGAGCTGCCATCGCTACTGGAGTTGCAACGGACAACGTCAAAACTGAAAAGATGATGTTTCTGATGAAATTAAAATTTTTCGTCATACCTTCCCTTTCTTGGTATCACGAAAATCTAATCTGTTTCGATTTAAAAAGGAAGCCAAAACTGCGGCTGGGATTGCAAACAAAGCCTTCATTCTGGCTAAGTCTGCACCCTGTCAATGCGGATTCACGGCCATTTTTTCAAACAGAGTTAGTCTTCAAAGCCAGCATGCGAGCTTGGAGGAGCATAACTGTCCCCAGATACTTTTTGCATAGGCGCAGAGCCATGATCACGTTGTTTCGTGAATGGCATCACCTTGGACGTTTTTCTTTCATGGCGCTGGTGAGTGGACTTAGAATTTCCCTTATCTTGATGCAGATCCATTTCATGTCCCGAACCTTGAATTGTCGACACCAATTGATGAATAGCGTCTGTCAAAGCTTCCGCTTGACGTGACAACTCTTGCGATGAGTGGGCTGATTGCTCGCTGATTTGCGAATTTTTCTGAGTCGTCTGATCTAGCTGCCCCATCGCTTTGGTGATTTCTTGCACCCCTTGAGATTGCTCTTGGCAAGCCATCGAAATTTCACCGGACATTTGCGAAACATTCGAAACATTGTGAACGATTTCATTTAAAACTTCACCGCACTCACGTGCGACTTGAGTCCCCGCTGAAACCTTAACCTGACCTTCTGCAACTAACTTGCTCACTTTAGTTCTCGTTTCGGTCACAATACTTTCAACTTTGTGAGTGCTACCCTCAAGAAGCATCGAAATTTCCTTTGAGGCATTTCCACTCATAGTTGCTAAATTTCCGACTTCTTCCGCAACGACGGCAAATCCTTTACCATGCTCACCGGCACGAGCCGCTTCGACAGAAGCATTGAATGACAATAGTTTTGTTTGAAAAACGATCTCATTGATAACTTTTGTTTTACTTCCAATTTCTTGGATGACATTGACGATTTCAGCAATTTGATTATTGCTATGTTCAATTTGTTCCATGATTTGCGCATTGCTGAGGTTGATATCATCCATAGAATGAATCATCTGCTCTACCACATGCTGTCCCTGAGTCGCCTTGCTTTGCGATTCGGCAGACGCGTCCGCAGAGCTTCTTGCATTTTCCGAGTTCTTCGCAACCATAGAATTCATCTGTTCAATCGAAGCCGACGTTTCTTCTAACGAAGCTGCTTGTTCTGTCACTGCTTGAGAAAGCGTCTGAGAAGAATCCGCTATTTGACGTGACATCTGCATCACTGTATCCGAACTTTGAGTTAAAAGTTTCGCAAT
>JADMIO012720421.1_pt1 | contig 14335 bp, 10 predicted proteins | sample 8958161 | NCBI WGS metagenome assembly JADMIO01 (sample SAMN16585339, study PRJNA669376) | soil metagenome | isolation source: Crop rotation soil | place: USA: Cullars Rotation, Alabama | collected 2011 | reverse complement strand
CGCGACAACTTGTCCACGTGGAATTCTAAGCTTAGGATCCCAATGTGCTGGAAAGGCTGAGCTTGATGGCGCCTTCCATCGTCGACGGCCCGATCGTGACCTTCCGGGTGCATCCCGACGTCGTCACGAAGCCGCAGTCGCCGGTGGGCGAGACATACCCGCCGACGACCTGACCGGCGTTGTTGATGCCATGCGCCGCGGTCCCGAGCGTCCCGACGTCGAGCGTCGTGAACGTGCTGCCCGCGAGCGAGAAGCCGTGGACGACGCCGGCCGCGTCGTCGTAGCTACCGACGATCTGGCCCGCGTCGTTGACCCCGTACGCTCGCGTCCCCGCGGCGCCGGGCGCGGCGACCGTCGTGAAGGTCGCCCCCGTGAAATCGGCGACGTTCTCGCCGACGGGAACCGCCGAGAAGCCGCGCTGCGTGCCGGTGGCGTCGATATAGCTGCCGACCACCTGGCCGTTGCCGTTGACGCCGTACACGACCGTCTGGGCCGCGCCGAGGCTCAGCGCGTCGACGGTGGCAAAGGTGGCGTGACTGAGATCAGGCAGCCCGGTCGATGGGCTGAACACGATGCCGCTGAGCGTGAACCCATGGGAACCGCCGGTGGCGTCGAGGTACGCGCCCACGATCACGCCGTCGTCGCTGATGCCGTGGACGCTCGTGCCCGTCGCGCTGGCCACGTCGATCGGCGTGAATGTCCCGCCGACACCGGCCACGCTGCCGGTGAGCACGAAGCCGTGCGATTGACCGGCGGCGTCCAGGTACGTCCCCACGATCTGCCCGGTCCCGTTCTTACCGGCGACGGTGGTCGACACGGCGCCGAGCGCGCTGGCCGAGATCGCCGGCGAGAAGCTCCCGGTGGGGCCGCTGAGCCAGAAGCCGCGGTCCGCCGAGGTCGCGTCGACGATGACGCCGGTGATCTCGCCCGCGCCGTTGATCCCGTAGGCGGTGGTCTCGACGTTGCTCGCGGGATACGCGATCGTCGAGAAGCTGAACGTGCCCGTGCTGACCGGGGTGCAGACGCCGGCCAGGATGGTGATCGTGGCGGTGACCGGCGCGGCGACGACGCAGCCGTTCGGCGACGCATAGGTGGCCCGCGCCGTGTAGACGCCGATGTTCACCGGCGCTGACGACAGGGCGTTACCGCTGCTGTCGGTATAGGTGAACGTCGGCGCGCCGATCGTCTGGCCATTGGACACGACCGTCCCGGTCGCCGGATGTGGGTGCCCGTCGAAGTAGGAGGTGCCGCCGGTGGCGGTGATCGTGGCGGGCACCGAGGCGATCGTGAACGTCTGCACGATCGTCGCGGGCACCGACGCGTTGTTGCCGGCGAGCGTCTGCGGCAAGCTCGCCGTCACGGTGTACGTCCCCGGGACGGTCGGCGGCCCTGCGAGGGTGTTCCCGCTGGCGTCCTGATAGACGAACTGGGGGCTCCCGAGGCTCACCGTCTTCGTCACGGTCAGGGCGACGTTCGCGGCCGTCGTCGTCGCGTTCGCGGAGAGATGAATCTGCGTGGCACTGTCCACGCTCAGGATGGTGGCTCCCGCCGGGATCCCGCTGCCGCTGATCGGCATGCCGGCCTGCAGCCCGGTCGTGCCGGGGACGATGGCCGTCACGATGGTCGAATTCCTGGTGGTGTTGCCGGCCAGGCTGATGGTCGTGGTGTAGCCGATCGATCCCGTGGCGGGATGCGCGTTGCCGTCACAGCTCGCGTTCGCGGCGAGCATGGTCATGCTGGCCGGGCGCGGAAGGATGACGATGGTGGCGGTCCCCGACGATCCGGTGTGAGTGTTGTCACCGGGATATACCGCGGTGACCGGATACGTGCCGGCGTTCACCGGCGCGGGCGTGTTGATGCCGTGCAGGGTCGAGCTGTCGGCGTCGAGGTTCCCGTAGTTGACGCCGGAAGGCTGCAGCGCGCCCATCGTCAACGTCACGCCGGTCGCGCTCGCCGTGGCGCTCGCGGTGAGCCGCAGCTGGCTCGTGCCGTCCACGCTCAGGATCGTGGTCCCGACCGGAATGCCGTTGCCGCTCACGGGCATCCCCGGCGCGAGCCCCGCCGTATCAGGAGCGACGCCGGTCACGATGGCCGATCCGCTCGCCGTGTTGGCCGTTCGCGTCCCGCCCGCGGCAAAGGTGTAGACGCCGGAGTTGACGGTGGACTGGTTCGTCGGGTACGTCCCGCCGAGCCCGTCCGTTCCGCCGTCCACCACGGTGGTGCTGGTGGGGTGCGGCAGCCCGTCGTACATCACCGTGAAGCCCGTCGGCGTCGTCACCGACGGCCGCGGCTTCCAGATCGCGATCCGCGCCGTCGCCCACGCCGGGCCGTAGCCGAAGCCGCCGGGGAAGTACGCGACGACCGGCACCCAGTTGCCGGCGTCGGCGTCGGCCAGGGTCACATTGGGGGGCAGCTTCGTCGTCGTCGGCTGCGTCGGCGGGGTCGTGGTGCAGCTCGAGTCCGTCGCCGGCGTCCAGCTCGGTGCCGCCGCGTTCGGCACGCAGTTGTAGTAGACGACGGTCGTGGACTGGGCCGGCGGCGCCGGGATGTCGGCGCCGGTGGTCTCGTCCTTCGTCGTCACGCCGTGGGCGGGCTTGGCCAGCCCATCGAAGCGATAGATCCCGCCCTCGACCGTCACCACCGGGGCGACGTCATAGATGATGATCGGCGCCGTGGCCGTCAGTGCCGTGTACGTCGCGTTGCCGGGGAACGATGCCGTCGCCGTGTACGTGCCCACCTGGATCGGCACCGCCACCGGCACGTTGTTCGAGTCCACGTACGTCACCGTCGGCAGCGGCAGCAGCGGCTCGCTGAGCCCCGCCTGCCCGTACGCCTGCGGGGCGACCTCCGCGACACGATGCCCGCCTCCGACGTCGACGAAGCCCGACGTCTCCGTCCCCCGCCCCGGCCGCTCGAACCCGTCGTATCGGTACCGGCCCCCGAAGATCTGCAGCGTCGGCGCCACCGGGATCGACACGTCGGGCGGCAGCGTCGGCCGGCCGCCGCAGATCAGATCCTCGGTGGTCGTCAGCGGCCGCGTCACCCCGTTGTACAGCCACCCCACGCAGAGCGTGATGATCAGCTTGGTCGCGCCGATGCCGCCGCCGTCCGCCACCCCCGTCCGGTCGTCACACGGATACGGCTGGCCCGTGGCCGGATCGATGAGCGTCGCCCCCGTGAACCGATCCGCGCATCCCCCGGCGATCTTGGTCAGCGAGGGGTTGGCGATGATCCCCGCCGGCGGCGTCACGATCGTGTCCACGGAGAGCGTTGCGCCGAGGCCACCCAGGGTGATCGCCGTCCCCGCGGGCAGTGCCACGTTCGTCCCATCCACCGACTTGACCAGGACCCCGCCATGGTAGGTGATGTTGCCGAGACTCACCGGCGTGCTGACCCCGAGCGTGATCGGCGCTCCCACCAGCGGCAGCACGACTGTGCCCACGGGAAGGCTCACCACGGTGTTGGGCGCCAGCACCGCGACCGGACCCCCCGTGATCTGCCCGTTCCATGACCGGATGCGGATGCTTCCGGCCCCGCCGACCGCGCCGTCGTTGGCCCCACGGGCGAACTGCATCGAATCGCCGAGATCCACGTTCGACAGGAGATCCGCCGCGTGGAACTGCCCCGACGGCAGTACCGGGTACTCCGTGGGGCCCGCCGCCTCCACCTTCACCACTCCGCCGGTACCGCCGGCGGTCGTCGCCCCGTCGGCTATGAACGTCCGCCCGCTCGCCGTCACCTTGCCCTTGTAGGAATACACGCTGATCGTGCCGCCCCGGGCGTTCGCCGAGTTCTGCTGCGCGTCGAGCAGGAACGAGTTCGTCTCCGCCGCCGTAGGCTTTCCCTTGAGCACCACGTTGCCCATCACGTGGGCGTCGATCCACGCCGGGTCCGTCGCGTTGGTCAGGCCGTCTTGCCCGCTCCGCGCGATCACCGCCCCGTTGACCGCGTTGTCCGGCTTGCTGGGGTCCCCACCCTCCACCATCAGCGTGCCCCCCACCCACAGTTCCACACACGACGTCGACGTCGCGGGCTTGCCGACCCGCGAGGTGCCCGTGCACCGGTTCTGCCCGCCGAACACGTCGGTGCCGAAGTTCGCCCCGCCCAGCGACTGGACCAGGCCCTGGATCAGCATGTTGCCCGCGCTCTGCAAGTGGATCCGGTCCGCCCCATACAGGGCCGAGCCCCCCACACCAGTCGTCTTCGTGCCCTGGCTCGTGATTGAGCCGCTGCCTCCTACCGTCAACGTCCCAGCGGCCGTAAGGGTGATCGGTCCACCGCGCACCACCGCCGGCGGGCCAGTCGGTTTCTCCTCCGTCAAACCCCCGGGCTTCGAGAGCATCGCCGCCCGGGTGTCGATGTTCCCGGAGGGCGTGCTCAGCACGATCTCGCCGCCCAGGCAGCCGCCCGTGGCCGTCAGCTTCGTCCCCGGCCCCAGCGTGATGTTGCCCGCCGTCGAGGTCAAGGTGATGTCGCCCGCCCGTCCCCAGACCGCCGGCGCCCCCGTCGACGAGCACCCCGAGGCCGACGAGGTGTTGCCGCTGGTGCGGATCGTCGCCCCGATCGATCCCGCTCCGTCCATCACGATGTTGCCGCTGGCCGTGATCGCGACCGTCGCGCCGACCGCCGCGGTTCCGCCGGCGTTGCCGTCGATGGCCACCTGCCCGGACAGTGGCGCGTCCAGGTTCACGTTCCCCGCCACGTTCAGGGTCAGGCTGTTGCCCACGCCCGGCCCCAGCGCGGGCACCACGATGCTCCCCGTCGGCGTGATGCGCAGCGACGTGGCGATCGAATAGGCTCCGCTCTTCGAGACCGGCACCGCGACCTGGCACTCACCCGCCACCACCGTCCCGCCGAGCGCCACGCAATCGTCGGCCTGCGCAGGCTGCGCTCCGCTGACGAGGGCGATCACGACGAGTGCGAGCAGCGTGGTCAACAGGTGGGTCGGTCGCGTCAGCATGAGTGCCCTTTGAGTGTCGATTTTGGTCACTGCGTCGAGAGACAAGGTACTTCGTGGTTGGACCTATCGTCAATGGTAATTATAACATTATATTTCAAGTATTTAGTAGCATCGACATTTGAGCGAGTGAAAATTTTTGTCCACGTTGTGCCACGAGAGGTGCCGCGCCCAGTGCCAGAACAGTGCGCGATCGAGACCGGATTGTGAACGAAAGAACAGGAGCGGATTATTACGAAGCGATCGAAGCGGGCAGGACCGGGTCGTTCGCGGCGCGCGCGGACGCGAGCGTCTGCTCACACGCGGCGCGTGAAGGGCCGTAGAGATCGCCGTCCTCGACGAGCGCCTGGCCCGGGCACCGCGCGCAGTACACGGAGGCCGCGCATCCCGAGCAGGTGTGGAGGTCCCGGATCCGGATGGCCCGCACCTCGCGCATCTTGGCGGAGCCAGACCAGATCTCGGCGAAGGGAGCCTCGCGGATGTTGCCGCAGGTCAACGGCAGGGCCACGCACGGCATGACGTCGCCATACGCGCTCACGTAACAGGCGTTGTGACCCGCCCCGCAGGTGATGTCGTCGAGGTCGTCGCGCACGGGTCCGGCCGCGGCCTGCGCGGAGCGCCGGGGAGGGTTGGGGTTCAAGACGGGATCCCGCAGGAGCGGAAGCAGATCCTGGCCGCGCACGCGCAGGCGGACCGGCGCCCGGTCGCCGTCGTTGCGAGCCGTGATCATGGGATCGAAGCCGCAGGGCACCCCGAGGCGCTCGGCCAGCGCGCGCACCTCGCGATAACCCGCGACGTTGACGGTCATGAGGGGACAGTTCAGCTTGACGCGCAGGCCCGCGTCACGCAGGCGGACGACGCCCTCGAGCGAGCGAGCCAGCGAGCCCGGGACCTTGGTCACTCCGTCGTGGACGTCGGGGTCCGCGCTGTAGATGCTGACGTCGACCTGGCGCACTCCCAGCTCGCGCAGCCTCGCTGCCGTCGCCTCGGTCACCAGCAGGGCGTTGGACTTGAGCCGCACGTCGAAGCGCAGGCGCTTGGCGTGCTCGATGATCCGGAACAGATCGCGCCGGAGGAAGATCTCGCCGCCGCTGAACGTGAGATAGAGCGTGCCCACCCGGGCGAGCTGGGCGAGCAGGTCCTCGACCTCGGCCGTGGTCAGCTCGGCCCGGTCCTCGATGGTCCGGTAGCAGTGAATGCACAGCTCGTTGCAGCGCATGGTGAGGTCGACGTGCACGGACAGGGGGACGTTCCGCCCCATGCTATGGTCGACGATCGTCTCGGTGAGGATGGTCACCGCGGTGTCACGAGTTCTGCGGATGCCGGTTGCAGTTCGCGTTCTGTCCGGCGCGCTTGCCACAGGCCAGCGCGGTGGTCTCGAAGATGGTCTCGCTCTCGATTCGCGGTGGCTCGTAGGGGCGCTTGGCGTGGCCGTGACCACTGGTGCCCTGCGCGTTGTCCTGTGCGTCCATGGGTCCTCTCCTCACGCTCGGCCCGGGGGTGCGTCCAGCAACGTGATGAGGCCCTTGTCTCGCAGCCGCTCGACGAAGGCCTCGACATCGCGCTCGGCCTCGGGCGCGGCGACATCGTACTGCGCGCAGACGCGGGCCACAATGGCGGCCAGCGGCGTCCGGCCGTCGGCGGCCTCCCACACCACCGTGCCGACCTCGTTGAGGGTATGCAGCGTGCTGTCCGCGGGCGACACGATCACCGCCTCTCCGTCGTAGACCCGCCAGGCGGCCAGCGGATTCTGCAGCGGGTAGCGGTCAGCCACGCTCGATGGTCTCCCAGAACCCGGGATCACGGCGGAAGTCGAGGATGAAGCCGGGCACGTGGGCGACGAGGTCCGCCGCGAGGGCAACCACGCGTGCCACCACGTCCGGCTCGCGGGCAAAGGACATCACCGTGGGCAGGATCCGTGTCAGCGCGGCCCGCTCGGCGAGCGGCGTCACGGCGTGCTCCGGCGCATGCCGGGGGAAGTAGATGCCCGCGAGCGGCGCCGCGCCGGCCTCTCCCGCTCGCGCCAGCTCGCCCCAGAACGGCGTGCCGTGCACGCGAGCGCCGTCGTCCCCCACGGTCACGATGGACAGCTCGTCGCTGAGCAGCGTCGCGTCGGCCGACAGGCGTGCGAGCGTCGTCTTGCCGGCGCCGGACACGCCCGGAAACAGATATCCCCGCCCCTCGCGCACGAGGCTCGCTGCGTGGACGAGGAGCCCCCGCCCCGGGATCAAGGCCAGCGACAGCATCACGCGGAGCAGCGAGTCGAGGGTCAGCTCGTGGGCCTCGGCCAGGGTGACGTCCGCCACCCGCCGCGCGAGGTCGAGGCGGCCCGCGAAGTCGTACCGTGAGAGATCGAAGCGGTCGGGGCCGCCGTCGCGCTCGACGACCACGCCCTCGCCGGGGACGTCCCCCCGCGGCCCGAGGTCGACGCGCAGCAACCAGTCGCCGGGGGGGGCCACGAGGAACGGGGCGTAGCGCCGGCGGACGGCATCGAGGATCGATGTCTGCGCCGTGGCGACCGTCATGCTGAGGCCACCGATGGCGAGCCCCAGCTCAGGCATGCCCGATGTGGGCGACGCGTCCCAGGCGATGGCGGAGCCGAACGAGCCGCGTCACGATGCGCTCGAGTCTACCCCGCCGCTCCACGGCCGTCACCCGTCCCAGGACACGGGCCAGAGGCACCTGCTCCACCCAGTCGAGCGCGTCGCCCCGCGTCACCAGGTATCCGTCGGTCTGGTGGACGACGCGATGGAGTGCGAGGCCTCCCCCTTCGGGCTCGTAGCAGACGACGTCGCCCACGGCGACTCGCGCCGGCTCGAGGCGGACGACGCAGACCACGTCACCGTCTCGCACGGAGGGTCGCATGCTGGTGCCGCGGGCGCGGAAGCGTACGCGGCCGGCCCGCTCGAGCGTCAGACGAACGAGATCGGGGCCGCGTCGGACGGCGGTCAGGGGCGGCGCAGCTCGAAGCTCTCGGCCGCGATCGGCTCGAGGTCGTTGCCGAGAAAGACCTTGGCGCACCACGTGCCCGAAAGGCCCCCCGACATGATCCAGGAGCCCCCGCCGACGGGCACGCGGAACAGTGACGGCTCCGGCAGCTCGGGGAGCACCTCGGGGAACATCTGAAAGAGGTTGCCGTCAGGCGCGTAGAGCTCCAGCCGCTGGCGTGTCGACACCCTGACCCGTTCCCACCGGATCTCGATCATGAGATCGCGGACCTTGCCGTAGTCGAAGACGTGCCCGCCCTGCGTGCGCCCGTTGCGTCTCTGGACGGCGGTGAACGTGATCTGGGCCTTCGGGTCGTGGCCCCCCGGCGGCTCGGCGCGGCACGAGTCGTCCTGAGCGGCGTGGGCCGGGACGGCGCCCTGGCGCCCCGGCACGCTCGGCAGCAGGGTCAGCAGGCCCGCCACCGCGAGCCCGAGCACGATCCGGCCGCTCATGGCAGGCTCCCGTAGACGCCGCTGAGGTTGATCCGGTAGAGCCGCCCGGCGTTCGTGCCGACGTAGAGGGCGTCCGCCGTGGTCGAGGTGCTGAGGTCGCCCAGGTTGGTGCTGCTGTCGACCGTGTAGGTCTTCTCGAGCGACCCGTTCGCCGTGCTGATCTGGAAGAGCACCCCTTGCCCGAAGTTGCCGGTGCCGCCGGACTGCCCTCCCGCCCAGAGATGGGGCTCGAGGAGCATGGGCGCTCCCAGCGGCGTGGCGCCGCTCGAGTTGCCGTTCAGCGTGGGCCCCGAGTGGATGTAGACGGGGTTCGTGGGCCAGTCGGTGCAGAGGTCGAAGTCGACGCCCGGGATCTCGTCGACACACCAGATCCCGCCGTTCTGGGTCACGAAGTACAGGCGCGTCGTCCCCCCTAGATACTTGTTGTAGTCCTGCCAGACCGAGTTCTTGATGAGGCAGCCCGGCGCGGCACCGACGATATTGCTGATCACGGTGCTGTCGGAGATGCCCGTCGAGCCGGTGCTGGTGTCGCGCGAGAATAGCGCGCAGTCCGAGTTCTGGAAGTAGAAGCTGTTGCCGTCGTAGTTCTGCCACAGCGACGTATCGATGTCCCGCAAGCTCCCGAACGACGCGACCAGCATGCCGTTGCAGGTGCTGCTGCCGCCCGAGCCCGTCGGGGGGAGGCTGCTGATCACCCAGAGGCTGTTCTGGGCGCTGGAGAAGCCGTCCTCGGTCGTGACGATCAGCCGGTTCAGGCTGTAGTCGACGGCGACCTGGGCGGGCACGATGTCCATCGGCCGGGCCGGGTTGCAGACGCTCGTGCTGTTGGGATCGAACGTCCACAGCAAGCTGCCGTCCGTGGATTTGAGCGCGTAGATCTTGTTGTTCTGGTTGAAGCCGCCCGAGGTGGCGTTCTTCGTGGCCGCGAACACCACGTCGTACGACGTCTCGCCGTTGACGAGGGGATACGCGGTGGTGAAGGCGGCGTTGGAGAACCGCCGCATCTGCACGGAGACCGCGGAGTCGATGTCGGCGTTGCCGCTGGCGTCGCTCGAATCCGTGTGGACCTTCCGGGTCCAGATGCGCTGCCCCGTGTTGCCGTCGAACGAGGTGACGTAGCCCTTCTGGTCACCGATCACCACCTGGGACGCCCGGGTGCCCGGCGGGGCCGGCGGCCACCAGGAGGCGTAGCCGAGACCCGCTCCCACCGTCGTCACCGGCAGGGAGAGCTCGGCTCCCGTGTTGGTGTCGATCGAGAGGAACTTGTGGTTGCTGGAGTTGGCGAAGACCCGGGCGCTCGTCGAGCTGCCGAAATCCTCGATCGGGCTGTTCAGGGTGGCGCCGCCACTGGCCGCATACACCCACTTCATGCCGCCGGTCGACGCGCTGTAGGTCTGGGGGGTCACCGAGACCTGGCTCAGGGACGTGCTGAGGGTGACCCAGCACGGCCACGTCGCACACGTCGATGTGGTGCCGCCCTTGATGTAGACCCGGTACGTGTATGTCGTGCCGCTGTTCAGACCCGAACCGCCCGAATGAAAGTTGTCGGTCGCGGTCTGGGTCGTCAAGCCCGTCGCCGATTGATTGAAGACGATGCAGGGGTTGCTCGAGGTCCCGCCGGTGTTGCCCGTGCGGGTGCAGCTGCCGCCTCCGAACAACGTCCCCGCGGCCCCGGTGACGTTCGTGCCATTGACGAGCGTCGGACTGGGCGTGCTGCCGTCGGCGGTCCGCACGACCATGACGTTGCAGATCGAGGACGCGACCGGCGTGGTGGACGCCGTGCCCTTGACGAAGCACTGGGCGTCGTTGGCGTAGTAGCTGGGCCACCACGCGAGCGTCACGACGGCGGAGGTGGACGTCGTTCCATTCTCCGCGCTCGCCGAGACATGGCACAGCGACGTGTCCGTGTCGCAGCCGAAGAACTCGACGGCCTGCCAGTCGATGGTCATCGCGTTCGCGGTGTTGCTGCGGGTAAAGGTCAGATTTGCCGTGTTCGTCTGGACCTGGAGCGCGGTATCGCCGAGGTGAGTCGAGTTGGCTGTCGCGTAGCTCGTCGAGATGAACGGCAGGCTACGCATCTGGGAGACGACCGGGCTGAGCGTGGCCGCGTTGGTCGAGCCCGTGCTGGAGCCGGTGCCGTTGGCGAGCGTGGTGTCGGAGCCGAAGGTGTTTCGCAGCACGCGGCCGGTGTCCTGCAGCGAGACGACCTCCCACGTCAGCTGGACTTCATGACTCGCCGTGGTGACGGTGGCGCCGCGGGTGAACCGCGCGTTCGTGGTACTGCTGAAATCGGCGCGCACGCGGTATTCCTGCTCGACGCCGGCCTGCGCCGTTCCGTTCCGCTGGGTGGTGATCACGAACGACTTGGCGGTGGTGATCGCGGTCAGGGTGGCATTCACGCTCGCGCCCTGGGTGGCCCCCGCGGTGACCGCGCCACACGTCGCCGCGGATCCGATGCACGAGCGGCCGCGCTGGACGCTGATCCCGTCGATCTGGATGACCTGCCACTCGATCGTCAGCGGCGTGGTCGGTACGCTGCGGAACAGCTCGAGCGAGGGGTTCGTGGCGCTGCTCGTGCAGGCGGTCCGCGGCGCGGAGCCGCCACTGGCGACCAATGTCGCGCTCGCGGTCCACTGCTCGTCGATGGCGGTGGACGTGCTGGTCATCCGCGCGGTGGTGAGCACGAAGCTCTTCGTGCAATCGACCTGGGTAGGGAGGCTGACCAGCGCGTTGCCCGGCTCCGCTTGCCCGCCGGCGAAGGAGGCCGATCCGCGCTGGACGAGCACGTTGCCCTCGAACTCCACGACGTACCAGCGCACGGTGGTGAACGCCGCCGAGGCAATGGCCGCGGTGGCGGCAATCCGGATGGTGACCTGCGTGTCGCTGAGCTGACACGTCGGCAGCGCGCTCGGGATGTTCTGGGTGGTCGAGAAGGTGCAGTGCACGAACGCCTTGGTGGAATCCACCGTTCTGCCGAGGGTCACCGTCGCCGCGGGATAGCTGCTGACGCTGAAGCCCACGTCGGCCGCACCGTTGCCGAAGGTGACCGTGCCGGTCTGGACGCCCCTGGCCACCACGACGGAGTTCTGGGCGTGGGCGGCGAGAGGCCCGAACGGACCGCCCGGAATCAGTGGCATCGCCAGCGCGACGATAACGAGTCCGACAATCCAGACGGCGCGATGGAACCGAATCACTGCGCTACACCCGGCACGCATGAAGACATGTCCGCCCCGCACCCCCGGTCGACTGTAGAAGAGTGTCGTTGTTTGTCAACTTCACATTGGACTCTAGCGACTGGTCAGACCTCATGTCAATTACAAATATTATGGTATTTATCAGCTATTTACCGGTCATAGAAACGTTCGACGGCAAATTCTTGCCTTCCGGTTCGTCGTTGAGTGCCAAATCGCTCCACCGGGAAATGGATCCGCGGAAGCTCATCTCGAGGGTCGTCAGCCCCGCAGCTGGCCGCGCACGACGGTGGCCATTCGTGCGCCATGGGCCAGATACGCTCGAAAGAGCGAGGAGGCGTCCGAGCCGTACCGAGCGCGCAGCCAGGACGGCGGCGGACAAACCGCCGCTCCCACCGCGCGCACGCCGTCTACGACACGATCGGTCAAGAGCAAGGGGAGGACGTACTCGGCCGTGACCCTGCGGTCGGCGGAGCGGGCGAGGAGCCGGCGGACCGCCATCGCTCTGGGCCCCCGGGACAGGACCTCCGCGGCCGCCAGACCACCCGGCCCGGGCAGGGTGAACAGCTCTCCCAGGCGGTGCAGCACCCAGGCGAGCGCCCGGCGGACGCGCCAGCGCTCGGCGCGCGCCCTGAGCCGGTCCCAGTCGAGCGTCGCCGACCAGCGGTCCAGCACGAGCGCGAGATCCCAGTACCAGACGAGACCAGTGAGCCCGTGATGGACGGCCAGATGCGTGGCGAGCGACAGGACGAGGTCTTCCGGGCAGAGCGCGAGCGCCCGCTCCCCCGCGAGAGTGACGGCCGTCGCGCGATCCCACACCGCGTCCGCCTCGGCGTGACGCCAGGGGTAGCGGGGCTCGTTCAGCAGGCGCCAGTGCACGTCGACGCGCGCGCCGCCCGGACCGTCATAGAAGGTCGCGCCGTCGTAGGCGACGTCGAAGGCCCAGGAATGGGCGTCGGCCCCCCGCCGGTATCCGAGCCCGCGCAGGATCTCGTCGGCCCGCAGCCGATCATCCGGCCGCACGAGCAGGTCGATGTCGCTCAGCGGCCGCAGGGCCGGATGCGGGTAGACCATCTCCGCCAGGTAGGCCCCTTTGAGCGGGATCGTGGCGACGTCCGCGTCGGCCAGCGCCCGGAGCAGCGACGCCAGATCGCGGCTCATCACCACGTGCCGGGCGAGCGCCTGCCTGAACCGCGCGTCGAGCCGCGCAGCCACGCGGGAGGGCACGCCGACGCCGAGGCCCCGCGCGAGGCCGTACGCGAGCCCCGGGGCCAGGCCGGCCCGCTCGGCGACCGCGGCTGCGACCTCCCAGCCGTCGGGCGGCGATCCCGGCGGCTCCGCGTCCGGGGTGAGGGCGCCGAGATATGCGCAGAGCCACGCGGTCGTGGACGTCACGGGCAGAGCCTATCACCGCTCGGTGTCGTGCTAGGCTGCCACGGCGCATCGAGTGAGCGATAGATGGACCAGTGGCCGGAGGTCGTCGAGTATCACCGCGCGTTGCTGGCCGATCGGGCGCGGACGGAGAGCTACCGGCGCGCTCTGCTGGCGACCGTGCGCCCCGGCGACGTCGTCCTCGACGTCGGCACGGGCACCGGTCTCCTCGCCTGCCTGGCCGCCCGGGCCGGCGCCCGCCGGGTCTACGCGATCGAGAGCGATGACGTCATCGACGTCGCACGGCCGATCTGTCGCGGTAACGGGCTCGACGACGTGGTGGTCTTCCTCAACGAGCGGGCCGAGCGCGCCGAGCTCCCCGAGCAGGTCGACGTGGTGGTCACGGAGACGATGGGCAACTTCGGCGTGGACGAGGGCCTGCTCGGGATCGGGATCGACGTCCGCACCCGGTTCTTGCGCGAGGGAGGCCGCATGATCCCGCGAGGCCTGGAGCTGTTCGTCGCTCCCGTGGAGGTTCCCGACGTCTATGCGCGACGGATCGACGGGTGGTCCGGCGACGTGGGTGGGCTCGACGTCTCCACCGTGCGCGCCATCGCCGCCAACGCCGTGCACACGACGACGCTCACCCCCGACGCCTTGCTCGGCGGGCCCCGGTCCTTCGCGCGGGCGACGCTCCTCGACGTGGACACGCCCGAGGTGCACGGCGCCGCGCAGTGGTCGGCGAGCCGGGCGGGCACGCTCCACGGATTCGGCGGGTGGTTCCGGGCCGAGCTCGTGGAGGGCCTCTGGCTGTCCAATGCCCCGCCCCTGGCGACGCCGAGCTGGCGTCATGCCTTCCTGCCGCTGGAGCGTCCGGTCACGGTGAACGCCGGCGACGCCGTGAGCGTCGCCATCAGCGTCCTCGGCAACGGCACGGTGTGGAGCTGGCGGGCGACCGTCCGCGGTCAGCCCTGCGGCGACCAGTCGACGCTCTGGGGGGTTCCTCAGCTCCGTCAGCGGCTGCAGCGTGTCGCGTCCGGCCACGCGCCGACGCTGACGCGGGAGGGCGAGGCCGAGCGCGAGCTCCTGCGGCTCGTGGACGGCCACACGCCCGTGGCCGCGCTGACCGAAGGGCTCTTGCGAAGCTATCCCGGCTTCTTCCGCTCGGGCGACGACGCGACCGCCTTCGTGCAGGACGTGATCGCCCGCTGCGCGCGATGAAGCCCCCGGGAGAAACCTCGGGCCGGCGGGGCATGGTGTGCGCCCCGCACCGGCTGGCCGCCGAGGCCGGCGTGGCGGCGCTCCGCGACGGCGGCAACGCGCTGGACGCCGCGGTGGCGGCCGTGGCCACGATCGCCGTCGTCTACCCGGGAAAG
>JADMIO011565047.1_pt1 | contig 14336 bp, 11 predicted proteins | sample 8958161 | NCBI WGS metagenome assembly JADMIO01 (sample SAMN16585339, study PRJNA669376) | soil metagenome | isolation source: Crop rotation soil | place: USA: Cullars Rotation, Alabama | collected 2011 | reverse complement strand
CCGCGACTTCAAGTCACGTGAATTCCAAGCTTCGGATCCCACTGTGCTGGAAAGGAGTCCGGAACGTTCTCTTGCGATGTGCAACAGAGGAGGAAAGATGATGAACTGTATTGTGAGAATATGTGTAAGTGAGATGTGATGTGGTGATTTGCTGGCGTGATCCTGATCCGAGGCGGAACAGCGCACGGAAGGGCAGAAAGAAACATGAGCTGGAAAAATGGAAAGATCGTCCGGTTGTTTTCTAAATGCAAGATTGCAAGTCCAAAGTGTTTCCTCGCAGTCTCGAAATGGAGATACAAAGCGGACTTCACGAGTAATTGATGCAAGATCACGGTTGAGGTTAAGGCTGAGGAGGAAAGAGAAGCGATGGATGCTACTGGAACGGACCGCCAAGACCGCCAGGACCGTAGCCGACAGGCGACACACAGCAGCAGAAAAATTACAACCTCAGCGGATGTGGACGGCAACGGTCCGGTCGGCTGTGTAAGACTTGCAACAAAAGTCTAATGAACAGAAAATGGGACTTCTGATTGAAGGAACGATGCGAGATGATTCAAGCCGTGGGTAGTACAGCAGTTAAACATGAATCTTTGTCTCGGCTGCGGCTTCTATCCGCGAGATGGCTTCCTACCATTCCCATGCATCCAGCTGCAAGCCTCTTCTCTGAAGTCGTACATGGGGAAAATAGGTCAATTCACCAAATCGCGAAGGAACCCTCGCTGTATGGATTCTTTTCCGCTGCGATTTGCAACAAGGAAATTAGTAAAACTCTCGGCTACTTATTGAAAATCAAAGCCGCGGAAGTTATCCAGGAAAGTAGATAACAAGAACATCATGGGATATCATTGCCGCTGGTAGACATGTGAAAGTTCCTCGTCTAAGGCGGGAGTTACATCCGCTATCGTGGCATTTCCGCGTCGGTCGGATCTACGCCGGATTTGACGGCGTGCAACAAAACCATCCTTCACCCCTTTCTAATCATATAATTGGTGCGTTGACTGGAGATAGTTCGACACAGCGGAGACCAGGCGAGTTTCGTGTGGTGTTTCCTCGTCGGAGTTGAAGCCGAGATGCGAAAAAGCAAAAAGGAGGCTCGGAGAAGAGTTGAGGCGAGGGGAGGCTCCTTCGGAATTGTTGTCCGCTGGCAGGGATGCGGCGGAAATACTTACCCGGACTTTCGGAATTGGCGGCTTTGGTGCGATTTGCAACAAAATATTATTTTCTTTTGAGTTGCGGAACTGAAGGGACGGAGGGAGGAAGGCGGATGATGATTGTGGTGTGAGAGAGGCGGTGGGGAGTTGTTTGCAGAGATATGGCGGGCCGTCGGGTGAGACTTTAGGAGGCAGGCGGGATTGGCCGGGTTTCTTGGCTTTCTCGTGACTTTTGACATTTATATTATTTTCGTCTCTTAGAAATTGGCAATGCTGGTGAGAAATAATGGATTGTGCAGATTCTGGCTTTAGGGACCAAATTGAAATCAAACCCTCATCGAGCACATTTGTAATTATCTGTGGTCGTAAATCAAATCCTGGAACCACTTCAACAAAGCAAGCTAAGATATAAGTCGGTGGATAATACCAAGGATTTTCTATGACATTCAAGACAGTCAAGCACATAGTTTTGATCCGCCGGAATTGACAATGTCTAGGAGACTTCAGCAGGTCTGTTGTCATTTGAAAGGGGGCCACTCCCTTAAATAATGGGTCTGATCATAGTGGTACTTGTCAATGCTGTCCTCCCTGCTTGTGATTCAGGAAACAGCCCTCACAATTGATAGTACCAAAACAAACTATCGCCTCAAACTATCGTAATCCTCTCATTTGCCATTTCCACCATCTCTCTATCCATAATACCATGTACATAACATGGACCGATCATTCGATACGTGACATGAGTGAGGTCCTCTGTTGCACTTCGTAGATCCGACTCAATTTTTCTCAAAGCCATCGGCGTACTAAACCCTCGAATGACATACACCAAATCTCCAACATCCGCTCTATTCGGAACCATCGCGAAATGGTCACTTGACAGAACTGCAAATCGTGAGTGGTATGCAGCTTGTCGAAGTGCTGCAGCTGTATTGTAATCCATCGACCCCGTGGCGAAGGCTTCTCGCACAACATCTTCCATTGATGGCCCCTCCCATGTCAGATAGCTCCTCCGAACCGCATTGGAGTCTGCGGTCACCGTGTGACAGAAGGCTTTGTGGTTGCTTTCGCCGTCGAGGTACCAGCCAGATGCCACGTCGTCCGTTTTCCATGCTAGGGGTAGCCAGCACCATACAACGAGTGTTGCCCTCATTGTATCATCCAATTCTGCCATGTCGGCAAGGCGATTGTCCGGTCCGAGACCCGCAACGGCAAGTCGACTGATTCGCCTTGACGATAATGCGTGCAAATGATTTCGTATAATTTATCTCGTAGGTGTCGAAGGGCTTGGTAGAGGTTGGCTCGGACCTTGAAGGTGCGACTGTTGACGACGATGCGGTGAGATGCTACTTCGTCGCCACATGTATATGATAGAGCTTCCTTCTTCGAGATCTCCTCGCCTTCGACATCAACTGTTTCTAATGTGCAGTGGATGTTGCGGAATGAGAATAATGAGGGCTTGATTGTGAGAAATCGTGTCTGGTTGGCTCAGAGCGGTGAGTAGATTTTCGACAGCATCGTGAAATGGGCATGCAGTTTCAGACCATGGCGTGATGGATACAGTACATCGAATGGAGTTTTATGGTAGGATGTCGTAAATGAAGTGGTTATGAAATTAAAATTGCTGCGGTTCTTTCCGAATTGGAATGTGCAAGGCAGTGCGGCTGAAGTTGAGCGAAAGTCGCAGATGCAGGCTGCTTGCCAAGTCAAATGGCTTGCATTGAGGCTGCGCTATGCATCACAATGAGGCTGAGCAAAGATCTACTCACGATTTTTCATTACAACGAGATAAACTTCCGCATCAAAATGAGAGCTTGGGAAAACTAATATCGCTTTCTTGTTGATGTGCTCGCTTAATTGTTTTGGTGGAGCTAACATGGGAGAGTCCGAATAATCCTTGTGACTGAATCGCGGCCGCAGTCTCACTCGCACACAAAGAAGATGATTACTGGAAGGGAAACATGGAAGTGGTGTCCTGTTGAACTCTCTTTGGGACTCGTGATATATGTAACTGGTATTGTCTTCGATCCACTTTCTCGAGTCGACGACAAACGTACTTGCTAGCCGCTCGAACCCCGTGGTGACACGCTCGAGACACTTCTCTCCTCGTTTTTCCTCTCTATCATATATTAGAACTGAAACGCGTGTACTCGGAAGTTTGCCATTCTAACATACATGCCGCCCCTTTAAATTTCCTGTGGATGATTCGGGCGACATTTCCATTAACTCGGCCGTTGATATTTTCTTGAAGTCATGCACTCGTGACTCAAACATCATAAGTATACTCACTGTATCCTCTATGTCTAAAACTAATTCGTCAGATCAGCTTCCTCGTGTGGAGGCTCGAGGACCTAGTACTTACATGGTTACAATGATACCTCTACGCTTGATTCTCACTTCCTCGACATGCTTCACAAGCAGCCCGTAATCTCACTCCTGAAACTGCCTGTTGTGAGTTTGGCCCCTGTTCAACCACGAAACTGGGTATTGTGATTGAGGTTGAGATACCAAAGACGGATGTGAGAAGCTTGGTACATTTTGCTCGGGTTGGGAGCCATGCTGCTGGTACTGAAACCCAGGCTGTTGCTGAGGTGTCCGCGTGGAGTTTTGACGTGCACGAAGTCTCTCGGCATCCTCGGAGATCATACATCTAGCAGGCGTAGCAGCTAGGTATTGAGAAGTTGGAATATCTGGAACAGCAAAATAGCTGCTCTGGAGCAGTGGAGCAGTCGCGCTCGACTGACGATCGGCCGACCTCATGGCAGGGGATTGGAAGGAATCTTGGGTTACCATACTGGTATTGCCGAAGTTTTGTGGGGTAAGAGGTGCCTGATTTGAGTTTCGCTGGCGTTGTGTTGAAGAACTCGGAAGAAAAGGACCAGGATTGTCCTCGTACGTATATAGTCGGTGCTGCTGGCCTTGGCTGCTGCGGGCAGTTCCCCGTGTAGCTCTTGGGCTTGAGTCCACTCTGGGTTGTTGCTGCATCGCCACTTGGCCAGACAGAGAATGAGGAGCCATGTTCATAGCTCTTTCTGGTATCTGGTTTGAATACTGAGGAGGAACCCTCTGCAGGCTAAAACTTCCTGGTGCGTGACTCGCACCGCAATCAGAAGGTTGGAATCTTTGTCTTCCCACGGGTTGGATGTCGGAAGACAGGCCAGGAACTTTGGAAGGGGGCGCTGATGCCGCTTTGGAGGGATTTTTGGGTTGACCATTTGAATTCATCAGAGGAGCTTGGTTGATCTGCGATTGAGTCACCCTATTCCCTGGGTGAGTTTCCTGACTGAATCCGATTACACGTGGTTGAAATTGTCTTGTTTGTTGTTGAGACTGGTACTGCCTAGCAGTAACTTGCTGAGATGGTGGATTGATGCCCGTTGTTCTCATCTCATGTCTTTCTCTTTGACTGTAGCTAGTGCTATTGACATCCAGAAAGCGTGATGAATTGATAATAGAATTTTGCTTAGCAAGACCACTGTCTTTCGGCGCCTGCTGGGTCAAGTAAACTTCCGGTTTAGGCGGTTGTGAGTCGTTCCAAGCAGTCTTCAATTGGTCGGGCGACACAATCCGAGGATTGAATATCTGGGGGTCAGAAACTACACTCTCGGCCCAAGATGAGGCGTCACTGATTGTACTTCTAGATGTTGAAGTGACAAAAGAAGAAACCTCCGAGCCGGACAAAGAGAACGGCTGCTGGTATCCCAAATTTGGGGGCCGGAGCGGGATCTCTTGCAAGGTGCCCATGTCCTGAGCCTCGGGTGGCTTGCTATGCTTGCACTGTCACTGGTCAGCACCCAAGACTGAACCCCAAGAATCAAACAATTCCTGGCAACTCACTTTTACTTTCCTGGTTCTGCAACTCTCGCAGGCTCCACGGCGACGAGTTTCGGCTACTTCGGCTTTCTCACCCGGGCTATATGGTCGTTTCCGGCGACTGAGAGGAAGACGTTATTCTCATTTTCAGTTCATAGAGAGAGCATTAGCACTTACGGTGGTGGGGGTGCAGAGCTACCCCTTCCGGCAGCTAGCTGTGGTGGGGTAATTTCTTGTGACCTTCCACCAGGCGCCATATCGGAATGAAACGCAAACAAAACAGCAAACGGAAGTTGAAAATTCTGATTGAAACAACAAAAGCCGAAAGTAGAGAAAAACCCATCGTAAGAGACAAAACGAATGCCTCTTCACTACATATATCCTACCAGTTCTGTGCTTGCGAAATCACGCACAAGGCAAAAAATTGCCTGCGCAATAGGGCATTAGCATTTGCCCTCGCTCACCGGAGTGCTGGCAACGCTTTGGCGCTTTGCATCGTCGAGGAATGCGGCTTGTTAAGGACGTTGGGAATGTGTTGTCCATCCAGACTGGTGTTGTGACTAGCACTCGAACACCTGCGGGGGACACAAGTCACACGTGGCGGCCGCAGATGGAGAGCCCGATGTGCAACCACGCCCGCCTCACAATCCTCTGGTCTTCAAGTATCGCGCGATCTTTCAGCCCTTCCTCGCCCTGGGCTGGCTGTTGCTTCTCGGCCTATCAAAAGACGCCGAGGGAGCTTTCAAATGGCGCGGCCTCCCAACAATTGAAGGTGCAGCGATTGACAAATGTAGCTCCAGCACACCGAGCTGCAAATGCGGGTACCACTTTGATAGCCCCAGCCATGTACCCTCTGCCGAGGATCCAATCCCGTGATACGAGTTTCATGCGACAAGCTATTCGAGTTTCTTCTTCCGCCTCCCGTTGACAAGCAGACGGACCCGAGACCAACAATCGAGTGCTCCAAGCTGCAGCAAGCCGGAAATTTGGAGGAATCTGTCACGCATGATGACGATGCCGAACCACGCACTTGGGTTGCTGGCCAACAGCTGGGCCGCAACGCATCTACTTCATGTACATAATATGCATTTTCAGCTTCCCAGGGGTCAACAAAAATATCTGTGGTCGTTATTCACGACAACGGGAACCCAGATGTGATTACCAGTCACATGACAGCATATGTCACATCATGGAATGAGCCTCCTATATGAAGGTGGGTACCTAGGGAGCTGCTGCATTAAGGCTATTGCGATAAAAATTTCCCTTTGGATCACATGCTTCTGCAATATTTCATCAGTTGAGTAAATTCCTTATTCGATCACACCAGTCTCTTTCCACAGCCATCAACCTCCTGGGCTCTAGTAAATTGCAAATAAAGCTCTTTTAATGGGACCAAAGTTATGTGACAGTGGTAAAGAAGAGAAGTTTTGGCGATTACAAGTTTAGAGGAAGAATAGGGTAAATCCAGATGCTTGGGTAGGTTCCTAGCATTGTCGTGGGGTGGGGTCGGTTGCTTTTTCTGAGGGTTAAGCGAGTCGGTTCGGGAGAAGCGGGTCAAAATAAACAACATTCACCCCGCTATGAAGTTAGAAATTGAATTAACATTTCTACGGGCACGTGCTATATCTTGTTCGCTTATTGTATTAGACATTATCAACCCTCGAGCCTCGCCCTTGTCCTACTCTTGTACAATTAGGGTAGGTTAAAGAGCGACACTTTTAAGCGAGTGCGGGGCAACCCCACGACTTTCCTATATATTTGTAAATATATTTACAACCTTTTAATATAATCTCTTTAAATTTAGAATTATAGCACGTACACCTAAGGCTAATCGCAAGGAGCTCACTTCGATTCAAAAATGTCGAATTTGGACCCTTTATGAAGAAGGGTATAACGCGAGTTAAATATATACTAAAACTAAATACCCTCGCTCTATAATTATTACCTTCTTTAATAGGGAGACCTATACACTATCTATTGATTTCAAGAATAAGCCGGGAAGGGGGGTTATAAGGAAAATTTCTCTTCGAGGAGAAAGGAGCCTTGTATATACTATAACGACTGATATAAGAATAACTGTTACGGCTGGCAAGAGGTTGATACGGTGAGTTGACTCTAGCTTTGTATTTAGACCTCTAGCTACGCTCAGAGTCGAGAAGAAAAGACAAGGAGGAAAGGAGAGCTCTCCGTAAGGGAGGGCTCGAGTATATATACATGAAGGACCCTCCTAATGGGGTCTAGCGTAGTCGAGTGCCATTCACGTCAATATGTCGCAGGCTCGCCACCTAGTCTTCCCTATTGGGCTTAGCGCCGTCGCATAGCTAGCAATGCTACGAGCCCGTGTCGGTTAGAATACGAGGCGCATCGTAGGTCGTAACAATAACTCTTAAAGCGCTATTAACACCGTTTAAATCCGGCAAGAAGCTCAACTATTATATAGTCGTAATAATCCTTAAACTATACGCAAAAGCTAAGCGCCGGCCTTGTAAAAAGCCCTTTTTTACGGACGAGTATAAGAAAAGACGTCAGGCACACTGTTAGGGGGAAAAAGCTCGGAAAAGGGATAATCAGAAGGTCTATTAGAGTAATAAAGTTACTTTTAAAGTTAGAGAAGATTTGAGGACATTTTAAGTGACTCGTGGCGTTATTCGAGAAGAGGAATACGCTAACAAGAACCTACGACCTACGTTTAAGAGTAGAAGGACGACAATCGGTGTTTGGAGTTGTTTCTATAGAAATAAGATAAAGCCGTTATATATACTACCAGAAGAAGAGACAATGACTACAAGACGATACAAATAGGTACTTTAAAAGTACTTTATTCTATTTTACAAAAGTGTAAGGAGGAAATATAGAAACGAAGTTATTATATAAGAAGATAATACGCCGTGGCATACCACGAAAATTATTACCAAATATCTTACTAACAAACGAGTTTACCGTATACCGTGGCCGACACAATCGCCTAATCTTAATCCTATTAAGAATCTTTGGAAGTATATTAAGGATTTAATCTCTAAACGGCGTCACAGGGTTAAATCAACACAGGAAATGAGATTAGCGTTACAAGAGATTTAGCCTAAAATTGATAGGAAATTCCTTTTGAAATTGTGTGATTCTGTACCACGGCGTTAAGAAGCTTGTCTTAAAAACAAAGGTAGAGCAACTAAATAATAGAGTTTTAATTTGAGCCTATTTACGTTTGATTTAATTAATAAATAATGAAAATATTTGCAAGTGATTAGGAGGGGTGGAAATCACGTGTGTCGCTCTTCAACCTGACCTGATTGTACAGTCCCACCCTCACGTCTTCTAGCATTTCAACACCACGTCTCTGTCGCAATTCTCACAGTCTAAGGAAAATTGGGAACACAATGCCGACAGCCTCAATCGAGATTAATAGTTCTCTGAAACGTTCAGCTAATCGATTCCTCGACGCTCCACCTCCAAAGCGCAAGCTACCTTGGCTGATGTCGCAAGCAACCTCCCACACCATGTCGCGACACCCAAGTTTCGACCCATTAGAGGTCGTCCCCCCTCTTAACTTCTAGTAAGTTCTATTTCTCCATTTCTCTATACCATATATAACCTCTCTTCAAAGAACCCCAAACTAATTCGATCCCAGCACTCCCCAGCGCATGATCGACATCGAAGTCATCGACGCCGACGAGACCGACGAGTTTGGCGACCCTAAGAAGCAGGTCTTCACCATCCACTACAACATCCTAGCGCACTTCTCTCTCTCCTTCCGAAGGACTCTCAACACCGACCTAAAATGCAATATGATCACCATTCATAGCTGCCAATCGGCCTTCGGACTCTTCCAAAACTGGTTCTACACGCAGAAGATCCAAGGACTCACCAGCACAATCAAGCTGTTAGAGTACGCAAAGCTGTGGCAGCTTGCCAGTACCCTCGCTATCAAAGATCTCGCCCCTTTACTGCTCGGCCTCATGGATACCACTAAGCCCGGCATAGATGACGAAAAGGGAGATATACTGAAGGACTTCCAGAGCGTCGCATACATAAGCAAGTACAGGGGTTTGAAGGATATGACCGTCGAAAATACATTATCCGCCATGAATGAACTTGATATTAACCGAATCTTAAAAGATATACTAGATGTGATGCGACCTAGCTTCATGCTTAATATGATGAAAGGCTGGGTCGCTCTTCTTAGATAAAATGAAGAATGCGGGTTTGACTCTTTGAGGGTGTAAATGTTAGCCGTCGTAGCAATCCGGGTCGTGCTATCGTTGCCTATTAAGGACAGAAAGCGAGGGCCAAAGTAGTTGGTTCTATAGAGAGACTGCTTCTTTAACGGCGAGGACGAGGAAGATGATAGTTCGGAGAATGAGGGCTAGAATAGTATACATTGACTCGACTAATTCCTTTCTCTACAGTGATAAGTACGCTGTATATACAGACCAAAGCTCCTTATGACTCACTGTAGCCTACTAGGCTACAGGCTGTTGCCTCCCAGGTTACAGCATCTATTATACTCTAGGCACCAATATCCAACAAAATCCCCTGGGGTTCCATCGTCATATCCTCCAGCAAGAACGACGACAAAGAGAGCCTGAGTTTTGCAAACGTACAAAAGAAACAGTGACGCAAGGCAGAAAACATGCAATTAAAACAGTGCTAGTGCGGTCCCTTCATCCTCCACGCCGGTTCTATCGACTTGTCCCTTCGACTAGCATGCATCTTCCGACCTCGTTGCCTCGGGATTCTAGCCAGAGAAGATTTTGTTTAGCGATGGCTTGGAACAGGCTTCATGGCAATTTCCATGAGCTTTGAATTCTCCTTTGTCGATTTTCTCGTTCACTTTCTCGTGTTTGCCGATACTACTCGTTTAATTCTTCAGACACGTTTCTTATCTCCACCAATTGCACCACACTAGACTCAGCCTGCGCTGGCTTCGTCGATTCCCTTCGAGCATAATTGCATAGAGGGTTAGTTGGTTCGTGAGCACTTCCCAGGCGAGGGAATATTTTGATGAGGAGGATACGGAAACTGGGCATGCAGGCGCATATGATACCCACGTCCAGTTCGATTATTGACCAGGTACCTGCTTCGAAATAGTCCCCTTACAAGATGTTTAGCATCATGGGCATGATGTAGCTTAAGCATTAAAAGAAATGATAACGTCTTACAGGTGGGATTTATAGTATTTGCGAACTTGACAAGGGATCTCAGGCGGAGAATGCTCACAATAGTCACACTATATAATTAGATCCCACCCAAGAGACTTAATAATAAGAGAAAACTCACAATGCACCGACGCTAAACATTAATATAACACCAATTCTCTTCTTTAAACTCAAATGCAACTTCCAAACAGGCGCTATAGGAAGGACAAGAGTACAAATGTCCAAAATAATGCAAACGCCCGCATTCGCGAATGCAAGAGAATTGACATCCCCACAGTGGCCAACGTGTTCCAGATCCCACTGATTCCAGACGTAGCTGAGTGGTCTGCAAATGAGGCATACGGCAATGGTAAAAATAATAAGTGTCATTCCATTAACGAAAATGAGGGTCCAAAGAATGCGTCGGAAAGTCCGATCCGGGAAGAGGCGTAGGTAGAAGACAAGGAAGGCAATTTTAATAAGGGAAATTTCCATCACGTAGATGAGTTCTCCAACCCAAAAGAACTCAAGCATTATTAGCTAGTGAAGCGAGAAGTGTAGGGAAGACTAACGGCGAGAATTTTAGTAATTGAATCAAAAGGGACTTTCCAAATATCTTGTCCAAGGCCATGATGTACTAGAATAGTTTTAGTTGCGAGCTTCGTATATAGGTTGCAATAGAAACTTACCAAGTCCGGCAGCCCCAAAAGCTTCCATTACGGTATTCAGAAACTACAGAACATTTAGTTATATATGGTTGAGGAAGAGGGAAAATACAAACTAATATCAGGACTATTATCCAATCATCATACCCTATAGAAAAGCCTATCGTGAGTCGTGCGATGAAGCGAAGAGCTATAGACACGGTAGATAAAGTATAGAATATTATTCCAACATTTCTATATACTTTAGTCTTATTTCGAACTGGGGCGGAGCAGGTAATTGAGGTCAAGTTCATTGTCGCTAGGGTCTTGGTTAGACTTGGAAAGCTGAGGGTTATTATGGGAGGGCCTTTACTGAGTTGTTCTTTGATACTACATGACGATTGAACGCAGATTGATACTTGGGTCTTAAGAGCGACATCTGCGCAAAGACATGCTTGGTCTGTTGCAGAACATGTAGAGTTTTGAAGTGCGGAACCCAGGCAGCTAACCTGCTATCATTAATTGGTGCCGTCAAGCGTGAGCAGCGGATTTAACCTACAGCGCAACTTGGCAGAGATGATTGAGCAAGGCTTAATGATATCAATGCCAGAACTCCGACAGCAGCTCTCGTTAGGCTCTTCATTGCGTTTGATCCGGTATCTTAGAAAACTTCGAACGATGAAAGATTTTGAACTGCCCACACATCCGAAGAGGCTCTCTGAGGCCTTGGGAAATTGAGAGATGGATTTGTTTCCTCAGGGAATTTAATCAAGAGGATAATTCCAGCAACAATAAAAGGCATTAAGGAGGATGATATCTTCGATCTGATGCCGATGTGGTGCTAGCAGGATACGGAACTTACCTTGTGGGCCGAGATCCAGCACCCTACTAGTAAGATCCTCGCATATGTGGCGCTCTGGGGAATGATCGTACTTGTATGTGCTTCTTGTGGGGATGTCCCCATGTCAAGATCCGGCACAAGAATGGAAATCATTCGATCACATTTCGAAATTTGCTTTTATGCTCGATAGCTCACAGATCAAAAGTCACGGAAGATCCCCAATGGGATAAAAAACGAGCTGCATGAGAGAACCGCAGATTTGTGACAGTTTCGTATGGTAGGCGGATGAAGTAACCTGAGGCGCCGACCCGAACCCGCTCGGACATTCTCCATAGCGGCTTCCCCAACCGCGCAGTATCTAATACTCGAATGTTTTCTTTTCTCTCGCACGCACCCCTTCCTCGCTCACCTGCTGACCTTTCTGACTACTCACATTCCTGCCTTTCTTCCCATTCCTAGCCTTCTTGCTCTTATACTTGACCGTCAATATATCTCTCCTTAACAGATGGTCATCGCCGCTTTTTAGGCGTAGCTTTCTCGGCTTCAGTGTCCTCCATATAATTGGCTGTTAGTTCTACCAGGTCTATTCTCGTTAAGACTTGGAATCCTTTTTTTGGGATATCGAGAGATTTTTCTTTTGACCATCCATCTTCAAGTTTGAATTTGATTTTGCTTTAGCTGTCGATCCCTGGTTGGGATCGACAGTCTGGTCTGTACCGGGTGGCGTAGCTTATCCCCCGCACTGCAAAGCAGCAGCGTTTCATTCAAACCAAACCAAACCAATCCAGACCCCCAGGATTGGGTTGATTGGACCATTTTTCTGCTTGGATTGGATTGGACGGATTGATCTACATATAGAATTTAGCTCATATCCATCAAATCTTCTTCAGCCTGGTTCTCCTCTTCCTCTACCCAAGCCCAAGATCCACCCAATTGACGCTGCCAAGCTCGCAAACACTCATTTGCCTCAATTATATCGTCTTTTAGTCGCTGTCGTTGGTCCGTTAGTAGCAACTTAGCGCTGCTAAAAAGCCTCTCGCATTCTGTAGACATAGCGGGGATCGAAAGCATATCATACGCTAATTGCGCGAGGTCTGGCCGTAGCTTCTCCTGTACATGCCAGTAATTAAGCAGATCCTTTAGATCATCATGAGGTCGTTCCAAGTACTGCTCATACGACATCTTTGCTGCCTTAGAGGTCAATGCCTTTGCCGACAGCTTCATGTACTCCGAGAGAAGGTTGGTCTGCCCAATCGGACCGTACGGATTACGGGGCTTTGGGGAATCGACAGCCTCTTCCTTATAGGACGCAAAGAGAGACTGTACAGCATTTTTGGATAAGGCGAGCCATGGCGCTTGACTTCCAATCCACTGGTCTTCCAGATACTCCCATTTAGAAGGATGAATTACAATAGAGCCAGAGAAATCAGTTGAGTCACCAAACAAAGCGTAGTACTCCTTTAACTTTGCCCAACAGTTATTGGTAGCTGTTGCCAAATGCTTCGTTGTTAATGTTGCGTACTCCATTTGGCTGTCAAGACTAGCGTACTTATCTCGTTGCTGCTCCATGTGTTCGAGTAACATTGCCACGTGCAGCTGCCAATCGTTGGAGATGTGCTGATAGAACGTTAATAAGACGAGACTTCCTAACGCCAGCCTCGCCGTCGACCTGTAGATGAAGTTGAGGTTGATCGAGAATCTCGGGATCTAAGGAATCCGTATAATGTTGGATGCCTATATCGTAGATTTGGCGTTGCTTCCGATTTAACTCATTAGCAGCAGACTGAGAAGCTTAATCAACTTCAAGAGACTTGGGATTTTGCTCTCAATATCGACCGAATCTTAAAGGATATGCCAGATGCGATGCGAACTAGCTTCATGCTTGCCATGATGAAAGGCTGCGTCGCTCTCCCCGGATAGAATCAAGGATGTGGTTTTGAGGGTGTGACTGTCAGCCGTCGCGGTAATCCGGCTAGTGCGAGTATTACTTATCAAGGACAAAAGGCGAATGCCGAAGTAGCTCCTTCTATTCACGGAGACCGCTTCTTCAACGGCGAGGACGAGGAAGATGATAGTTCGGAGAATGATAGTGAGGATTGGCATGGGGAGGTTGTTCCTGAGACGGGATATTTTGGTCATGATGAGGTGCGTGTTTTATTTCAACTCTAGGCTTGGTTTTGTCTCCCGCTGTGGTGGCTACTACATCCCTGGAAATTCGATACGCCGACTATCATTGGAATATCCAGGTAGTTGATGGCACCGCAGCGATGAGGGGGAAGAAGGAACACACGAAGGAACACCCGAAGGAGGTAGATACAGAGATGGAGCAAATGCTCATGTATGACGATGAGGAGCCGGAGGACGACGCACAACAGTACTTTGCGGAGTCAGAGAATGAGGAAGAAGGCTCTGACGAAACAGAGCAAGGAGAGAACTGATTGATGTTGCATATCATCGGATGGCAGCGCGCGGCTGCTAATTGTTTTTTGCCTTGCTATTTAGCGTCTTCTCCTGCCTCGGAGTCTCACCCACCAGCTGGGGCGTGGGTTATTTCCAAGCGTGGAATATAAATTTCTCAAGGGAGAGACTGGGGGAATGCTGGAGTGGAGTCCTAGAAAGTTTCTTGTATCTAGTCTTTCAGTCCTTGGAAACTTGCAATAAAAAAGAAAGTCGGGCTATCAACCAACATTTCAGCTAATTTTAAATACCCGTACAGTAAGTCGCCGTTCTTAAGTAATTGCAATGATTTAATTTTTTT
>JADMIO011398704.1_pt1 | contig 14336 bp, 11 predicted proteins | sample 8958161 | NCBI WGS metagenome assembly JADMIO01 (sample SAMN16585339, study PRJNA669376) | soil metagenome | isolation source: Crop rotation soil | place: USA: Cullars Rotation, Alabama | collected 2011 | reverse complement strand
GCCGCGACTTCAAGTCACGTGAATTCCAAGCTTCGGATCCCACTGTGCTGGAAAGCGGTATCGGCCCGCGACGATCGCGATGTCGTCAACAACGCCTTCTACGACGGGTTGGGGGATGCCTGGCATGACGCCTGGGACCATCCCGTGGCCCTGCTCCGCGCCGAAGCCGCGCTCAAGAATCCTTGGGTTAGCGAGCGGCTGCGCGCCCTGTCTCCCAAAGGACCCTGCCGGGTGCTCGATGTCGGTTGCGGCGCCGGCTTCCTGGCCGCCTCCCTGGCCGAGGCGGGCCATCGCGTCATCGGACTGGATGTTTCCATGGGCAGCCTCAAGGTGGCGCAGAAGGTGGCGCAGAAAGCGGCGCAGAGGGTGGGCCTCCCCGCGGGCGCGCGGCCGGCCTACCTCGCCGCCGACGCCTATCGCCTGCCTTTCCCCGATTCCGCCTTCGACGCGGTATGCGCTATGGATTTCCTGGAGCATGTCAGTTCGCCGGAGCAGGCGATCGCCGAGGCGGCGCGGGTGCTGCGGCCGGGCGGGCTTTTCTTCTTCCATACCTTCAACCGCAACCTCCTGGCCTGGCTCGTCGTCATCAAAGGCGTGGAATGGTTCGTGCGCGGGGTTCCGCCGCGCATGCACGTGCTGCCGTTGTTCATCAAACCCGCCGAGCTCGCATCCATGTGCGCGCGGGCGGGAGCGCGGGTGGAAGGAATGCGGGGGATGGCGCCGGCGATGGGGGCGCCCTTCTGGAAGCTCTTGGCCACGCGCAGGGTGCCGCGCGATTTCCGCTTCCGCTTCACGCCCTCGCTGGCGCTAGGCTACGTAGGGACCGCGGTTAAAGGGTAACGCGGCTGACTCCTCAAAAACTGATCCGCGCCATGATGTCCAGGGAGTGGATCAAGCGATCTTCGCCGGGCACCTTGGTAATGGGCTGGAGCACGCCGTAATCGGCCAGCAGGCTGATCGCCGGCGTGAAGAAGTAATTGCAACCGGCGGTATAACGCAACTTGCCGTCGTTGGGCTTGCCCGATCCCGTCTTCCATCCGAAATCGGGATCGAGGCCTTCCAGTTTCAGCACCAGTTCGCTGGCGCGGCCACCGCGATAATCCTCATGCCAGATGCCGGCGGCGTAGAAGGCGAAGAATTCGGATGAGCCCGAGAGGATGAGCGAATCCTTGCCCTGCTGGTTGTCCCCCATGGACGCTTCGCCCAGAAGGCGCAGATGCCCCAGGGATAGATCGGCGCCGATCTCGTAGGCGGTGTTGGCCGCGTACGCGAAGGAATTCGGGTCGGATTTATCATCGACGGCCTTGGTGGAAACGGCCGCCTCCAGCTTGAGCGCCCGGACGGGGGAGACGGTGAGGCGCGCGACCACGTCCTTGGCGAGAAAGCCCGCGTCGGTCTTCACGTCCTGCTGGTCGGCGTAGTTCTTCTCGCTTTGCTTGCCGTTGAAGACGCCGACTTCGTAACCCATCCGCACGCCGCCTTCCGCGAAGGCGCCGTAGGCCATCAGGCCCAGGTCGTAGTAGGCGTAGCCCGTGGTGTTGGCGAGGAAATCGTGATAGAGTTCGCCGCGTTCGACCGTATACAGCGAATGGGACGATTGCAGGGCCTCTTGGGAGAAGGGGCGCTTGAGCTTGCCGCCCTTCAGGCCCAGCAGATCGTTCGCGCGCCACCAGAGATAGGCGTCGTCGGTTCCGTAGGTCTTGTTGGCGCCGTCGAGCAGGAACTCGCCGCGGAAGCCCACGTTGCCGGTCACGTCGCCGTCGAGGGCCAGGTTGAAGCGGCGCAACTGGAATGACATACGCTTGTCTGAATCCCGGTCCGAGGCGAAGTCATGGTAGAAGGCCTTCACTTGGACCGTGCCCGACAGGGCCAGACGTTGGAGAACGGGATTGCGGATGATGAGGATCCCGGACTGGACGGGTGCGGCGGAATCGGAAGGGGCCGCGGCGGTCTGGACAGAAGCCGGACTCTCGGATTGGACCAGGGCCGGAGTGGAGACCGGCGCCGTGGCGGCGGGCGCCGAGACGGTCGGCGCGGAGGCGTGGGTGGTGTCGATGGTCGGGCCCGCCGGCACAGCAGCGGGATCAGCCGCGCGGGAAAGGGCGAAGCCCAGGAGCAAGGTGGACAGGATAAACCGCATCGGCATATCTCCTCGCAGATTCATGTTCGGGAACGGCGGGGAAAGGTAGGTAATTCAACCGATGGGCCGGCGCCGGTCGCCCCGGTGGCCGTCGCTTCTTCCCTGGATATCTCCCGCCAGCGCCCGGGCTCCAATCCGTCGAGGGTGAAAGGCCCGATGGCATAACGGATGAGGCGCAAGGTGGGATGCCCGACCGCCGCCGTCATCTTACGCACCTGTCGATTGCGGCCTTCGATCAACGTGATCCGCAGCCAGGCGGTGGGAACGCTCTTGCGCGCGCGGATAGGCGGATCGCGCGGCGGCAGCGCGTCGCCCGCCGGGAAGCGCTCGGCGCCAGCGGGCAAGGTGCGCTGGCCCTCGATGACCACGCCCGCCCGCAACGCCGCCAGGGCCTCGTCCGAAGGAACGCCTTCCACCTGCGCCCAGTAGACCTTGGGCAGCTTGGCGCGCGGCGCGGCGATGCGATCGATGAAGGGGCCATCGTCGGTGAGAAGCAGCAGTCCCTCGCTGTCCCAATCCAGGCGCCCGGCCGGATACACGCCGGGCACGTCGATGAAGTCCTTGAGGCAGGCCTTGCCGCCTTCCGAAGTGAACTGGGACAGGACGCCGTACGGTTTATGGAAGAGCAGGTAGCGCGGCCGGCGCCCGGCGCCTTCCCGGCGCGCCTTGCCGGGAACCGTCTTCACAGGCGGCGGGAGAGCAATGCGCGGATGGCCTCGGGGGTCAGCGGCACCGGATTCTGGCGGTTGCTGGTCTTCTCCACGATGCGATCGAGATCGCCTGCGCCGATTCCGTAAGCGGACAGGCGGGGCAAGCGCAAGGCTTCGGTCAGGATCCGCAGGCGCTCGCACAGGAAATCGCAATTCCAGTCTTCGCCTTTGCCGGCATCGCCCCCGAACAGGATCCCCACCCGGGCATACTTGGCCAAGGCCGCCTCAGGTCGGCCCGCCGGCCCGGGCCGGCCCTCCGCCTTGCGCAGCGCGGCGATGTTGGCCGCGGTCGCCTCGGCCACCAAGGTCCCGCAAACCACCCCATGCGGAATCTCGAAGAACCCGCCGATGGGCGAAGCCAAACCATGCACGAGACCGAGCCCGGCGTTGGCCAGAGCGACGCCGGAAAGCAGCGACGCGTACGCCATGCCCGCCCGCACTTCCAAGTCGCCGCCGCGATCGGTGGCCGCCGGCACCAGGTTCGCTTGCGCCTGCTCCAAGCCGCTCCAGGCCAGGGCGTCGCTGAGCGGCGACGCCAGCGGGGAAAGGAAAGGCTCCAGCAATTGGGTGAAAGCGTCCATGCCGCAGGCCGCGGTGACATGCGGCGGGCAGGTGAGCATCAATTCCGGATCCACGATCACGGCATCGGGGATCAGGTTGTCATGGCGGAGCGACTTCTTATAGCCGTTCGGCCCGACCATGCTGAGCACGGCGTTCTTGGTCATCTCGCCGCCGGTGCCCGAAGTGGTGGGCACCGCCACGTACGGCACCTTCACGCCGCTATGCGGCCGGTTCGCGCCCACGTCTTCCAGATGATCGAGCGCCGAGTTGCGGTGGGGAAGCATGGCCGACAAGGCCTTGGCCCCGTCGATGACGCTGCCCCCGCCGATGCCGATCACCACCTCGATGGGCGCGCCTTCGGCGCCCTCTGCGCGTAAGGCGGCGCAGGTGGCGTCGATGAAGGCGGTGGAGGGTTCGGCGTCGACGACGATGCGCCGGACCCGGATGCCGGCGGCCCTGAGTCCGTCCAGGGTCCGTTCCAGATGGCCCCCGGCTTCCAGCGAGGCCTTTCCGGTGACGAGCAACGCCTCTTGGCCGAAGGCGCGGGCGAGGCGCGGCAGGGCCGACAGCTTGCCCGGACCGAATTGGATCGGGGGCATGCGCGCGAAGGCGAAACTTACCATGCGGCGGGATCGAGAGGGTCGATGACCTGATGGGCCCGTCCCTCCCGGGGCTTGGCCATCCACGCTTCCGCCTGGGAGCGCCAGGCCAGGTAATGGGCCGTTTGGCGATGGGCTTCCAACGCCGCTTGCGAGGCGAACACCTCGTAGAACAGGAAACGGCAGGGATCCTCGGCGGATTGGAGGATATCGAAGCGCAAATTGCCCGGTTCGGCGCGCGAACCGGCTCGATTGGCCCGCGTGGCGGCCAAAAAGGCCTCGACATGCTCCGGCTTCACGTATACGGTTACGACGTTGGCGATCATGCAGATACGTTAATCGAAATCCCCGGGAAATCCAATGCGAATAGGGAGGGACGGGACCCTAGGCACCACGCCCAGTGGTGTTTCCGGCGCGGGCGATTAGGATTAGGTTAAGGATTCGGAAAGGGAAAAGCCAGGGCGGACCTTTCGGCCCCCCCAAGGACGGCCAACGAATCCATAGTTGGGCCACATTACCCGCGGCAGGTGCGTCAGGGACCGAGTACCTTTCCGAACCTTACGAGCAGCGCTTTTACCGTCGGCTCGCCCGCCTTCTCCAGCATATTTTGGATATGCCGACGTACGGTGAAGAAGGAAATCCCCAGCTTATCGGCGATCTCCTCCCGCCGCACGTTGTCGCGCAACCAACGCAAGATCTCCCGCTCCCGATCCGAAAACCGTTCCAACTCCACCGATTGCTTCCAGAGCTCCGAAGCGGCGGCCACTTGCTTCACGTACAGCTCGCCCACTTCGGGGGGGATGATGAGCCTGCCCTCGGCCACTTGCAGCAGGGTGCCGCATAGGATTTCCAGGTTGCTCTTGAGAACGTAGCCGCGCGCGCCGTTCTGGTAGGCTTCCAGCACGTCCCCTTGGTTCACCGTCATGATGACGGGCTTGATCACGGGGTAGTGCTTGCGCAGCCATTGCAGCAGATCCAGGCCCGCGCGCGGGGTATCCAGATGGATGTCGATCAGCGCCAGGTCGGGCATGTGGGCGACCGCCAGGTCGCGGAACCCTTGGCTGTCATGGGCGATGCCGGCCACCTTCAGGCGCGGCTCCCCTTTGAGAAAGTCCTCCACGGTTTCGGCCAGGTCGAGGTTATCCTCTACCATAACGAGTGAAAGCGGTGCGTCGGGGCTCATTTGGGGGATCCTGTCGAAAGATTTCCTGGCCCGAACCCGGGCATGCGTATCTGACGGCTTGGTAACCGTCAAAGGTAAAAAATACTACGATCAGGAATCCCCAAAGTGCCCGAAAAGCTTTTGATCGGGACCGGAAAGGGTGGACTCGAAGACCATGTCCGGATGGCTGGAGCAGTTTGCCTTAGGTTCCTCGCTCGCCCTGGGCGCCCATTTCCTGTATGTCGGCATTCGCGTCAAACCCTTGCGCGGCCAGGCCTGGCTGGGGTTTATCCTGGTGGGTTTGGCTTCGACCCTCCTGTGCATACCCGCGAGTCCGTCGACCCAAGCGGTTTGGCTCGGATTGATCCTGGCTGCCGCGGCCGGCGTGGTCTATCTCACCCATCGCTTCCTGGCCTTGCACATGGCCGATCGTCGGGTCATGCAGGACCTTTCCCGGGCATATGAAGACCTGCAGGCATCGGCCCGCATGCGGGAATTGGGGGTTTCGGCCGTTTCCATCAGCCATGAGATCCGCAACTATGCCGCCTCGCTGAAAGGCAATGCCGACTTACTCAATCGCGGCTTGGACGAGGGCGCGCGACAGGGCGAATTGGAGCGTATCCGGACGGCCGCCGATCGCATGGAATTGATCTCGCGCGACATCTCCGCTTTCGCGGGAACCGCGCGTTCACTGCGGTTGGAATCGGTGGATCTGGAGAAAGTGATCGGCGATTGCCTGGAGAACCGCTTTCCCGGGAAACGCGCGAACCTGCGGCGCCATGGCCCGACCCGCATGCAGGGCGATCCCGCGCGCCTGGAGCAGGGCTTCATGAATCTGTTCCGCAATGCTTGGGAAGCGGGTGCCACCGAATTGGATGTCCGTCTCACGAGCTGGCACGGTAAGCTGGTGGTGGCCGTGGAGGACGATGGCCGGGGATGTTCCCCGGCGGATTTGGAACGGATCGCCGTGCCGTTTTTTTCCCGCAAGGGCGACGGGGGGACGGGTCTCGGATGCTCCATTGCGGAATCCATTCTGCGCGCCCATGGGGCCACCCTTCGCGCCTACAGTAAGAACGTCCTGGGCGGGGGCCGCACCGGATTGCTCCTGAACCTGGTCTTTTCATCGGATACGGCCAAAAGCGAAGATGCGGGCGGGGACCTGCTGGTGGCGGCGGGACCGGGTCCGGCGCGGGAAAACCTGGTGCGCCCCATGCTGCATCTGGGACTGCGCCCGCGTTTCTTGGACCTCGGCGCGGCTCCCGTGGGTTCGTCCCTTTCCGCGGGAGGCCCGCTGTTTCTGGATAGCGATGCCGCGGATCGGCTTCTGGGCCGATCCGATATTCCGGCCGTGGTGGTGGGGCCGCACCGGGAGGCCGTGCGGCGGCCCGGCGGCGGTGCTTTCCTTTTTTCGGAAGAAAAGCTGATGGGCATTCTGCAAGGGACGGAACAGGCATGATCCTGGATATGGAACGCCTGGTCTTGTCGGGCTTGGCCGCCTTGGCCGTGCTCTTCGTTTCCATCGCCGTGCGCCTGCGGGAAGATCGCGAGTTCGCATTGCTGGGAAGCGGTCTGGCGCTGTTGTGCCTGGTGGTCGCCCCGGACGTTTGGGCCGCTCCCGCGTCCGCGGAGGGAAAGGCGTTGGGAAGCGCTTGGCTCGTGGTTTTGCAAGACGCCCAGCAGATCGCCGCCTGCGCCTTCCTTTGGGTGGCGTTGCGATTTACCCATTCCCTCATCGGGCGCCCCGGCTGGCGCTCCTTGCGCATCCACGCGGCTATCCTGACAGCCCTTTCCCTGGGATTCTATCTCGACATCCTGAGCCCGGCCGACCTCTTCCTGGCCAAGGCCCCCGGCGGCTACGCGCCGACCTGGGCCTTCGATTACGTCTATTCGCCATACATGCTGCTGCTGTTCGGATGGAACAACGTCTTGATCGTACGCGGCTGGCGGGTCGCCCAGGGCGTTCCACGCCGAACCTTGGGCGCTTTCGCATTCGCCTACGGCCTGCTGCTCCTGGGCGGGTCCGCCGATTTCTTGGCCGAGTGGCAGCAGCCTTCCTTGAGCTTCCTGCCGAGCGCGGTCACGCTGGCCTCCCTTTCCATGGGCGCCATCGGAACCTACCTGTTCAGCGCCAAGCTCATCCACCTCTATCAAAACCTGCGCGAGACCATGCTCAAGATCGCCTCGATCCATGGCGACCTGGAAGCCCATCGCTCCCTGGGGGATTTGGGACGATCGGCCGCCCACATCAGCGAGTCCATCCGCGACTTCGTTTCCGAAATCAAGACCGATGCCGAATCGTTGCGCAGCCACCCGGCAACGGCCGCCAGGGCCGAATCCGCCCGCATCGAGAACGCCCGAAGCCGCTTAGAGACTTTTACCGGAGCCATACTGGAGTTTTCCCGTAGCGCGCGGTTGGGGGAACGTCGTTTGGTATCGCCGGCCGCCTTGGCCGCGGATTGCCTGGCCGAATTACCGCCGGAGGAACGGGCGCTGGTCCGCGTTTCCGGAAAGGTCGTCCGTCCCATCGCGGGAGATCCCGCCCTGCTTCGCCGGGCCTTGGAGGAATTGATCCGGAACGCCCTGCAAGCGGGCGCCCGTCGCATCGAAGTCCGTCTCGTCGAGGGCCTGGGCCGCCTGTCGGTGGCGGTCGAAGACAACGGGATCGGTTTTCCCGCCGAGCAACTGGGCCGCATCGCGGCCCCATTCTTCACCACGCGCAAGGCCGGCGGCGCTTGCGGTTTGGGCGCATCCATCGCCCAGGGGATTTTCCGATCCCATGGCGGGAGCCTGGCCTATTATCCCGCCCCGCTCCCGGCCCGAGCGGGCCTCCTCGCCAACGCCACCCTCCCTCAGATCTCCGGACCGGAAACGAGGCGGCGCGATGCGTCGGGCTGGATCTTGATCTGCGATGATGCGCCCCGCATCGAGCGCTACCTGGAGGTCTGCGCCAATGTCGGGATCGTTCCCGCGGTGCGCGGGTCCGTCGATCCGGGTGCGGCCGGCTTCGCCGCATCGCTCGCTATCGTAGACGCGGCCGCCGGTCCCGTAGCCGGCCTGCCCCCGCGTTGGAAACGGTTCCGCCTAGCGGGCGACTTCGCGGAGGGCGATGGGGGCGATGTGGGAAAAGGGCCGCCTTGGCTGCGCGAAGAAACCTTGCTCGGCTGGGCGGCCCAACGGCCCCAAGGGGTAACTCCGGTGATACCTTGATCGCGCTTGGGCCGCTCAGGCGCCCGGGCCGGGCCGCGGTTTCCCCGCCGGGATCGCCAGCGAGATCAGATTGGAAGCCAGGTGCAAGACGATCAAGGGCCAAAGGGAGCCGCAGGCCTCGAAGAGGAGCCCGTTCCCGAAAGCGGCGCCCCCGGCCGAAGCCATGAAGGCCAAGGCCGCGGGCCAAGGATAACGACCCCGTAAGAACAGGAAATGGGTCCCATGCCGCACGGCGAACCAAGCGGCCACCAGGGCCGCGGCACCCACGGCGCCATAGGCCGGCCGCCAGACGGGATACAGGAATCCCCAGAAGAAAACCTCTTCCGCGACCGGGGCCCACAATAGGAAATACGCCGCCGACCAGATTCGCACGGCGCGCAGGGTAAGGCCGCGGCGGCGGGCGGTCTCTTGCAGCAGGGCGTCCATGGCCGCCGCGGCCGAAACCCGGACCGGCGATCCGCGGGCCCGCCTGCGCGCGACGGCTTCGTAGAGGAAGCCCATCAGGCCGATCTCCCAGGCCAAGATGGCGAGGGAGAGAGCCATGACCGCTGCCGGATGCGCGGAGAAAGCCCGGGCCCAGGGTCCGAAACGGGCCGTGCCCGCGATGCAGGCTGGCAACGGTAAGAGGATGGCGTATAAGATGAGGAAAGGCGCCCAGGGAAGCGCCGCGCTTTCCAGTATGGCCAGCAGGGTGGTGGCTCCCGCCAGGGCCCAGGCCCCGCCGGGGGAGGCGGCCAAATCCCGTAACATGCGTGTTACGAACCCGGCCGGGCGCGGGCCCGGCGCAGCTCCCGGGCCGCCATGAGGGCCGCGCAGGGACCCAGGGCGCGATTCCCGTAGACGAAGGTGATGGGATAAGGGAAGCGGCCGAACTCATAAGCGTGCTTAAAGGCCGCCTCCGCCAAGGCATGCACATCCTCGTCCCGGGCGAAGGGCGCGGCCGCGGGGGAATCGACCCGGAACAACAATGGGAGCGCGAGCAGGGTGTCGAAGGAGTTACCGGGGGCGCGCTCCCGTTCGCGCTCGAGCAACGAGGCCAGATGGCGCCCCAAGCGGCCGCAGGCATCCCCGGGATCGAATTCCGCCCTCAGCAGCGGAGGCATGGTCTCGATCGCGAGGGAGACGCGATGCCATAGGAAGGCCATGGAGGCAAGCGGATAGAACATCAGGAAGCCTGGGCGGGCGTAGCTCCCCGCTTCGATATGCCGGGTAAGGAAGGCCAGGATCTTCCGGGCCATGGCCGTGGCCCGGACGCGGCCCGCGGCGTCGGCCCTTTCCGCCAACGCGGCCAACAGGCACAGAACGTTCAGGTTCACGCCCGCATCCAATTCATTGTGCTTCTCGCCCACCCAAAGCAGCATGCCCCGATCTTCCGGCCCGACGCCGTTGTCATAGGCCAGCCTTTCCATCCCATGGCGGCCTTCACCGCGCACGTGATCCTCCAGCAGTCCCAGGATGGCGGGGATGTTCGCGCGCGCCGAGCCGGCCTTGAGCAAGCGAACCAGGACCACCGCGGTCGAATCCAAATCCGCGGCCAGCGCTCCCCAAGCATGCATAAGGCGATAGATGGCGTTTCCCGGCGCGAAGCGATGCAGCCGGGCCGGAAAGTAACCCCATACCGGCGTTTCCACGCCCCCGGACGAGTAAGTCAACGTATCGTTTTCGTACTCCTGCGTCGCCTGGGCTTCCCATTCGGCTTCCCAGGCCTCGGGCGGAACCGTTTCCCGCGAAGCCTCCAAGCAATCGGATATGAGGGCATTGAAATAGAAGGTCGAAGCGTCTCCCGAAAAGAGGCGATCCAATCGCAAGGGACGGCTGTGGCCTTCGCGTTCGCGCCGAACGCCGGTGAAGACATGGAGGATGCCGGACAGGATGAGTTCCCACCGAAGATGGGGCGTAGTAGCGAAGACGCGCCGGCGGCGCGCCCAAGTGAATGCAGGGTCGCGGGAGAAAAGTAGTTCATGGCCGGTCGGGAAAAAAAACCGCTCCTGGAAGATGCCGGCCAGCATTCGGCGGTAAGCCGATTCGTATTCCGTCCGTGATTCCATTATGGGCAGGCCCGCCATGCGCGCCTAAACTCCATTGTTGATCCGGAATAGGCCCGCATTGCCGAAGATACCATTAGTGTCGGGTTTTGAGTCATTGTCAGTTATGGGCAGATATTGTTGATAACTTTTTGAAAAGTTTTTCTATTCACGTTCGTCAACATACTTTTCTTGAAGTATCAACATCTGGGTGTTAATATAAGGGCTCAATTTCAAGGTGATTCTTTCTGATCGAGATTCCAGAAAATTAGAATCGGAGATCCCGTGCTGCTGCTCTTGATCCAGGTAATTTGCTCATCCCTCATCGCGGTTGGCTTCTTCTTCTTACTCATCGATCTGCGCACCAAGTTCGATAAGAGTTTCCGGTATTTCGGAATCGCTCTGCTGCTGCTGTGCGCGATGACGGGAATCGATCTGTGGATCATTCCCCGCGTGAGGAGCTCCGAAGAACTGCTGTATTGGAACCGCCTTATGTATACGGTGGGATGCGTGTTCTCGCTGTTCTATTTCTGGTACATGGCCGAACTCACGCGCACGGTCAACGGCAACTACATTCGCCTTCTCGCGGGCATCGCCCTCGCGCTCTGCATTTGCTTCCAGACCACCCCCATGCTCCGCATGCATGGAACCCAGATCGAGGCGGGCCCGCTTTACTACGCCTTTTTCATGCCCTTCATGGGCTTTTGCCTGTTCTCCGCCAATCTGATCATCCTTCGCAAGTTCTTCCGCGCCGCGTCGGGCGAGAAGCGCATCTTGGCCTTGCATCTGGTGGGATTCCTGCTCCTGTTCGTTTGCGGGGTACTGGATCTCACTTTCAGCCTTTTCCTGCACTACTCCATGCGCATCAGTTTCAACACCTTCGGCGCCATGTCCTTCGGCATCATGGCCAGCTTGATCTTCACCGAGCGTTTTCTGCAACTGCTCAAAGAAAGAGATGCGACCTACGCCAAGCTGGAATCGGCCTACAAGGATCTGGAACAGGTCAACGTACTTAAGCAACTCGGCGAATCCACCGCCATCATCAACCACGAGATCAAAAACTACATGTTCATGATCTCCGGGAACGCGCAGTTGCTTCTCGAAGTCGAGCACCTCTCCCAGAAGGGCTCCGAGATCGTGAACAACATCGTAACCTCGGTGGAACGCCTCACCGGTTTCAGCGACGACATCCTCAAGCTCTCGCGCACCCAGATTATAAAGGAGCATACCCCGGTGAACCTCTCCGAGCTGGTGAAGGGCGTGGTCAATCGCCACTATCCCGACTACGCGGGGCGCTTCACCTTCATCGGATGCGACCGGGACCATTTCCTGTACGGGGATTGGGGCAAGCTGGAACAGGTCTTCGTCAACCTCTTCAACAACTGCTTCGAAGCGGGCGGCGGGCTTCCCGTGGACATCCGCGTCAAGGCGACGAGCGACCGCGGCCTGCTGCTCATCAGCGTCGAGGACAACGGGGTCGGCTGCAACGAAGGCCAGTTGGCCAAGCTTTTCCAGGCGTTCTATACGACCAAGAAGGGGACCGGGGGCAACGGCCTCGGGATGTCCATATCGCGCACCATCGTCGAAAGCCATGGCGGCCGCATCAGCGCTTATTCCAAGAACCTGGCCCGCAAGGGCGAGCATGGCCTTAAGCTGATCCTCACCTTCCCGGTGTACGCCCAGAATATGCTGGAAGAGGCCGGCCGCAAGCATCCTATCGTCATCATCAAGGATTCGATGGACAACATCGCCGACGTGATCCGCGTATTCCAGAACGTGAAGGTGAATCCCTTCATCGTCCAAGAGGTCGGCGACCTGAACGAAGACGCCTTTCCCTCCGAGAGCATGACCGTGCTCGTGACCGCGAAGGCCATGGCCGCCAACTTCACCAAGCTCGCCGCTTACCCGCTGCTGTACATGGTATCGTGCCATGAGCGCAACCTCTACATCCTCGATCATGGCAAGGGGAACCGGCCGGAAGCCTTCTCGGAGGAATACGTGGTCAAACGGTTCCTGCGCCGGGGCGCCCAACGCCAGCGCATCCGCGAACGCGAAGTCCACGCTCCCGCCGCCGCCTGAGCGGCCCCGCCGCTTCGGCGGCCTCTCAGCGCGGGCTGAGCATCAATAGCCCGGCCGAGAAGAGAAGCAGATCCGACTCCATCAGGAAATCGATCCAGGGTTTAGGGGCGCGGCCGAAACGGCTTAACCCCATATAGGCCGCCGGGTACAGTCCCAAGAAGATGAGGAAGGCGGCATGGCCGTTGTCGATGCGCCCGAGCATGCGACAGCCCACGCACACGGCGATCCAGGCGGCGTCCAGCGCCCAGAGGAAGACGATGGAGTTGCGGGCGCCCCATACGGTGGGCAGCGTTTTGATCCCCGCCACCCGATCCCCATCGGTGTCGAGCACGTCGTCGAAGAGGGTGTTGTTGAGGGTGGAGAGGAACATGCCCGCCCCCAGCAGGGCCACCAGGAACGGATCGCGGATCTCGGCCGCCGCGTAAAGGATGGGCACCAGGAAGACCGAGCCGCCCCAGAGGAAGGATACCGCGAGATTCTTGACCAGGGTCATCTCCTTGATGCGCAGGAAAACCAAGCCGCGACCCCGCGCATACCAGGGGACCGCCCGGTAGGAATAGCAGAAGCCCATGGCCAGGAGCAGGAAGTGGACCCAGTTGAGCTTTTCCTTGGCCATCAGCACGCCCAAGCTGATAACCAGGGCCGCGACGGCCAGAACGTAATAGACGCGTCGCTTCTGGAAGAACAAAACGCGCTGGATGTCATTGGTGAAGTCTTCGGCCGCATCGGTGAAGCGGTTCGACGTGTAGATCCCGAAGATGATCCCCATCGAACAGACGCATATCAGCGGTTGGAAGCCTATGCCCAGGTACATCTGCACGGCGAATACGCTGAAGCAGCCCAGGAAGGAAAGGTAGGCCAGGATGAGGATGGGTTTGAGTTCATGGAATCGCACTTGCCAGGTTCGCATATGTTTTTTTCTCCGCGCTGGCCCGGCGTGGCGCGGGTGTCGCCTGCGGGTCATGGGCGGAAATATTAATAATCGCGCCCGTCCGATCACCTGGAAATCCATCGCAATCAAATTGTTACGGATTGAACAATTTTAAACACATCCTCCATAGTTGGGGCAAACAAAGGTAAACCTGTTCGCTGCGACGCGCATCGGCTCCGGATCCGCGCCCGCAATGTCGATTCCGCTATGCCGATGTAATATGGATGAATGGGATCGCGCCGAAGAAGCCGTTCTCGAAAAACCGTGTCACCAATTGGAAAACACTATCGCCGACGGTAGAAATCCGGTCGTCCAGGCGGCTGCCGACAGGTCGTAAGCGACCCATCGGGAAGGGGAGGCGCGCCTAGATGGCGCGAACTTATCCTTGCAGCGTCTGTTCCGCGCTCGGAGTTTCCGATGGGGATTCATTCCCGGGCGAGCCCGGGATCCGTTCGGGATCGGAGCCGGCAATCCCGTTCGCGCCCTTCGGCGGTGTCGCGGAGCCGGCCGGAGTCGGTGCGCCGCGGCGGCGCTCATGTCGTTGCATCAAGCGGTACACGTAGGCCACCGAAACGTTTTGGCCTACCGCCTCCAGCACTTCGGGCAGCAGCTCCTTCGCCTTCTTGCCTTGGCCTTTGGAGACCTGCGATTGCAGGCGCTCCACCAAGGCGCGCTCCTGATCCAGGGAAAGATAGGCGCGGCGCCTTCCGCCCCGGCCCTTGCGGTCGAGGCTTTCGGGGCCGCCCTGGTTGTACTGCTTGATCCAAAGCCAGACGGCTTGCTTGGAAACTTGCAGAAGGTCGGAGACCCGATGGGCATGGAACGGGCCGCGACGAGTCAGCCAGATCGCGAGGCGTTTTTTATAAGCCTTTCCAGCACATTGGGATCCTAAGCTTAGAATTCCACGTGGACAAGTTGTCGCG
>JADMIO010921836.1_pt1 | contig 14336 bp, 14 predicted proteins | sample 8958161 | NCBI WGS metagenome assembly JADMIO01 (sample SAMN16585339, study PRJNA669376) | soil metagenome | isolation source: Crop rotation soil | place: USA: Cullars Rotation, Alabama | collected 2011 | reverse complement strand
AACGAAAGGCCCAGTCTTTCGACTGAGCCTTTCGTTTTATTTGACCATGTTGGTATGATTTAAATTAATACGACTCACTATAGGGTCAGTGCGGCCGCGACTTCAAGTCACGTGAATTCCAAGCTTCGGATCCCACTGTGCTGGAAAGGCCGGTCTCGTCCACCAAGGCATATTCGAAGACCCAGCCGACACCCGTGGCGTCTGGCCCGATGACCGGGCTCGTGTTTTCGGGAAGCTGTCCCCGAATTCCCTGCAGGTACTCCACGACGCGACTGCGCGCCCAGTACATGTCGGTACCGTCTTGAAAGATGACGTAAACGTACGAGATGCCGAAGTCCGTGAAGCCCCGCACGGCCTTGACCTTGGGGGTTGAGATCAACGCACTGACAATGGGATAGGTGATCTGATCCTCGATGAGGTCGGGGCTGCGCCCCATCCACTCGGTGGACACGATCACTTGCACGTCAGAGATATCCGGCACGGCGTCGAGCGGCGTACGCGTCATCGCCCAGATGCCCCACACCGTCAGGATGACGGTGCCGGTGAACACCAGGAACCGATTGGCCGCACACCAGTCGATGATTCGTTCGATCATGAGACTCGCTCCGTCGCTCGACGCCCGCTGGTTTATTTGGCTGTCAGGGCCAGGGTCTTGTGGCCGACTTCCTTGCCGCCCTGCTTGACGCTCACCGTCACGTTCCATGTGCCGGCCATCATCACGTTGCCGGATCCCCTGTACATCCCCGCGCCTGACGGTTTGAGCTTCACTTCGTTTCGCATTTCAGCCATCGTGGCCGTCTTCGGCATCACGAACAGCACGGAGACATCCGCGCCGCTCAGTGGTGTCTCGTCGGCGCCTTCCACCATCACTTCGAAGTCGTTCGCGCCAGCCTTCACTGCTTTGGGCTGCATCAGCATGATGTCGAGGCCCTTCGCCTTCGGCTTGGCTTGTGCCGCCGCGGGCGACGCCGCAAGAACGCCTAGCGCGAGTACGACCAGAACCGAACCCATCACTCGACTCCACGTGCTTCCAAAACTCCGCATGCGTCTCCTCCTCTGTCGCGTCACCGCGCGACGACCGGCAGCTGCTTGGTTCCGAGGCGCTGCCCACCTCGTACGACGGTCACGGTGGCATCCCACCGGCCGGCCATCATCACTTGCCCGTTTCCGCGATAGACGCCGCCGCCGGCGGGTGCCAATTTCGCATCGCTCTTCATCGCAGGCATGTTCATCGTTGGCATCGCCGGCATGAAGAACTGCACCGTCACCTCCGCGTCGTCGATCGGCTTGCCGGCGGCATCTTTCACCGTGGCTTCCAATTGGTTGTCGCCCGTCTTTGCTGGCTCGGGAACAGTGCGAAAGGTGATCTGTGTTCCGGCGGGCGCGACGGCACCGGTTGGTGTGGCCGTAGCCTCGTATCCCTGGAGCGACGCTCGCAGCTGACTCTCGGAGTCGAGGAAGAAGGTCGCGCCGGTCGCGACCTGCTCGCCTTCCTTCAAACCGTCGAGGATTTCCGTGGAGTCGCCGAGGCGGCGGCCGATTCGCACCTTCTGCGGCTGGAATCGCCCATCCCCCTGAGCGATGAACACAACCTGTTCCGTTCCCGAGTCGAGACCGCGTTCGTCGGGACCACCAGTCCGGAGCGTCCGCGTGATTTCAGTTCGACGTTGGTGTACATCCCCGGCTTGAGGCGCCCGCCCCGATTCGTCAACTGCAGGCGAACCTTGTTCGTACGCGTCTTGTCGTCGAGGTACGGATAGATGTAAATCACGCGGCCCGCGAAGCGCTCTCCCGGATAGGCGTCCACGGTGACGGTCGCGGCGTCCCCCACCTTGATGGCGGCGAGCTCGCTTTCGTACACGTCCGCCTCCACCCAGACGAGGGAGATGTCCGAGACTTTGTACAAACTCTGGCCGGGCATCACATGGAGTCCCTTGACGGCCATCTTCTCGACGACGAAGCCGGTGACGGGCGCGCGGAACACGACCGCGTCGATCGGTCGCCGCGTCTCGTCCAACTTCTGGAGATCGTCGACAGGCAGATCCCAGGCGATGAGCCGTTGGCGCGCGGCGGCAATAAGCGCGTCCGCCCGTTCTCGGGCGTCTGCGATCGTGGACTGCTGCAACTGGTCGCGCGTCTTCAGAGCCAGGAGGTATTCATTCTGGGTGTTAAGCAGATCGGGGCTGTACAACGTGAAGAGCGGCTGCCCTCGTTGGATCGCCTGCCCGGTGTAGTCGACATAGAGATCGCGAATCCAGCCCTCGATCTTCACGTTCACGTCCGCCTGCTTCGTCTCGTCGTATCGCACGGCGCCGGTTGCCCGAACGGCCTGATCGACCGTCTGTCGAACAACCGGCACGGTCTTTACTCCGATCAGTTGCTGCCGGCGTGGATCGACCGTCACGTCGCCACGAGGCGTCGTCTGCGGCGCGCCGGTTGCGGCGGGACTCGCGGCGGGCGTAGTCGGCATCGCGTTCGGCACGGCAGATATTGGCGAGGCGCTTGACCTCACGCGCGTGCGAACGATGTAGACACCTGCGCCCGCGACGAGCAGCAGACCGGCGACCGCCAGAAAGGCCAACAGTCCTCGCCTCATCGCACACCCCCTTCGCGTCGAATCACGGGTGCTGTCGTGCCTTCGGGCAGGTCCGTGCCGACGGCACGTTCCAGGTCAGCGGTCGCTTGTTCGAATTCACTCAGCGCGCGGACATATCCGAGCTGCGCGTCCAGCAGCGTCCGCTGGTTATCGATCACGGTCTGGAAGTCCACCTTGTCGCTCTGATAGCCAAGGCGGGACACGTCCAACGTCTGCTGCGCTTGCGGCAGAATCGTCGTGCGGAGCAGCGCGGCCCGTTCTTGGGCCGACTTCGCACGGACGTAGGCTTCTTGCACGGCGAGGCGCACCATGTTTTCCGTGGCGCGCTCGCGAGCCTTCGCAGTGTCCGACGCAGCGGTCTGCTCCGCGATGTGAGCGCTGATCTTGTTGCGCGACCACGGCGCTCGCGGCCACGTGACACCGACTCGGCCAAGCCAGGCGTCGGTCTGATTTGGTATGAGGAGATAGCCGCCCTGCACGGTGAAATCCGGCTTGTACTCCTGCTTCGCAGAGGCGACCTCCGCCTCCGCCCTCTCGATCTCAAGGCGCGCGCGCTGGAGTTCCGGTTGATGCTCGAGGGCGAGCCGCTGAAGGTCACTCGGCGCGGGCAGTAACATCTGTTCGATCGGCTCGGCCAGCGGTCCGATCGGCGCCTCAGGGGCGCGCGCGAGCAGGATGTTGAGGCGAGCGGCAGCGATCCCCGCCTGCTCCTCGAACATCAAGAGGTCGCCGTGCAACTTCGACAGTTCGACGACCGGCTTCAGCACGTCCTGCTGCGAGATACGCCCGCCGGCATACTTGGTCTGCGACACGTCGGCGATTTGGCGTAACAGATCCACGCTCGCGAGATGCACCTCCGTAGCTTTCCTCGCGATGAACAACGTGGTGTATGCCTGCCTGACCTCATTGACGATTTGGCGCGTGCGGATGGCGACATCGGTCTCGGCGAGCGCGATGTCTTTCTCAGCGACGGCCGCGCGGAGGTCCCGCTTCCCGCGGCCCGGCAACTCCTGACCAACCATGAACATGTACATGTTCGTGTTGGCAGGATTGAGGGAGTTGACCGGCCACTGCCAGATCGTGCCTTCGAGCATCGGCGGCGCCAGGGAGCGCTCCTGCGCCGGGCGCTGGCGAGTGACATCGACCTGCGCTCTCAGCGCGGCGACGTCGAGATTCCTGGACAAGGCCTCGTCGATTGCCGCTTTCAGCGTCAATGGTGGCCCCTCGGGCGCGTGTGCCCCGTGCTCTTGCGGAGCGGCACCCCCGGCGGTGCCTTGACCTGCCGTCACCACGCCATTCACGCCGAGCACGAACAGCACACCCACGCACGCGATCTGTCGCTTCATGACATCCCCGCCGGATTCGTGTGCCCATCGGCACACGCAGTCCATCGAGCGAGCGCAGCCGGGCACACGACACCCGTCGCTCGCAATGCACGAAAACTATTGCGGGGCTAGATCAGAAGGCCCGAGAACGCGATGTACGGCGGTGGAGCGTAGAGGAGCCCTGGAGGCGAGGAATCGTGCGAAACGTGAGTCGGCTTGTGAGCAGCCGAGGGCGCCGCTGGAGGGGTTGCCCAGACCACGGGGACAGCCGTTGGGGCGCTGACGGATACGGCTCCGACGATCGTGCCTTGCGATTCGACCTGCGTCCCTGACTTCTTACAACAGTCAGAGGCGCTGTCCTTCATCGGGCAGTGATCGTGACCCGCCTTGCAGCAGGCCATCTGCTCGGTCGGAGCGGAGGTCGCACCCTCGACGCAGGTCGCCCACGCCGACGTCAGGACGCCGAACACGACCAACAACGAGGCGAATGCCCGGCTCCAGCGAACCATCCTTTTGCATTCTCTGTCTCAACCCGTGGTCTGTCAAATGCGCTACTCAGAAGGCTGAAACCCGCGCCCGCAACATGAACGGCTTGCGGCTCAGGCGTCCGGCGCGCGTGCAGCGAACATCGTGACGTATGGTTTCAGCCAATCCTCACCGTACGTCGCGCGCACAAGTGCAGGGATCATGGGATCGGCTTCGGCTTCGATCGATTTCAGGTAATCCAAGAACCGATCGCCAGTGTTGCGTGAAAAGAGCTGGCAGCGATAGTTCGCCGCGTACTTGCCTCGCTCCAGCATCAGTCGCATGCGCTTGTCGATCATCATTGCATCGCAATAAGGCAAGTAGGCTGACACCAGATCTATGTCGCTCGCTGTCCCCTCGTCCGGTGGCCTTTTTTGGTGGGTCGCCGCGGCATGGGCGATTAGCGCGAACAGGCGCGTCGATGTCTTATTGATCGGCATTTCTTGAAAGTGCTTGGAGCTGAGGAAGGCGCCGAGGCGTTCCCCCAGATCGCTCTTGGCAACTCCACGATGCTTCAACGATTCCAAGATCACATAGCTCAGATCATTGCCCGGGCCACCGACGAGCGACACCGGGCTCTCCAGCTCGAATGGGTAGGGTTCGCCGGTCGCCGCCTCGACCTGACGTAGTAGTTCGGTTTGACGGGTCTCCCGCTGCCGATACGTCTCAAGCAGAACGTCACGGTAGCCAGCCTGTTCAATCTTCAGCGCATGCTCGAACGTCTTGTCAGAGCGCTGACGACACTCCTCAAACCAGCGAGATAAGGACGCATGTAGCCGCGTCCGCCGCTGGCGGAGGGCGCGCACTTCGTTCGGCGGATGATTCATCGCGACGCTTACACGGAACCGACCATGCCACCGATGAAGGCCTCCGCTCGTGACACGTTCCGGATTTAGGTCATGCGGCGGCGGCTCTTTGCCTTCGAGCCATGCGCCAAGAGCCGGACCGAGCTGACGCTGTTCGACGTCACTCGGATGATCGAAGCGCACTCCGTTCGCCAGATGTTCATACATCTGTTGCAGCCGCTCAAATCTGCCAGAGAGCAACGACTCATCGCGATGAATCGGCGACCACGGACAGACAACCAACTGGAGCTTGCTGACTCTCTCCAGGGCCTCAAACAACTGTCGCCAGAATGGATCTACTCGCGCGTGCGCCTTAGCGTGTGGATCGATCGCATTGACAATCTCGCTGATGACAAACTGATCGAGGTAGACGACCTTCTTGAAATGAGCCGGGTCCAGGCTCATCGTCTCCGGGTTGAACCGAAAGCGCTCCGGGGTCATCGGAATGGACGGATTATCGCACCGACAGTGACAGGACAGGTCACATCTCAACGCGCCGACTCATGATCAAAGGTTCGCCGTATCCACAGCGGGCCGCTGTAGACTGCCCAGCATGTACATCACGAACAGCATCACAGATGCGGACCTGCAGCGCGTTCACGACACAGCCCCGCAGCCTCCGCCAGCGCCGATGCTTGCTGGCTCGTACCTGGCTTTGCTCGAAGCCATCGACATTTACACGCAGGAAGCTGTTACGCCAGTCGTGCAGGGCCTTCTGAATCCCAGCCAGCGAGAACAGATCGTCGCCGGTCTGTACTACCGCTCAATCGGATTCTGCCGGACCGCATGCGAACTGAAGCACGTCGTTCATCAGCAGTCGCTGACCAGCGCTGAGCGTTCGGTCATCGAGTTATTCGTGGACATGGCGCTGATTCACAACAACGTCGTCGACAAGAGCGTTGAGCGGTTCTTGGCCTTCACGGATTCTCAGAAACTTAAGGCCGCTCGGCGGATGGACGCCTTCTACACGAAGTACCCGGGTCTCGACTCCAACCCCTCACACGCCGCACCACACCGGGCTTTCATCGTCAGTGACGCAGCTCGCGTTGAAGCGGAACGCGAGCAGTACTGGGGCAAGGATAAGAACGGGAAACCGATCAAGCCTGAGCACTGGAGCGGAATGGACCTCGTCACGCGCTCGATGAAGCTCGGGAGAGAAATTGAATATTTGGTGACGAAGGACTACGACCGGCGGAACTTCGCAGTTCACACCGGCTTGGCTGGATTCCTCAATCTGTCGAAAGAAAACTTCGAGGCGATGTGCGCCATCGCCCTGAAGCTAATTGGCGAATCGATGCTCGGCGAGCTTCACATCTTGGGCAAGGAGCTGAAGCTTGACCAAGCGATTCCGAACTATGAGAAGTCGCTCACGATTATCGACACCGTTCAAGCGTACTCCTTCGCCGATAAGGTCCTTCAGTCGCAGGGAGCAAAGCCGCAGTACTGGCTTCATCGCGGCGACCCTCCGCTCGTTCAACTCTAAGTCTCTATGATTGGGCGGCCAAGTCCCGGATACAGGGTAGCGGTCGTCCCTAAGGACTGACCTGTCACGATCAGAGGCAACGGTATGTCGAACGTCAGCTTTCCAAAGAGCTTCGTGGTTGTGCTCGGAGACGGCGCGTACGAATCTCTGAACGCGAGGTTTCCTGCCAGTCGCGGCAGCAACGACATTGGCAAGCGAGCGGTGGAGATTGTCAAAGTCCACTTCGCAATGCTGCACCCCGGCTGCCAATTTCCCCAGCCGCCAAAGGGAGCGGACCTCTCCGTTCTCATTCCGAGCGACTCGAAGGCTACCGCGTTTGAGGTGAAGGGCACCGCGGACGCGAACATCGCGTGGCAACAGCTCAAGGTATCCTCGCGCACCAGCTACGAACTGCTAGTCAGCGGCGGCGCGGCGGTCCTTCGGGTGACCGATGTCTTTGGCCGCAAGCCTGTCGTGTACGAACTTCGTCATGGGCGGGACTTCAAGCTTGAACCCGAGCCTCGCTGGTGTGTGAAACCGATACGCGCCTACTAAACCATGCGCAACCTCTTCGACCAATACAACGGTCCCGAAAATCGCCTTACCCACGCGCTCGCCGTTTGTCTCGATGAGGACCGCACGCTGCTCGGTGGATTCTTGGGCTGGGTAGGCGTCACACCTCCGGTTCGGGCGACGAAACTATCCGTGGTCGAGCAGAGCCTGCCCGGCGACCCGCCGGAAGCTGAGATGGAGGCAGAGCGGAAGGGCCTTCCCGACATTGTCATTCACGACAGCGAGACCTGGTGCCTGCTCATCGAAAGCAAAGTCCAAGCTGGCCTAACCGACGATCAACTCACGCGGCACGTCCGGACTCTCGAGCGACGCGGGTTTTCGCGTGTGGGTCGCCTCGCGCTCACGAAGGCCGACGCTCGCCCTCACAAGACGATTGCCAGGACTTGGTCAGCCCTCTACGAATGGCTCGGCACCGTTGCGCGGAGTGAATGGCCGGATCGGCTACGAGCCTACCTTCGAGCCGCCGAGATCCGCTTGGCGCGAGAGGAATACCTTACGGAGGGTACCTTGACCAGATTCGACGGATTCCAGTTCTCCGACGACAACCCGTACACGTACGGCGAAGGCAAGCGGCTGCTCAAACTGGCGATCGCTGAGCTGCGGACGGACCGCGCGCTGAAGGCTCTCGGGATGGATCCCAAGGCGGCCGGCCGAAGCGCCATCACGGGCCGAGGTGGGCGCGGTGTCTGGGATTTTCTGTCGTTGAAGGACCGGCCGAAGCGCGGTTCGTTTACAAGCTATCCGCACCTGACGTTGGGCGTCCAGGCGGAGTTCATCGAGATCGCGGTGACAATCCCGAACGGTGTCGCGGGGACTGTACGTGAGCGACTCAACGCTCTGGGGGTCGACGGGTTCGTGGCTCTCAATGAACAGATTGCTAGGCGCACCCGGCGGATTGTCGGTGGCCACGGATGGTGCGGTGCGTACGCGCTCCAGCGGCATTACCTCAGCCAACGTTCAGCCGGCATCATGGACGCGAGGCTCACGTTTAAGCTTGAGACGTCACGGCGGCGTGGTCGCAGTCTGGTTAAGCGACGATCTGAATGGGTTGAGACGTTCGCAGCGTTGCTTGGTCGAAGGAGCGCCAATATTCAGTTCGGGTACATGGTGCAGCTGTGGTGGGGCGACGTTCCCGAACTGGCGAGCCGTAAATCACTGCAGCTGATTGTTGACAGCTGGCGTGCCATGGAGCCGCTGCTCGATGTAATTCGAGGCGTCCGTCGATAAGCGCCAATCACTCTACGGTCAAAAGGCGTCGTCTTACGGGCGCCCGCTAGGCACGACGCGCAGCACTGCGATGCGCGCGGGTGTTGCGAGTGGTTCGCCTGCTGCCGGCAGCCCTTCCACCATCTTCTCGATCGCTCCGCGGGCCGTGTCATCGTTCGCCCGGACGTAGCGCATAAACGTCTGCGGTGAGTGCCCCAGGATCTTCGCGCCAGTCTTCGCGTCGCCGCCGATCAGCGGCGCGAGGGCGGTCGCGAACGAGTGTCGGAAACAATGTGGGGTGAAATAGAGCGACGCGCCGGTGTACGGGTCCTTCACACGCCGGGCGGCGACCACGACTTGGTAATAGAACTCTTGGTACCATGGCACGAGCCGTTCGTCCGGGACCCGCGAGCGGTCCTTAACCCGATCAAAAAGGTCGTACTTGACGAATAGCTTCAGCGCCGCGACGCCGTACTCGTTCAGGGGAATCCGCCGACGACTCATGACGCGCTCTAAGCGCCCGGCGTGACGCCGATGTTTCTCGGTCGGCATGAGCACCGCGCGTTCCTGCAAGCGCAGATCTTCGGGTTCCAAGAGTGCCAGTTCACCGACACGTGCGCCGGTGTGCGCCAAGACGGAGGCGCGGATAAACGCTTTCGTGATCCGCGTCCGGTCCCGTGTCGGCCGGTACGGCACCGTGGTGTGCCGCATCGCCTGCACCAGCGCTCGGACCTCTTTGATCGACGGAGCGCGTTCCGTGCCGAAGTCGTACGGCGACACCGAATAGTCCAAACCGGCACTGCGGGACGCCGCGTGCAACGCCTGTCGGAATGAGCCCACGGCGAAATACCCGAACTTGGTCAGCTTCCCGCCGCCTTGATAGCGCTCCGGGTACGCGAGGTAATCCCGGCACGCGTCGAGCGCGTCCGCACCCAGCTTGACGACGCGGGCCTCGCCCTGCTCCACAACAACGGTCAACCGCGTGTGCCCGTGCCCGCGGGCGGGCTTGTACCGTTCAACAATGCGTTTGCCCGGAATCCGCAGCACGCCAGAGCGCAAGTCAAACGCGCGCGCATCGCGGATCGACCAGAGTTCCTGGATTGTGATCCCGGCGAATCCCAGGACCGCGGCGCGCACCGACACGAACGAGGCATGTTTGCGCTGGGCGACGAGCGGCGGGTTCCGCATCTGCTCGAGCAACTCCATCACGAGCCGCATCGGCTGCGCCTTCTCGACCTCGGGCGCCTTCGGCGGTAACCGATCCTTGAGCGCAAGCACGGGGTTCGGCAGGTCCGGATACAGCACGGCGAAGAGGTTCGACAGGTGCAGCGCTCGCGTCCGGAGATAGGAGGACGCCCAGCGCCGTTGCGGGAGTCCGTTCCCCTTCTTGCGGACCGTCGTTTCCCGTTTCCACTCCTCGAGCGCCAACTCGACGAGTCCCGACGTGATCTTGGCAGTCTTGAACGACGCTCCGAGTCTGGCCGTGAGCCACGCTTCCCAGATAGCCAGGTTGTACTGTCGTCCCTGGTAGTCGGACGTGCTCGCCCGCCGGGCGAGGTACGTGTGGATATCGTCGTTGAAGACGCCGGACTGTGCGCGGACCGCATCCCGGCGCAGGTCGTGAACGCCCGTCGAGCGTTCACTCTGCAGGTAATCGAGCGTCTCCTGGAGCGAGTCGCGGACGTTCTGCGGGTACAGCTGATCGAAGTCGCCGGTGCCGCGGCGCTTCGCCCGCACGCGCCACACCCACTTCGGGCATGCGGCCAGTTCCGCCGCCGTTCTCAACGTGCGTCGAGTGTGGGGATGGACCCGCGTAATGCCGGTCGGCAACCGGTCGGCCCGAGGAGGCATTTCCCTCAGCTACTCCCTGTTTCTTAGAAGATAGCGCAAAACATCGATGCCCGCGAACTGCACGCGGCGGGTCGTCGGCGACAGCGGCCGGATCGGAAACCGATTCCGCTGGCGCAGCCGATAGATCGTCGCGCGCGACATGCCGATCCACTTTGGCAGGTCATCGATCTCGATCACCGCAGGAAGCTCGTTGGCGAGTCGAACGGCATATTCCCGTTCGGCCTCGCTCAAGATCGCAATTGACATAAACGTACCACTCCAATTGCTCCGCGTACAGGTCAGCCGTTCTCGAAGAAGGCCGGCGCACGCTCACTCGCGTCGCCTCACGGCGTTGCCAACACCGTGATCACAGCAAGAACCATGCATCGACTGATCGCCTGTCACCCGTCACACGCACCGCGAACGCGCTGCGGAATGCCGCCCGGATCCCGAAGAAAACAAGCAGCGCGGCGCATCGGGCAGATCACGTCGCGTGTCGCCGGTCCTGCAAAACGCAATACCCCCGGCAAAATGCCCGCGTGAATGGGCGCTATTGCGCCCGTCGATTTCGGCGGCCGAACACTCCGCGATTCCGAGGTTCTGACCAATGAATATGGCCCGAGATCACAGTGCGATGTCGGTTGCTCTTCCCTGCGTACTTGTTGGCTACGAAACTTGCACTCTGTTGCGAGCGTGATGAAGACGCGAGCGCAGGCACTTTCACGAACGGAATCAACGCCGCCTCGCTTCTCCTGGAGGTATTACATGTCCGCGCCATTTCAACGCGTCGCGAGCCGCCGTCCACCGTTCTCTCTTCTTACCTTTCTGGTTCTCGCCTCGAGTTCGATCGCGCTGCATGCGCAGAGCCCGTGGGAGCGTGCGGCGCTGAATCTCGAGGCGACGTTCACGGGACCGCTCGCACGATCGCTGGCGCTCGTCGCGATCGTCATCGGCGGACTGATGTTCATGTTCGGGGAAGGCGGCGCGAAGCGCCAGATTTCCGGGATCGTGTTTGGCGGCGGCTTGGCGCTCTTCGCAGGCCAATTCCTCGCCTGGCTGTTCTGAGGAGCAAACCAATGGCCACTGCCGCGCCGCGACCGATCTGCCGTCCCGTCTACAAAGCCGTGCATCGCACGTTGACGGTCTGCGGCGTCGATCGGCGTCTCTTCTTCCTGGCGTTGCTCATGGGCGCGGCCACCTTCAATCTCTTCTACTCGTTCCTGGCCGGCCTACTCACATTCGCCGCGCTCTACGTGTTCGCGCTCTGGACGACAAAGCGCGATCCGCAGATGTTGCGCATCCTGCTCTCGTCGTCCCGATTCCGGCCCCGGTACGACGCGGTCAAGCACGTGCCGTTCGAGATCGAGGTGCGCCCATGCTGAAGATGAGGCGCATCCTCCGTGACTACGAAGAGGCCGGCAGCGTGAACAGTCTGCTGGCGCTTTGGGGCTTCATCGATGACTACACGTTCCTGACGAAGACGGGACACGTGGGCCTGGTCTACCGGGTCGGCGGCCTTGATTACGAATGCCTGGATCAGGCTCAGCGCCGCGACATCGTCCATCGATTCGAGGCGGCGCTTCGGCTCCTCGACGAGTCGTGCCGCGTCTACCAGTACCTCTGCAAACGTCGAATTGATCCGATTCAACCGGCCCCCTGCCGGCACCGCGTCGCCCAGGAAGCGATTCAGCGTCGGGCCGCCTACTTGAACGGCCGCCGCGACGACCTGTACGAGCTGGACCTCTATCTGGTTCTGGTCTACGAAGGGCTGAAACCACGCGCTGGGACGAGCACTCGACTACATGCGCTCTGCCGCCAGCCCCGCACGGCATTCCGCGAGTGGCTGTCGACGGCGACCGTGCTCACGCTTCTCGAAACGGACGTGGACCGCGCCGTCGCGCAGCTGCACCACCGCGCTGCTGCGTTCGAAGTGCAGCTTGCCGACAGCGTGCGGCCCGAGCGACTCGCCAAGGCAGAGGCGTTCCACTTCTTCCGTCGCCTGGTCAACTACACGCCTAACACGCTCGCCGGCGCCCGGCTGCAGTACGACACCCATCTCGATTACTTCGTCGCCGATTGCGCGGTGGAATGCCACCGCACGCATCTCGACGTCGATGCCGCCCGCGTGAAGGTGCTGACGATGAAGGAGCCGCCGAATGCGACGTTCGCGCATCTCCTCGAAGACCTGTACACCGTGCCTGGCGAGTTCATCGCGTGTCTCGAGTGGCACCGGATTCCCAACGACCGGATGCGTCGGGACCTCCAGACACGGCGCCGGCATTTCTTCAACAAGCGCGTGTCGCTCGTGAACTACGTGTCACCCGACACGCGGCCGGAAGAAATGCTGGTGGACGAGAGCGCGGGCGCCACCGTCCGGCAACTCGGCGACGCCCTGACCGAACTCGAAGTCAACGGCCATTTCTTCGGCGAGTGCTCGTTGACGCTCGTCTTGCACGACGAGGATCCGCGAGCGGTCGAACGCAGCGCGGCCGAAGCGATCAAAGTCCTGGCCTCGCACGACGGCACGCTGGTCGATGAAACCTACAACCTCTTGAACGCGTGGCTGGCCGTCGTGCCCGGCAACAGCGCGCACAACCTTCGGCGTCTGGCGCTCCTTGAAACCAACTACGCGGATCTCAGTTTCCTGTTCACTCTCGACCGCGGTGAACGGGTTGGTCCGCACCTTGGGCGCGAAGCGCTCGCGGTGTTCGAGACGCGGCACCAGACGCCGTACTACTTCAACCTGCACGTCCAGGACGTGGGCCATGCCCTCGTGCTGGGCGCGACGGGCAGCGGCAAGAGCTTTCTTCTGAACTTCCTCGTGATGCACGCGCAGAAGTACGACCCGCTGACGGTGATCTTCGATCTCGGTCACAGCTATCGCAAGCTGGCGACGTTGCTCGACGGGAGCTATCTGGAGCTCGGGCTGCGCCAGCGCGGCGTGACGATCAACCCCTTCGCGCTGGAGCGCACGCCCGAGAACCTGCATTTCCTGCACGCGTTCACGCGTGTGCTGCTGGAGGGCGCGGATGGCTATCACCTGTCCGACGCGGAAGACCGCGAACTGTACGAGGCGGTCGAGAATCTCTACGTCTTGGACGACAGCCAGCGTCGCCTGTTCACGCTCGCGAACCTGTTGCCTCGCGCGCTCGCCGGCCGCTTGAGCAAATGGATCGACGGCGGCCGGTACGCCGACCTGTTCGACCACCTCGAGGACACCTTCAGCGTCCAGCCATTTCAGGTCTTCGACTTCGAGGCCATGCGGGCGTATCCCGCGCTCCTCGAGCCCCTGCTCTTTTACGTGCTACACCGCGTCACGACGCGTCTGCAGGACCCAGAGGAAGCCGGGCGCTTTAAGTTGTGTGTGATGGACGAAGCCTGGCGCTTCATCCAACACGACCGGCTCCGCGCGTATGTGGAAGAGGCGTTGAAGACCTGGCGGAAGCGGAACGCAGCGATGCTCCTCGCCACGCAGACCATCGACGATTTCGCGTCTGCGGATCTGCTGCGGACCGTTGTCGAGAGCTGCCCAACGAAACTGCTGCTGGCGAATCCCGCGCTCGATCGCGCGCGCTACACCGAGCTGTTCCGGTTGAACGAGACAGAACTTGATCTGCTCGGCAGCCTGATGCCACGCCGGCAGCTGCTGCTCAAGCGTGCGGACGTCGCGAAGGTGTTGAACCTGAGCGCCGACGCGCGCTCCTACTGGCTCTACACCAACACTCCCATCGACAACGAACGCGTTACTGCGGTTTTTCGGGAATACGGGTTCGAGGCGGGACTTGACCGCCTCGCGGCCTCGGCCTGATCAGGAGGGTACATCCATGCGTGTCCGCGCACTCGTCGCTACGTTGCTGCTGCTTCCGCTTGGCGTCAGTTCTCTCGCCGCCCAGGCGATGGGTATTCGGGAAGTGACGGCCTTTCCAGCACATTGGGATCCTAAGCTTAGAATTCCACGTGGACAAGTTGTCGCG
>JADMIO010075651.1_pt1 | contig 14336 bp, 10 predicted proteins | sample 8958161 | NCBI WGS metagenome assembly JADMIO01 (sample SAMN16585339, study PRJNA669376) | soil metagenome | isolation source: Crop rotation soil | place: USA: Cullars Rotation, Alabama | collected 2011 | reverse complement strand
TATCAGGTTTTTTCGACATAAGCGCCCATAAAAAAGGAGTGCCCAGCCCCAATAAAATAATGAGTGTAACAATACCGGGGTTGACAATATTTTCGAGCTTATTGTGTAAAAAAGGCAATAAAATATTAAAGGCAAGCAGGCTAAGTGCAAGCAGGATAAATGCATTGATGAGTACAATCTTTACGTATGAACCAAGCACTTTTTTCCAGGTGCTTTCTGCCTGTATCTTTTGAGTTCCTGACGAATAGTTCTCTATGCGTCTTACAAATTTGCGTGGTAATATGCGTAAAAGGAAATAATAAAGGCGTTCTGAAAATTTAATAAAATAAGGTGTGGTAAATGTTGTGATGGCAGATGCACCCACTGCGACAGGGAAAAGGAAGTTGCTGATCACGCCAAGATTAAGCCCGAGTGTAGCTACTATAAATGCAAACTCACCTATTTGTGCCATACTCATACCAACCTGTACCGATTGCTTTAACGGCTGCCCTGAAAGAATAGCGCCGGCCGTGGTGCTAAACATTTTTCCAAATACGGTAAGCAACGTAACAATAATTACCGGCCATTTATATTCGATCATTGCCGCGGGGTCTATCATCATGCCAACCGATATAAAGAAAACAGCGCCGAAAAGATCTTTTACAGGTTTAATAATATGTTCTATTTTTTCTGCCGATGTTGTTTCCGCAAAGATCGACCCCATAATAAAAGCACCTAATTCTGCAGAAAATCCTACTTCTGTTGCCAGTATTACCATACCAAGGCACAAGCCTATTGAGAGTATTAATAAAGTTTCATCATTCAGTAATTGCTTTGCTTTCTTTAAAAAAGTAGGCAGTATAAATATGCCCATAATAAACCATAGAGCCAGGAAGAATAACAACTTTAAAACGGTTTGTATAAGTTCGGTGCCTTCAAACTGTTTGCTTACTGCAGTTGTAGATAATAATACCATCAGCAATATCACCACTATATCTTCAACCACCAGCACTCCGAACACCACATTGGCATACTTCTTTGTTTTAACACCCAGTTCCTCAAAAGCACGAATAATAATGGTGGTGGATGAACTCGCCAGCATACCGCCCAGGAAAAGGCTATCCATATTCGACCATCCCATCCATTTACCAGTTAAATATCCGGCTGTAGTTATAAATATTATTTCTGTAAAAGCAGTAATGGTTGATGCACCGCCAACACGTAAAAGTTTTTTAAAGCTGAATTCAAGTCCCAGGCTGAACAATAGAAAAATGACACCAATCTCTGCCAGTGTTTCAATATTATCATGATCAGCAACTGTTGGCGTAATGGAAAAATGTGGCCCTACCAAAAAGCCCGCAATAATATAACCCAATACCAACGGCTGTTTTATCTTTTTAAAAATCAAGGTTGTTATAGCGCCGGTAACAAGTATAAGTGCCAGATCTTCTATCAATTTTGGCAGGTGCCCCATAAGTAATTATTATTTTCAGAATGAATACCGAATCTGCGGAAGATACAAAAACAAAAAGAAGTGATATGCTTTAACAAAAACACAATATCATGTTGAAACCAGTAATGATAAAAATAAAAATTCACTACTTTCAAACCCATGAAAACATTTGTCATATCGTTAATCATTAGCTTATTATTTATTGATGCAAAAGCCCAGTATGATGTGTGTGTTTATGGTGGAACTTCAGCCGGTGTGATTGCTGCGTACACTGCAGCGATGCAGCATAAAAAAGTAATATTGATAGAACCTGGTAAACATTTAGGCGGGCTTAGTACCGGCGGCCTTGGTTATACTGATATTGGAAATAAATATGCCATAACGGGTGTATCAAGAGATTTCTATCGCCGTCTTGGCAAGCATTATGGCAAGTTTGAAACATGGATCTTTGAACCGCATGTAGCAGAAGCAATTTTTAATGATTACATTAAAGCAGCTAATGTTCCTGTACTTTACCAGCATCGAATTATCAGCGCATCAAAAGAAAATAATGTTATTAAAAGTATTATTGTAGAAAATGCTGCATCATCATCAGCCAATAAAACCATCACGGCTAAAATGTTTATTGACTGTAGTTATGAAGGCGACCTGATGGCAAAGGCAGGTGTAAGTTATATTGTCGGTCGTGAAGACAATAGTCAATACAATGAAACCTGGAACGGTATACAGTTGCTGAACAAGCACCAGTTTCCTGATGGTATTGATCCGTATAAAACTCCCGGAGATTCAACAAGCGGTTTACTATGGGGCATCAGTAAGAATACATTGTTGCCTAATGGCACAGGAAATAAAATGGTGCAGGCATATAATTTTCGTCTCTGTTTAACCAATGATCCAAAAAATAAAATTGACATAACCAAACCGGAAGGTTATGATGCCTCAAAATATGAATTGCTGTTGCGTATATTGGAAAAAAATCCTGCTAAAGACCTTAATTCTTTTTTAAAGGTAGACCTGATGCCTAATCATAAAACAGACATCAATAACAACGGCGCTTTTTCGACAGATATGATCGGGATGAATTATTCTTATCCTGACGGTGGTTATGATACAAGAAAAAGTATCATTAAAGAACATGAATTGTATACCAAAGGTTTGCTGTATTTCATAGGCCATGATCCACGCATGCCTGAACATTTGCGTAACCTGATGTTGCAATGGGGTTATCCAAAAGATGAGTACACGGATAATGATAATTTCAGTCCGCAGCCCTATATACGTGAAAGTCGTCGTATGACAGGTGATTACGTGATGACACAAGCCAACTGTGAAGGCCGTGCTGTGGTAGATGATGGTGTTGGCATGGCAGCTTATACTATGGATTCACACAATTGTCAAAGGTTGGTGGTAAATGGTATGGTAAAAAATGAAGGTGATGTGCAAATGGGTGGTTTCGGGCCGTATCCTGTTTCATATCGTTCGTTAATTCCTAAGGCAACCGAATGTACCAATTTGTTTGTGCCTGTTTGTTTGAGTGCCAGTCACATTGCTTATGGCTCTATTCGTATGGAGCCGGTGTTTATGGTATTGGCGCAATCGAGTGCTGTAGCTGCAGTTATGGCGATTGATAACAATCAAACCGTGCAGCAGGTAAATGTGCAGCAGTTACAAACACAACTTGCAGGAGATCCTTTAATGAATGGAAGCACACCTGAAATCCTGGTGGATGATAGTGATTCATTACATACAGCTATCACAGGTGAATGGGCGAAACAAACAAAAGGTGGTTATGGTCCTTCGTGGAGGCTTGCAAAACCATCTTCATCAGTGCAAAGCATAACGTTTACTCCGGAAATAAAATCTGATGGGAATTATAATGTATATACTTATACAACAGTGGTGGACAGCCTTGCAAAACAAACACATTACATCATCAACAATAATGGCAATGCAAAAGACATATTTATTCCCGCACACACAAAGGTAGAAGGACAAACAAGTGGTGAATGGCTTTCGCTGGGCTCTTATAATTTAAAGAAAGGAAGAGCTGCTTCTGTAACCATTACAACAAAAAATGCAGATGGTGTTATAGCTGCTGATGCAATATTGCTGGTAAAAGAATAACAACATTTCGCCGGGGAAGCATAAAATATAAGTCCTAATTCCTAATTTTTTTTATCGTTGTAAACAGGTACCAAATACATGTTGCATACAGGACAAATGCCAGGTTTGTCAAACACTATATCATCACAAGGCGAATTGCAGGGATGACAGGCAAAGCCTTTTCTTATTAAATGTTGGCGTTCAGCGTAAAGGCGTTTATCCTGGTTGGCAACCTGCCATATTGTGGCAAAAACAAGTTTTACGTTCACGGCCATTTGCTCATAATCAATGGTGGCCGGTTCATCCGAAAGCTGGTGATAAAATTCTGTGCGGCCGGTAGAAAAATAAAGAAATGGTATATGCTCATTAAGAAATGGTTTGTTGTCTGAATTAAAACCCATTGCATTCGCATCGGTTAATGCTGTGTTTTGACTCGAAGTTTCATTCCTGTTTTTTGCAATAGCAACCAGTTCATCCGACAAACCCATTTTACTTTCCAGGTAAACATAGTTATCGGTTTTTGAAGGATGGTTTTTATCAATGCCTCCAATGCCATCCATATTTATAGCCGCAACTGTATTTTCAAGCGGAATCACCGGCTCCTTGTATACATAATGCATTGAACCGAGCAGGCCTTTTTCTTCACCTGAAAAATTAATGAATAACAAAGACCGCTGTGCCCCCTGCCCATTTTGTTTTGCCTGCATAAAAGCTTTAGCTATTGCCAGCGTAGCCGCTGTGCCGGAAGCATTATCTGCTGCACCGTTATAAATTTGGTCTCCTTTTAAAAAAGGATTTATACCAAGGTGATCATAATGCGCGGAAACAATAATCACTTCATTTTTTAAGACCGGGTCGTTGCCTTCAATAAATGCCAGTACATTTTCTGTAATTAAAGGTTTTGCTTTTTCAACATGCATGGTTAATGTTACATCCGGCAATTCAAATACAGTTGGTTTAAGCTTGCTGTTTGTTTGTTGCTGCAATGCTTCAATGGTTATATTTTTCTGCTGCAGTATATAATTAGCCATTTTAGCAGAGATGCACCAGGATTGTACTACCGGTGTTGAATCAAAAGAGGAAAGCTGGCCGGTTCGATATGCATTCTGCGCAGCAACAGCCGCATCATCTGAGAAAGAATTTTTTCGGCCGGGCACGAGATCTGTAACAATAAGAATACCTTTTGGATTTCCTGCTTTCAACATCGCAAACCTTTTATTAAACAAAGCTCCGCTCCATGGAGAGCGTTGATGATTGTAGGTAGGCAATAAACTGTTGTGCTCATCTTTCAAGGGCTCATCGTCCAGTATCATCACCCATTTGTTATTAATGGAAATACTGTTTTGCTGAAGCGCCTTATAATCATTGTAATCAAGACTGTCTGCATCAATACCATAACCGGCAAAAACAACAGGAGCGGATACTGTTCGTGCGTCGCCGCCATCAAAATAAAAAAGCTCATTACCATTGCCTGCATAAAAATCTGCTGTAATAACCTGTTTATTTTTTATGCTTAGTTCCAATGAGCTTTTTTTAGGCGTTACAGGATATAAATTAAATGGCTGAAAGAAACCTGCATTAGAAAAATTATTTGTCTGCGCCGTGCCTTTAGGTGAAAGCCCCAACAGTTGATATTGGGCTGCAAGGTAACCGGCTGCAAGTTTCTGGCCCTGCGAGCCTGTTTCCCTGCCCTGCATTTCATCAGATGCCAGGTAGTATAAATGTGTTGCCAGTAACGATGGTGTTATGAGCTCCTGGTAGGCCGCCATTTTATCGCCGTTATAAGATGCTGCAGCAACAATATCATTTTGTTCCCGGGGAATATCGGCCATGATACAACACATTAGGGCAGGCAGCAATAAATATAATTTCATCACAGATAGATTTAAATAAGTAAATACATGCTCTGCTGTATTACTACAAGGCAGGCTTAGATAGATAAATTTGAAAGTATTAATGATAACCGCCTAATTGCGTACAAACATTGAAGGCGAAATTTTAAAACATCTTTTATAAGCTTTGCTGAAACTTGGTATGTCGGGAAAACTGCACAGCGCCGCGATCTCTTTTAAACCTGCACCGGGCATTTGTTTCATCAGTGATTGGGCAAATAATAGCCGTTGCTGCAAAACATATTTATAGGGTGAAATTTTATACGCCAGCCTGAAACTGCGTACAAAATGATAATCAGACATGCAGGCTGCCATTGCAATTTCATGAATGGAACTGATGTGAAGGAAGTTTGCTTCAATGTATTCTTTTGCCGTTTCAAGTCTGCGCAGTAATTCTTTTTTAGTGGCTTCCTTTATACAGCCGAGACCTGAGAATGCAATGTATTTACCATGCTGCCGGTAAATGATCTCTTCGCATATTCCGTAAAACCATTCTTTATTTAGCTGAATATTACCATCTTTAATAGCATTTGCTAATTTTTCAATACGAGATGCAAAGCTGCTTTTTTTATAAAAAAATACATCTTCATCAAAACCGGGCACATTTAAATATTCATCAACAGGATCGTTGAAACAAGCATCTTTTCTTTTTAAAATGGTATACACTTCGCAAAGTGTTTTGGCTGCAATATCCACGCAAATACTTTTCACCGGTTCACTGGATGTATAATAGGCTTTTACTTCAGGCTGCTTTGCTGCGATCAGGCATTTATCTGCGGTAACTTTAATTTCTTTCCGGCCTACCCTGTAATTTATCTGTTGATCCAATACCACTTTTACACTGAAATTTCTAAAGGCACCGGTTGTGTACCATTCATTCAGCTCAGAGTAATACACCCTGTCTTCGCTGTTAGGAAGATAAAGCTCATTTTTATTGTTTTCTGTTATGCGGGTAAAAAAGCTCTCCATCATCACCGTTTGCTATACAAATTGACATTTTTTTTCGCAGACATTGCTAATTCCGCGACTGGTTTTTGTTGTCAGAAATTGCTTTTTATGATGAGTGGTCAGCGGGAATTTTTGAGAAGGCATTGATCCAATGTTTCGATTGTAAGATTTTGCCTAAAACGTATTGATTTGCCGTATATAAAATTCTAATAACATTGCTGCTGCATTTTTACAAACAAAAAATATCTTCACGCAAATAACCGGTATGTATAAATTGTTTTTGATACTGATCACTGCTACAGTTATTACGCCCTATGCAACGGGCCAGTCTTCTTCTAAAATGGACTTTGAAAAATATGATCCTGTTTCAACACTGGTTGTTCCCGAGCACCCTGTAAGCAAGGCCAAATATCCTTTTATAGATGTACACAATCATCAATGGAATATGGGCAATGGCAGTCTGGATGGCCTGGTAAAAGACATGGATGCGCTTAACATGAAAGTAATGGTAAACCTTAGCGGAGGTAATGGAAGCGGTTTGAAACAAATGGAGGATAACATTAATAATCAATACCCAAAACGTTTTATTGTATTTGCTAATGTTGATTTTGATAATGTAGGTGCACAGGGATGGACGGAGAAAGCAGTGAAGCAATTAGAAACAGATGTGCACAATGGGGCAAACGGTTTGAAGGTTTTCAAGAATCTTGGCTTTTCTGTAAAAGATGTTTCAGGCAAACGGGTTACTATTGATGATGAAAGATTGAGTGCTATCTGGGAAAAATGTGGTGAATTAAAAATTCCTGTATTAATTCACACGGCAGATCCCGAACCGTTCTGGCACCCGATGGATGAACATAATGAGCGCTGGCTTGAACTGGAAACACATCCCGGTCGTAAAAGAAGCGATACCGATCCGGCACCCTGGCAAACACTGATCAACGAACAACATAATATGTTCAGGAAACATCCTAAAACGATATTTATCGCAGCGCATTTTGGCTGGTATGCGAATGATCTTGAAAAACTTGATTCGCTGCTCACAGCATTGCCTAATGTTGTGGTTGAATTTGGCGCTGTAATAGCAGAACTGGGCCGTCAGCCAAAAGCTGCAAAAGCGTTTTTCACCAAATACCAGGATAGGATCCTGTTTGGAAAAGATAGCTGGGTACCTTCAGAATATGCTACTTATTTCCGTGTACTGGAAACCGATGATGAATATTTCCCTTATCATAAAAAATACCATGCTTTCTGGCGCATGTATGGCATGGGTTTGCCCGACGATATTTTAAAGAAAGTGTATTATAAAAATGCGTTGCGTATTATTCCAAATATTGATAAAACACAGTTTCCGGCGGATTAACCATAGACTCTCGAAATAAAATGTAATAAATTTGGATAAATGCGATCTTATGGGATTAGTATATGCTGATATTGAATTAATAAACGCTGTAGATATGGAGAATGCGAGGCGTCATATTATAGATGAAGATGAGGTTAAACGCATGCGTTTAAGTATGCTTGTAGATAGCGGCGCCTATATGATGGCAATAAACGAAACTATACAGGAGCAATTGGACTTACCTTATATAGAGAAACGAAAAGTTCAATTAGGAAATGGCAGCGTAGTTGAATATGATGTAGTTGGCCCAGTACGCGTACAATTTGCAAACCGAACCTCAATTTGTAATGCATTTGTTTTACCCGGTGATACAGAACCATTGTTAGGTGCAATTCCAATGGAAGAAATGGATGTATTGATACATCCGCAGCGGCAGGAATTAATTGTAAATCCAGAGCATCCAAATTATGCTCAATTAAAGATGAAATAAACTACCGGTTTACTTGTTCGAATAATAATTATAATCCTTCAGCAAAATTTCTAAAAACTCCATTGGTTCAACGTATTCAGTAATGTTTAAAACCGAGCGGATCTTGTCGCTCAGCCTTGCGGCAACATCAAAGTTGTTATACCTTTTGGTGTTGCTTAGTACGCCTTTAATGGTGTTCATATCACGGTCGCTTAAACGCATTACCTGTGGAAAGCGGGGCTGGTATTCCTGTTCCAGTTCAAAGAAAACCGTATCGTCTATGTCAGTTTCAATTGTTGTTTTAATAACCAGCGTGCCTGCGGCCATGTCACCCAATCTTTGATTTTTCTTACTTAAAACAACGGTCAATAACCCTATCAGCCCGAAAAAGAAAAAATCAAACGGCCGTGTAAGCCAGCGAATAAGGTATTGGTGTAATGCCGGCCTGCCGCCATCTTCACCGATCACTTTTATGCCAATTAATTTTTTACCAATGCTCTGCCCGTTCATCACCACTTCAAAAAATAAATGGTACAACAGCATCGGTAAGAAGAACAATAGATACAATGCATTCATATTGTACAAAAAAGGCAGGTCTTCACCCTCAGTCTTATGTGCAGAAGAAATGCGCTGCAGCACATTCATGACGATAAAATAATAAGCTACGAGGATCGTAAGATCTATCATCCACGCAAAAAGCCGTTTATGAAACTCCGGCGTTTCAAAATCCAGTTCAATATTAAAACTCGTTGGAATTTTTATTTTTTCCATAAACAATTGGCGGAAAGGTAAACTAATTCTAATTTTCACGCCCAAAACTCGTGTATTGAGAGAAGCCCTTTTTATAAAACGCAACCGCGATCGCTGGAAACAGATACAGGATAATCCCAGTAGCCATCCCGACGAGACGGCGCAGGAATTTATACAGTTGGTGGAAGACCTGGGGTATAGCAAAACATTTTATCCTGTAAGCAAAACCACGCACTACCTAAATGGCGTTGCGGCAAAGAAATATCTTGCCATATACCAGAACAAAAAGGAAAGTCGCAGTACGCTTGTTCGTTTTTTTAAATATACTTTGCCATTAATTATAGCCAGGCATCACCGCGTTTTGCTTATCAGTTTTTGTCTCTTTGTGTTGTTTGTTAGCATAGGTTTTTTTTCGGCAGTTAATGATGAAAATTTTGTGCGCCAGATACTCGGGGATGATTATGTGGATATGACCTTGCAAAATATTAAAGACGGTCATCCTTTTGGTGTATATGGTTATGGTAATGAGTTTCTTTCATTTACTTATATTTTTCTCAATAATGTAAAAGTATCATTACTTGAATTTGGCGGTGGCATACTCTTCGGTTATACTACTATTACCGGCCTCATGTATAATTCAGTAATGGTCGGCGCATTCGAACACATGTTTTATACGCATGGTTTATTAAAAGACAGTCTGCTAACCATAATGATCCATGGCACACTCGAACTTTCCACTTTTGTTATAGCGGCTACATCAGGACTTGTGTTGGCAAAAAGCTGGCTTTTCCCAGGTACAATAAAAAGAATAGATGCCTTAAAACAAGGCGCAAAAGAAGGGCTCATCATCGCACTCTCAAATATTCCCATGCTATTTATCGCAGCTTTTTTTGAAGGCTTTCTCACACGGCATACCGATATGCCGTTGTGGCTTAAATTATTTATTATTACACTATCGCTAACAATAGTAGTTGGGTATTTTATTATTTATCCTATTCGCCTCAAACGAAGACTAAATGCCGCGAATCAATAAATGTTATTGACTAAACTTTTGATATTATTTTTTTTGTTACCGGCATCGGTTTTATTTCGTTCACAATCTTTTTTTAAAGGTCTCAATGAATGCCGCAGGATTTTTTTAGATTACCGGCTGCGGCATTTCATAGCATCATGGTTGTGTCACTCCCTTGTGCTGCATATTACCGGGCAGCATTGTTTTCGCAGATACAAATCTTTTATAAAATATTTTAATGTATTGTGTTACATATTTCTAATAATACCAACAACAAATGCCCAGGTTGATTCAAATTACGTTGATACCCTTGATGTAACTGCCATTGATACGGTAGCTGTATCATCTGCCGATGAATCATCTTCCGGCTATAACGACCAGGATGATGGTTATGTTGATACAACGGAGAAACATATTTACGATACTTCGCAATACTTTTTCAACTGGAAAGATTTTTATGATGATCCTTTTGCAAAAGAAAAGATCACCCAACGTAATTTAATTGATGAAGAAGTAAAGGCTTTAAAACAGCAGGATGAATTCTGGTATATTCCTGCTATTGAAAAATTAGAAACACGTTTAAAAAATGATCCAAAATTCCGGGACAGTTTAATGAATGCCCGCAACCGCGAGTTGGTCGATGAACAGCAAAGCGGTCTTTTATATCAGCCCTGGTTCAATACATTGTTATGGATACTGATCATTGGTGTTTTTGTGGCGGCAGTAATTTACTTCCTGGTACAGAATAAAATAAACATTTTCTCGAAAGAGTCCGCATCATCTGCAGGTGAAGCAGATGAAGAAGATCACGATGACATTTTCAATTTGTCTTATACAAAGCTTATCCATAATGCAGAAAAAGAAAAAGATCACCGGCTTGCTGTGCGGCTGATGTTTTTGCAAACTTTAAAATTGTTAAGCGACACCAACGCAATTCAATACCAGCCAGACTACACTGACCTGCATTACCTGCAGCAATTAAATCAATCAAAATATTATAATGAATTTTTTAATGTAATGCGCAGCTATGAGTATGTGTGGTATGGCAAGTTTGCAATTTCGCCTGAGCGGTATGTAAGTATAAAAAATGATTTTTTAAAACTTCAACATAAAATATCATAAGGTAGAAGATCAAATTGTTTGGCAGGGATAAAATATGAAGAAAGCGGTAGTTTATATAGCATTCATTTTTAGTATCTGTTGCTTGTACGGATGTAACAAGCTGCATAAGTTCAATGATACAATTACACTAAGCCGCAACGATAAAATTCCGTATGGTACGTATGCTGCCTATCATTTATTGCAAAAACAATTTCCAAAGGCACGCATCGAAACAAATCGCAAGGCACCGCCTGATTGGGTCAATCTCACAAGTGATTCAAGCAAACAGGTATTGATCATTATCGCTAAAACATTTGAACCGTCAGAAGCAGATCTTGATTATTTAACCGGCTTTGTGCAAAAGGGCAATTATGTTTTTATATCTGCCTTACAGTACACACGCAATGCAGCGAAATTTTTTAAACTCAAATCGCAGAAACATTTCAATTATTATGGTCTTGCTTTAGGCGTGCATCATAGTTTTAATCCTTTTGATTCAACTGCTGTAAACCTGGATTCTTCTGTATTTAATGACCCATTATCTTATTATTATCCCGGTGCAGATTTCACCAACGAATTTTCAGAAACGGATAGTGCATTCACTTATAAACTGGGGAGCTCTTCAAAGGATAGAATAAATCTGATCGCTATTAAGTCGATCGATGGTACATTTTTTATCCATAGTGCACCGGTTACGTTTACCAATCTTTTTCTTTTGTATGAAAATAACCGCGAATACTTTGAGAAAATAATGAGCCTCTTTCCTGCTGATGCGAAAAAGATCGTTTGGGACGAATATTACCTGTATCATTATTTCAACGAAAATCCGCGACAAAAGCAAGGCATTTTATCAGTGATATTGAAATATGAAAATTTCCGATGGGCCTTCTGGATAGCCTTGCTCTTATTAAGCTTATATTTAATTACGGCAACAAAACGCAGGCAGCGCATCATTCCAAAATACGAAAAGCCCAAAAATGATTCATTAGAATTTGTTACAACCGTCGGCAAATTGTATTATGAAAAAGGAGATCATAAAAATCTTGCAGACAAGCTCACACAGTATTTTTTAGATCATGTGCGTAACCAGTTTAAAATATCAACAGCGGAAATAAATGATGCTTTTGAACAACAGCTTGCTGCAAAATCAAATAAAGATATCAGCATAATAAAAACTATCACAGAAACTATGCATGCTATTAATTTAAGTAGTGCTATTACGCAACAGCAACTAATGCATTATCACGAACTATTGGAAGACTTTTACAAAACTACCTGATGCTTTTAGCCCCTCTCTTTTAGGAGAGGGGTTGGGGGTGAGGATAAAACAACTTAATTATGAGTGAAGAAATTTTTGAACAACGAATAAATTTAGAAGAGCTGAATAAAGCCATGTTCTCTCTTCAATCCGAGATACAAAAGATAATTGTTGGCCAGGATGATATGGTGCGTTTGATAATGGTGGCTCTACTCGCAAACGGTCATGTATTAATTGAAGGTGTGCCGGGTGTTGCCAAAACTTTAACGGCACGACTGGTGGCAAGATGTTTAAAAACAGGGTTTAGCCGCATACAGTTTACGCCCGATCTTATGCCCAGCGATGTATTGGGTACAAATATTTTTAACCCCGGCACAGGGACATTTGAATTTAAACGTGGCCCGGTTTTCAGCAATATTGTACTGATAGATGAGATAAATCGTGCGCCTGCAAAAACACAGGCCGCATTATTTGAAGTGATGCAGGAGCAGCAGGTAACCATGGATGGTGTTACCCATATTATGCATGACCCTTTTATGGTTATTGCCACGCAAAACCCAATCGAGCAGGAGGGTACATATCGCCTGCCGGAAGCGCAACTTGACCGTTTCCTGTTTAAGATAGTTGTACCTTATCCCAATGAAGTTGAAGAGGTGAGCATTCTGCAGCGCTTTCACCATTTTACTGAAGATAATGTATTGCAATTGGTTGAGCCTGTTATCAGCGATGAACAGGTGGTACATTTAAGGCAATTGATAAAACAGGTTATTGTTGAAGAAAAGCTTATTCACTTCATCGCTAAAATTTCGGTAGCTACAAGAAATGATAAAGCCATTTATCTTGGTGCATCGCCGAGAGCAACGCTGGCTATTTTAAATGCTGCAAAGGCTTATGCTGCTTTATCAGGAAGAGATTTTGTGATTCCTGATGATGTGATATATGTGGCAAAACCTGTTCTGCGTCATCGTATTATTCTTACTCCTGAAAAAGAAATGGAAGGAATTCCTGAAGATGAAATAGTAGAAAAGATCATTCATTCTATTGAAGTGCCGAGATAATGTTCAAACGATTAATTTACTGGCTGCGGTTTTATTTCACACGGATGTTTTACACCATCGGTTCGGTGATCGTTGGCTTGTTCATTCTTGCGTTCTTCTTTCCGTTCTTACAACAGGTTGCGGCAATTGCATTCTTATGTTTATGCTTAACCGTAATACTTGATTTTGTCATTACGTTTTCAGGTAATAAACCGGTTACTGCAAAACGCTTGTGTGCAGATCGTTTCAGCAATGGCGATGATAATAAAGTAACGCTTGAACTTAACAATAAACGTATCTACAAAATTCATGTTGAAGTTATTGATGAGTTGCCTGTTCAGTTTCAGCAGAGAAGCTGGAAAAAAAACTTTGTATTAAATGCAAGAAGTGCATTTTCATTTGATTATACTTTAAAGCCCCAGGAACGCGGTGAGTATTTTTTCGGAGTTATCAATATCTTTTTACGCGGCCCCTTGAATATGGTGATTCGGCATATAACGGCAGGTGAAGAACAAAGGGTTGCTGTTTATCCTTCGTTTATGCAGATGAAGAAATACCAGTTGATGGCGGTTACCAATCAATTGCAGGCAGGTGGTTCGAGGCGATTGCGCAAACTGGGTAGCAGCCTGGAGTTTGAGCAGATAAAGGAATATGTACAGGGTGATGATTATCGCCGCCTGAACTGGAAGGCAACGGCGCGGAAGAACAGCCTGATGGTAAATAATTATATGGATGAAAGAAGCCAGCAGGTTATTTGTCTGATCGATAAAGGCCGCAGTATGAAAATGCCTTTTGAAGGGATGACCTTGCTGGATTATGCCATTAACGCAGCCCTTGTTTTAAGCAATATTGTTTTGATGAAGCAGGATAAAAGCGGCCTGCTCACTTTTGGTAGAAAGATCGACCAGTTTATTCAGCCCGATAAAAAACCGGCTCAGATAAATCTTATCCTGCAAACGCTGTATATGCAGCAAACTGATTTTACTGACAGT
>JADMIO012771150.1_pt1 | contig 14337 bp, 20 predicted proteins | sample 8958161 | NCBI WGS metagenome assembly JADMIO01 (sample SAMN16585339, study PRJNA669376) | soil metagenome | isolation source: Crop rotation soil | place: USA: Cullars Rotation, Alabama | collected 2011 | reverse complement strand
CTTTCCCGGGCTCGGGCGCGAGCACCGGAGCGACCGCCGCCTGCTCCTGCGCCGCGGGATCGGGCGACGTCGACGTCAGCGCCACCTCGTCGGCGAGGCTCACCGTCATCCGCTCGGGGATCGGCAGCGGGGTCGGATCGTCGCGCACCTGCCACATCAGCCCCGCCACCAGCGCCACGTGCGCCAGCGCGGCGATGACCACGCCGATCCGCTCTTCGCGTGTAAGGTGGGCGAGCGCCATGGCCATCGGCTATGGAGCCTCGACTGAACCCTGGGTGACCAGCGAGATGCGGTTGCACCCGGCGCGGTTGAGCTCGCCCATCACCGCCATGACCCGGCCGTAATCGAGCACGTGGTCGGCGCGCAGCGTGACCTTTCCCGAGTCCGCGCGGCCGCATTGCAGGTGCTCGACCGCCGCCGCGAACTTGCCGCGCTCGACCGGCGCATCGTCGATGAAGATCGAGCCGTTAGCGTCGATCGAGATCGTCGTCTGGTCGGGTTCCTGGTCGAGCGCGTTGGCGCGGCTCTCGGGCAGCTCGACCGGCACGCCGCTGGCCAGCAGCGGCGCGGTGACCATGAAGATGATCAGCAGCACCAGCATCACGTCGACCAGCGGGGTGACGTTGATCTCGGCCATCGGCGTCCGCCGCCGGGAGCGCCCGCGGCGGGTCGAAGCGTGCAGGCCCATCGCCATCAGTGGCGCTCCAGTTCGCGGCCGATCTGCGCGCTGACCTTGTCGGCGAAGCGCTGCAGCCTGGCCTCGTAGGCGTCCACCCGGTGGCTCAGGCGGTTGTAGGCGATGACCGCGGGGATCGCTGCGAACAGCCCGATGGCGGTGGCGAACAGCGCCTCCGAGATGCCCGGCGCGACCACCGCGAGCGAGGAGTTCTGCTGCTGGCCGATCTGGAAGAAGCTGTTCATGATGCCCCACACGGTGCCGAACAGCCCGACGAACGGCGCCACCGCGCCGGTCGTGGCGAGGAAGTTGAGCCGCGCGGCGAGCGTGTCGGCCTCGGTCGCGACCTGGCCTTCCATCGCCAGCGCGATGCGCGCGCGGGCGCCGTCGCGATCGCGCAGCCCGCCCTTGGTCGATTCGCGCAGCTCGGCGAGCCCGGCGGCGGCGACGCGGGCCGAGGGGTTGTCGGGCGTGCGCTTGCCGCCGACCAGGGTCTCGGGCTGGTCGGACTCCCAGAAGTCGTCCTCGAACGTCGCGCTGCGGCGGCGCACGGTGCCCATCCGCAGCGAGAACGAGACGACGATCGTCCACACCCAGATGCTCGCCAGCACGAGGCCGCCGATCACCACCTGCACGACCACGTCGGCATCGAGGAACAGCTTGAGCGGGTCGAGCCGGGTCGGCGCGGACAGGGACGTGGTGGCAAGGGAAAGCAGGTCGATCATGCGGCGCCTTTCGCGGCGAGGACGGTTTCGAATGCGGTGCGCCATGCGGCGGGCTGACGGCGCGGTCGTCCGTCAGGCGAGATGAATCCCACCCGAACGAGAGCTTCGGCAAGCAGTTCCTCGCCGCGGCCATCCGTTCTCAGCGCGCGCTGCCGCAACCGCACGCTTGCCGCGCCGAGCTCGGTCGCGTCGGTGACCACGGTCACCGCGTCGTCGAGCCGCGCGGGGGCGCGGTAGCGGATATTGAGCTCGGCCACCGCATAGACCCCCTCGCCGGCTTCGGCGGCCGCGCGCTGGTCGATGCCGAGCAGGCGCAGGAGGTCCGACCGGGCGCGCTCGAACCAGCGCAAGTAGTTGGCGTGATAGACGAGGCCCGAGAGATCGGTGTCCTCGTAATAGACGCGCAGCGGGAACAAATGCGTCGTGCCCCGGAGCAATCCGGTCGGCGGTGGGGGCGGCTGCGTCTCCATCGTCGGAAGGGCCTTAGCCAAGCGGTGACTCGGCTGGCAAGCGCGGTGGGCTAACCCTGTGAAATGACTCGACCAGCGGGCGGCGGATTGGGGCGTGGATGCGGGGAAAACCAATCCTCCCCGAGCTTGTCTCGGGCAGGTGGCAGACGCCGAAGGCGGCTGACGGAGGGGAATCCCCTCCACCACCCGCTACGCGGGCGGTCCCCCTCCCCGAGCAAGCTCGGGGAGGATTAACGCGAGATCATCGGCCCGAGCGAGGCACCGCCGAACAAGTGGACGTGAAGGTGCGGCACTTCCTGCCCGCCGTGCGCGCCGACATTGGCGAGCAGGCGGTAGCCGGGCTCGACCAGCCCGTGCTCGCGCGCGACATGGCCGACCGCGCGGACGAAGCCGGCGATTTCCTCGGCCGGGGCATGCGCCGAGAAATCGTCCCAGCTGACCCACGCGCCCTTCGGAACGACGAGCACGTGCACCGGCGCCTGCGGGGCGATGTCGTGGAAGGCGAGCGCCCAGTCGTCCTCGTAGACCTTGTTGCACGGGATCTCGCCGCGCAGGATCCTGGCGAAAATGTTCTGCTCGTCGTAGGGCAAGGTCGGGTCGATCGGCATCAGGCGCTCCTCGCGGCCTTCTCGGCGAGGCCCGAGGTGCCCTCGCGCCGCTCGAGCTCGGCGAGCACATCGGCCAGTGGAATACCTTTCTCGGCGAGCAGGACCATCAAGTGGAACAGCACGTCGGCCGCCTCGCCGACCAGTTCCTTGTCGTCCCCGGTCAGCGCGGCGACCACCGTCTCGGTGGCTTCCTCGCCGAGCTTGCGGGCGATCACCGGCAAGCCGCGCGCCGTGAGGCTGGCGACATAGCTGGTCTCGGGCGCGGCCTTGCGGCGCTCGGCGATGGTCTGTTCGAGGCGGGCCAGAGTGTCCATGCGCGGGGGAATAGGCGGTCAGCCGCGCGCGGGCAATCCGGCGGCGCGCAGAGCGGCATGGGCCTCGCCGACGGTATGCGTGCCGAAGTGGAAGATCGAGGCGGCGAGCACCGCGCTGGCATGGCCCTCGGTCACCCCCTCGACCAGGTGCTGCAGCGTGCCGACGCCGCCGCTGGCGACCACCGGGATGGAAACCGCATCGGCGATCGTCCGGGTCAGCCTGAGGTCGTAGCCGCGCTGGGTGCCGTCGCCGTCCATCGAGGTGACCAGCAACTCGCCCGCGCCGAGCTCGGCCAGCCGCACGGCGTGCTCGACCGCGTCGATGCCGGTCGCGCGGCGGCCGCCGTGGGTGAAGATTTCCCAGTGGTCGTGCGACCAGCGCGCGTCGACCGAAGCGACCACGCACTGGCTGCCGAACCGCTCGGCGATCTCGGTCACCACTTCGGGCCGCGAGACGGCGGCCGAGTTGACCGCCACCTTGTCCGCCCCGGCGAGCAGCAGCGCGCGTGCATCCTCGGCCGAGCGCACCCCGCCGCCGACGGTCAGCGGCATGAAGCACACTTCGGCGGTGCGCCGCACCACGTCGAGCAGCGTGCCGCGCCCCTCGTGACTGGCCGAGATGTCGAGGAAGCACAGCTCGTCGGCGCCGGCCGCGTCGTAAGCCTGCGCCTGCTCGACCGGATCGCCCGCATCGCGCAAGTCGACGAAGTTCACGCCCTTGACCACACGCCCGTCGCGCACATCGAGGCAGGGGATGACGCGGATGCGGACGGTCATGGTTCCTCTCCCGCAGGGAGAGGGGGACCACCCGCAGGGTGGTGGAGTGGCACGTGCAGCAGGCGTGACGTTTGCGGCGCGTGCCGCTCCACCATGCTTCGCATGGTCCCCCTCCCCGTTCCGGGGAGGAACTGGGTGCGCCGGCCTCTCATGCCCGTTCGGCCATCTGAAGCGCCGCCGCCAGGTCGAGCCGGCCGTCGTACAGCGCGCGCCCGGTGATCACGCCCTCGATCCCCTCGTCGGCGTGGAGCGCCAGCATGCGGATGTCGTCGAGCCCCTTGACCCCGCCGCTGGCGATCACCGGCAGGCTGGTGCGCCGAGCGAGGTCGACCGTCGCCTCGATATTGCAGCCCTTGAGCAGGCCGTCGCGGCCGATGTCGGTGAACAGCAGGCTGGCGACGCCGGCGTCCTCGAAGCGGCGCGCCATGTCCTCGATGCGCACGTCGCTGACTTCGGCCCAGCCTTCGGTGGCGACCATGCCGTCGCGCGCGTCGACCGCCACGACGATGCCGCCTTCGAACTCTCGCGCCATGTCCTTGACGAACTGCGGGTCCTTGAGCGCCGCGGTGCCCATGACGATGCGCGCCACGCCGAGCTCGAACCAGCCTTCGACCGCCGCACGATTGCGGATGCCGCCGCCAAGCTGGACGTAGCCGGGGAACGCCTCGACGATGGCCTCGACCGCCGCGCGATTTTCCACTCGTCCGGCGAACGAACCGTCAAGGTCGACGACGTGAAGATGCTGCGCCCCGGCCTCGGCGAACAGCAGCGCCTGCGCGGCCGGGTCGTCGCCGTAGACGGTAGCGCGGTCCATGTCGCCTTCGGCGAGGCGCACGACCTCGCCGGCCTTGAGGTCGATGGCGGGGAATACGATCATGGCGCGGGCGGTAGTCGCCAAGTTCCTCCCCTGCAAGGGGAGGGGGACCACCCGCAGGGTGGTGGAGAGGCTCGTGCAGCCAATCCCGATCCTGGGCGCGTGGAGTTTGCGGAGGGTGCCCCTCCACCATGCTTCGCATGGTCCCCCTCCCCGTTCCGGGGAGGAACTAGCCTGCCACGAACGCATCCTTCGGCACATGCGTGATCCGGCACGCCAGATCCGCCTCGCCGCTGGCCACCACGAAGTGGTCCCCGGCATCGGCGATGCCGGTCGTGAACACCACGTTGTCGAGATACATCTGCTGCTTGATCGGCTCGGTCAGCTCGGGGCTGGCCTCGACCAGCGGCTCGTGGCTGGTGGCGAGCACTTTCCACGGCTCCTCGGGATCGAGCAGCGACCAGTAGGTGCGGTACTTGCCGACGATCTGGTGCGGCTCGACCCCATGCCACAGCGTCAGCCAGCCGCGCTGCCCGGCCACTTCGGTCAGGATCGGCGGTGTCCCGCCGCCGATCCGCGCGGTCGCGGCGGTGCCGGCGTGCGGGCGGATCGCCGGCTCGATATGCGGCATCCAGTGCAGCGCGTCGGGGCTGGTCGCGTGGTTGATCGAGGGGCCGGCGTGCCACGGGCTGCCCGGCGGATAGGCGAAGAACAGCTGCCCGAGCGGCCGCGTCTGCGCCCAGTACTTGCCGCCGATCAGCCCCTCGTAGATCAGCATGTCCTTGTTCTGGTGATCGAGCACGATCCCCTCGAACGTCCACTCGAGCCCGTCGTCCGAGCTGTACAGCGTGGTCGAATGGCGCTCGGGGCTGACCGAGCAAGTGGTCATCAGGTAGCGCCCCTCGACCCGGCTGATCCGCGCATCCTCGAGCCCGTAGCATTGCCAGGTGCCCGCGGGCGCGATCGCCTTGTCGTAATGCAGCGCGACCAGCTCGAGCCCGTCGGGGCTCAGCTCGACCGGCAGCAGCCAGGCAAGCGAGGTCAGCGCCATGATCGTCCAGCCGTGGCCGTGGAGCAGGAACTTGCGCGGGTCGGACACGTCGCACAGCTCGAGCGGCCAGCCGTCGAGCACGTAGCCGGCTTTCGAATCCCAGCGGATCGCATGGACCTGGCCGTCGAAAGTCGGCTCGCGCAGCGCCTCGGCCACGCGGACCATCAGCAGCAGGTTGCCATTGGCCAGCCGGGTCATCCCCGGATTGAACGCACCGAGCACGTAAGTCTCGCAGCCGAGCGCCCCGGCCAGGGGGGACCGCGAAAGGTCGATATCGTCGGGCTTGAGGACCAGCCGGTCGACGGCAAAGCTCACTCTTCGTGCACCCGCTGCGTCACGGCGATCTGCTGCACCACGGCGCGGCGCGGCTGGGTGAGCATGAAATGCACCGCGACCGCGATGTCCTCGGCGCGCAGCATCTGCTCGTCATTGATCATCTCGCGCTGCTTCTCGGCCGAAATGTCCGGGTACTGGAAATCGGCCCCGGTCAGCCCCGGCTCGACCAGCCCGACCTTGATGCCCTTCTTGCCGAGCTCCTTGTGCAGCGCTTCGGCGAAGCCCTGGATGCCCTTCTTCATGCCGGCGTAGATCGACGAGCTGCCCCCGAGGCTGTGCGCGCTCATCGAGCCGATCAGGATCAGGTCGCCCTTGTCCTTGAGGTGCTGCGCGGCCTTGTAGGCGCTCATCACGTAGGCGGTGTAATCGGTCGCGACCGCGTACCACGCGTCCTCCTCGCTCGTGTCGGTCACGCCGCCCACCGGGATCGCCGCATTGACGATCGCGATATCGTAGTCGCCGAGCCTTTCTTCGGCTGCGGCGAAGAAGAAGTTCAATCCTTCCTTCTCGGCCAGGTCGACGGCGATTCCATCGCCCCTGCCCACTTGGTTGATTCGCTCGAGTCCGTCGGCAAGGTGCCGTTCGTCGCGCCCGCAGGTGAATATCTCGACCCCCTCGGAGGCGAGCAGCACGCCGATCGCGCGGCCGATCCCGGTGGTGCCTCCGGTGATCACCGCCTTGCGCCCCTCGAGCGCGGGCATTTCGGTATGGGCATCGCGCAAGTCGGGATCGGCATCGGCCATGAGTCGTCTCCTCCCCCCGGAGACGATCAGCCGCTGGCGCGGTTCCGCCGACTAACCTGCGTTTATCGCTTGGCCCGACCGGCTCACGGATTCCATTCGAGGAAGCGCGCGAGCAGCGCGAGCCCGTAGGCCTGGCTCTTCTCGGGGTGGAACTGCACCCCGAGCAGGTTGTCGCGCGCGACCGCGGCGACGAGCCCGCCGCCGTGATCGGTCATCGCCGCGACATGGCGGCCATCCTCGGGGGCGAAGTGGTACGAGTGGAGGAAATAGGCCTCGCCGGGGGCGATCAGCTCGGCCCCGTCTTGATGGTGCGCGGGCGAAACGTCGTTCCAGCCCATGTGGGGCACCTTGATCGCCGGATCGGTGCGCTCGATCAGCCGGACCTCGCCGGGGATCCACCCGAGCCCGGGGGTGACCGCGTGCTCGAAGCCGTTCGAGGCGAGCAGCTGCATGCCGACGCAGATGCCGAGGAACGGCACGCCGTCGCGCAGCACGCGCTCCTCGAGCGCCGCGACCAGCCCCGGGATCGCGGTGAGGCCGTCGGCGCACGACTTGAACGAGCCCACGCCGGGCAGGACCACGCGCTTGGCGCCGCGGACGATCTTCGGGTCGGCGGTCACCGAGACCCGTTCGGCCCCGGCCGCCTTCAGCGCGTTGTGGACCGAGTGGAGGTTGCCCGCGCCATAGTCGATCAGCGCGATCGCTTCAGCCATTGGGGGCCTCAGCCACCGAGCTGACCCTTGGTGCTCGGGATCGCCTCGCCCTTGCGCGGGTCGCGCTCGACCGCCTGGCGCATCGCCCGGGCGAAGCCCTTGTAGATCGCCTCGCACACGTGGTGGTTGTTCTGCCCGTAAAGCAGCTGGACGTGCAGCGTGATCCCGGCCGCTTGAGCGACCGAGTGAAACCAGTGCTCGATCAGCTCGGTGTCCCACTCGCCGAGCCTGTCCTGCGTGAAGCGCGCCTTCCACACGAGATAGGGCCGGCCCGAGATATCGAGCGCGACGCGCGCCAGCGTCTCGTCCATCGGCGAGTAGGCGGTGCCGTAGCGGCCGATCCCGGCCTTGTCGCCGAGCGCCTGCCCGAGCGCCTGGCCGAGCGCGATCGCGCTGTCCTCGGTGGTGTGATGCTGGTCGATGTGCAGGTCGCCCGAGACCTTGAGCGTGACGTCGATCAGCGAGTGGCGGCTGAACTGCTCGACCATGTGGTCGAGGAAGCCGATCCCGGTGGCCACGTCGTAAGTTCCAGTCCCGTCGAGGTCGACCTCGACGAGAATATCGGTCTCTGCCGTCTTGCGGGCGATCCGGCCGGTGCGCATGGCGACGCCTATAGGCGAGCGTTTGCGACACGCAAGCATTCGCGCTTGACCCGAAAGCGAGGCGTGTCCACCTACGGGGCATGGATGAGACCCCCGATAGCCTCATTCCTTACGACGAAATCGTACAGGAAGCGCTTCGCGCCGTGGTCGGCCGCGTGCTCGGCTCGGTCGAGCGCGGCGGCGGCACGCTGCCGGGCAGCCATCACTTCTACATCACCTTCAAGACCGGCGCGCCCGGCGTCTCGATCCCGCAGCACTTGCGCGAGCGGTTTCCCGACGAGATGACGATCGTGCTGCAGAACAAGTTCTGGGACCTCGCGGTCGACGAGCGCGGCTTCCAGGTCGGCCTGACCTTCAACCAGATTCCGGCCAAGCTGGTGATCCCGTTCTCGGCGATCACCGCCTTCGTCGATCCGGCGGTCGATTTCGGGCTGCAGTTCCAGGCCGCGGTGGCCGACATCGAGCCCGCCGCGCACGAGAACGCCGAGAACGATACCCCGGACTCGGACCCGGACGGCGATGCGCCCGACGACGGCTCGAACGTCGTCACGGTCGATTTCGGCCGCAAGAAGTAGCGTGAACCTGCCCCTGAAACTGCGGGGACCTCGCCGCCGCAAAGTCCCCGGGCCGAGCAGCAACCCGGCCACCAACCTGCTGATCATGGATGTCGCGCTGCGCGGCGCTGCCTTGCTGGTCGCCCGCGCGATCGAACGCAACGCGCTCAGGATGCGCTACCGGGCCGACACCGCGAGCGACATCGTCGAAGGCCGCTCGATGACCCAGTCGCTGGCGGTGACCGGCGCCGCGCGGGTCGCGACGCGTTCGGTTCCGGGGCTGCTGGTGGTCGCCGGCGGGCTGCTCGCCAAGTCGGTGATCGACCGCAGCCTGAGCCGCGGGAAGAACCCCCGGAAGGTCCGCCGCGACAAGGCCGCAGTGGCCGGCGACAAGGCGCTGCTCGCGCAGGCACAGAAGGCCAAGGACGAGTAATCCTTGATTTTGCGCCCCGCCCTGCGGCAGGAGCGCGCATGGCCGAGCAAGACAAGCTGCACCGCCGCGGGCTGATGTTCATTCTCTCGTCGCCCTCGGGCGCGGGCAAGACCACGATCGCCCGGCGACTGCTGGCCGAGGAAGGCCACGACCTCAAGCTGTCGGTTTCGGTCACCACGCGCCCGATGCGGCCCGGCGAGGTCGAAGGGCGCGACTACTTCTTCGTCGACCGGACCGAATTCGACCGGCTGGTCGAGGAAGAGGCGTTCTACGAATGGGCCGAAGTGTTCGGCCACTGCTACGGCACCCCCAAGGCGCACATCCGCGAGGAATTGAAGCGCGGAGAGGATTTCTTGTTCGACATCGACTGGCAGGGCACCCAGCAGCTTTACCAGCGCGCACAGGGCGACGTCGTGCGGGTGTTCCTGCTGCCGCCGAGCATCGCCGAGCTCGAGCAGCGGCTGCGCTCGCGCGCGACCGACAGCGAAGAGGTGATCCGCGGCCGGATGGACCGCGCCCGGGCCGAGATCAGCCACTGGGACGCCTACGACTACGTCATCATCAACGACGACATCGAGAGCTGTTTCGCCAAAGTGCGCGAGATCCTCGAGGCCGAGCGCATGCGCCGGCTGCGCCAGACCGGGCTGATCGACTTCGTGCGCGAGCTGACCCGGTAGCGGACAGGCCCCCTCCGCCGCCTTCGGCGGCACCTCCCCCGTAAACCGGGGAGGACTAGGGAAGGCATCACCCGATCCAGGCGCTACCCATTCCTCCCCCGTTTACGGGGGAGGTGCCGAGCGGAGCGAGGCGGAGGGGGCCTGTCGCCCGTTGCCACCTTGCCCTGCGCACCCGCCCGGTCTAGCGGCGCTCCCACCGAACACACAGGAGCCACCATGTCCGCCGACCTCGCAGCCGCCATCTCCGCCGCCTGGGACGACCGCGCCTCGGTCACGCCCGCGAGCAAGGACGTGCGCGAGCCGGTCGAAGCTGCGCTCGAGCTGCTCGACAGCGGCCAGGCACGCGTCGCCGAGCCCGACGGGAACGGCGGGTGGACGGTCAACCAGTGGCTCAAGCAGGCCGTGCTGCTGTCGTTCCGTTTGAACGACAACGCGGTGGTCGAAGCCGGCGCGGCCGGCGCGCCCGCCTACGACAAGGTGCCGAGCAAGTTCGCCGGCTGGGGCGAGAACCGCTTCCGCGACGCCGGCTTCCGCGTGGTCCCCGGCGCGGTCGCGCGGCGCGGCAGCTACATCGCCAAAGGCGTGGTGCTGATGCCGAGCTTCGTCAACATCGGCGCCTATGTCGACGAAGGGACGATGGTCGACACCTGGGCCACCGTGGGCTCGTGCGCGCAGATCGGCAGGAACGTGCATATCTCGGGCGGCGCCGGGATCGGCGGGGTGCTCGAGCCGCTCCAGGCCGGGCCGGTGATCATCGGCGACGGGGCGTTCATCGGGGCGCGCTCGGAAGTGGCCGAGGGCGTGCGCGTCGGCGAAGGCGCGGTGCTGTCGATGGGCGTGTACCTCGGCGCCTCGACCAAGATCGTCGACCGCGCGACCGGCGAAGTGCACCAGGGCGTGGTCCCGCCGTACGCCGTGGTCGTGCCCGGCGCGCTGCCCGGCAAGCCGCTCCCCGACGGCACGCCCGGCCCGTCGCTGTACTGCGCGGTGATCGTCAAGACCGTCGACGCGCAGACCCGCTCGAAGACCGGCATCAACGAACTCCTGCGCGACTGAACGAAGCGGAACATTCGCCGCCACAAACCGTAGATTCTGCCACGAGGCAGCTGCGGGAGTGACGGCCATGGAACGCCAGGGGGACGAGGTTCACATCGAAACCGACGAGGCGCGCGGCGGTTCGAGTCCGAACATCGTGCGCTGGATCCTCGCGATCAGCCTGTTCGCGGCGATCGCGCTGCTGTCGCTGATCTGGATCACCGGCGCGGCGACCCGCGGCGAGCCCGAAACGAGCGCCGAGGAACGCGCACGCGCGCTGCAGGACTACGGCGGGCAGGGTGGCGTGCTCGCGAACGACGCCGACGAGACCGCGACCCCCGACGCGACCGGCGTCCCTGCCTCGCCCCCGTCCGGCAACTGACCGACCGCCCCCGCCCGGGAACCCGAGCAACCGGTGCCTGGCAATGGTCTCGACCGGTTCGTCGCCGCGCAGCGCGGATTCTACGCCGACGCCCTCGCCGAGCTGCGCGCCGGAGCCAAGCGCAGCCACTGGATGTGGTTCGTGTTCCCGCAGATCGCCGGCCTCGACCGCAGCCAGACCGCGCAGTTCTACGCCATCGCCGACCGCGCCGAAGCCGAGGCCTATAGCCGGCACGCGGTGCTTGGCCCGCGCTTGCGCGAAGCGACCGAAGCGATGCTCGGCTGGGCCGGCCGGCGCAACGCGGTCGAGATTCTCGGCACTGTCGATGCGATAAAGTTCAAGAGTTCGATGACGCTGTTCGAAGCGACTTGCGCGGATCCGGCACCGTTCGCCGCGGCGCTCGACGCGTTCTACCGCGGCGAGCGCGACACCGCGACGCTCGCCCTGCTCAGCGCCTAGCCGGAAACTTTGGTCTCGATCGGCGGATCGCCGCGGTGCGCGGCGGCATAGGCCTCGGCCGCGCGCAGCACGCGCATCATGTTGCGGCTGGCGATCTTCTCGAGATCGGCCTCCGCGTAACCGCGCCGGGCGAGCTCGACGAACAGGTTGGGATAGCCGGCCACGTCCTCCATCCCGACCGGGCCGCTGTCCATCCCGTCGTAGTCGCCGCCGAGGCCGATGTGGTCGATCCCGGCGACCGCGCGGATGTGGTCGATGTGGTCGGCCATCGTGGCCACAGTCGCCTTGGGCTCGGGGTTCTGCGCGTCCCACTGCTTGAGCGCCGCCTCGACCACCTCGGGCTGGCCCTGCCACAGCGACTTGAGCGCAGCCTGCTCGGCCTCGCGGCGGGCGTACCACTGGCGCCGTTCCTCGCTCAGGTAGCCGGGCAGGCCGACCACCATGACGATACCGCCGTTGTCCTTGAGCTTGGCCAGCACATTGTCCGGCACGTTGCGCGAATGGCCGTTGACCGCCCGCGCGCCCGAATGGCTGAAGATCACCGGCGCCTGCGCCACCGACAGCGCATCGAGCATCGTTGCTTCGCTGACGTGGCTGAGATCGACCAGCATGCCGATCCGCTGCATCTCGCGCACGACCTTGCCGCCGAACGGGGTCAGCCCGTCGTGCTCGGGATCGGCGGTGGCGCTGTCGGCCCACGGCGTGTTCTTCGAATGGGTCAGCGTCATGTAGCGCGCGCCGAGATCGTACATCTGCCGCAGCACGGCGAGGCTCGAACCGATCGAATGCCCGCCTTCCATGCCGAGCAGCGAGGCGATCTTGCCCTGCTCCATCGCCCGCTGCACGTCGTCGGCGGTCAGCGCCAGCGCCAGCCGGTCGGGATAGCGCGCGATGAGCCGCTTGGTCACGTCGATCTGCTCGAGCGTGGCCACGACCGCTTCGGGCTCGGGCAAGTCGGCGGTGACGTAGACCGACCAGAACTGCGCCCCAACATGGCCCTTGGCGAGCCGCGCGAAGTCGGTGTGCATGGCCCGGCCCTCGGGATTGGTCGGCCCGGTATCGCTGGTGTCGGCGAAGTCGAAATCGGCGATCAGGTTGCCGTAGCGGCCGCGCAGCTGGATCGACACGTCGTTGTGCCCGTCCCACACCGGCGCCGCTTCGAGCGCGGCCTCGGCGACCTGCTCGGGCGTCTGCGCCGACAGCGAACCGGCGCACAGCAGCGCCGAGGCGCACAGAACGATCGAATACCTGGACATGCGTCCCCCCGTCAGCCGGCCCGTCCGCCGTTGCCCGAGGGACTAGCGCAACTTTCGCCGATAGCGAACCGTGCAATGACGGCCCGCGTCCGGGACTGCTAGTCGCTCCAGGATTCGGCGCAGAGCACCGCGTAAGCGCGCTCGGCGCGGCTGAGAAAGTCGGGATAGCGCCACATCACGTCGTCGAAGGCGATGTCCTCGGCATAGACGAGTTGCACGCGCTTGTCGGGATCGCACCCGGCGATCCGCGCGGCCATGCGCGCCAGCACCTCGATATCCGCCCTCTTGCCAGGCACGCTCATCCGAAAATCGCCCTCCCAAAAAAAAGGGGCCAATAGCGGCGCCGCATCGGGAGTTTTCACGATTGACGACATCGGCGACGCAATTGACGAATGAAGACGGCGCAATGCCGCTCGAGCCTTGGTTCAGGCATCGCCCGAACCAGTGGCGCAGGCAATTCGGGGGTTCTCGGCGAATGGAAATCGCATGTCGCTGATCCGGGCAGCCGTGCTGACCAACCTGGAGGAAGTCTCGCAGTTCGTCGGCGTCGATCCGGCGCCGCTGCTGCGCGCCGAAGGGATCGATCTGGCTTCGCTGATCGACCCCGATCAGTTGCTGCCGCTCGACCGCGTGAACCGCGTGATCGAGGGCGTGGCCCGCGAATCGGGATGCGAGCAGTTCGGGATCCTGCTCGCCGAAAGCCGCTCGCTCGGCAGCGTGGGCCCGATCAGCCTGCTGCTCGCACACGAGCCCTCGGTGGGCGATATCCTCGACGCGGTGGTGCGCTATCAGCAAATCCTCGGCGATGCCGTGCTGCTCCGATCCGAAGTGGTGGACGACGCCCAGCTGATGAGCATCCAGCTGTCGGGGTCAGGCGACCAGCGGCAGCTGACCGAGTTCACGGTCGCGCTTTTCTGCCGCTGTATCAGCGCCATTCTCGATCGCCCCTGGGTGCCCGAAAGCGTCCACTTTCCCCATTCGCCGCCGAAGGACATGCGTATCTATTCACGCGTGTTTCCCTGCTCGATCGACTTCGACAGCGATTTCGTCGGCATCGTTTGCCAGCAAAGCGCGTTGCGGCAGCGCAATCCCGCCGGCGACAAGGAGCTCGTCGCCCATGCCGAGCATTTCCTCGCGCTGGTCGCGCCGCCGCGCACCGACAGCGTCAGCGAACGGGTGCGGCGCTCGCTGCGGCTGCTGCTGCCCGACCAGCGCGGCACGATCGAAGACGTCGCGCGCCACATGGGCACCGGCGCGCGGACGCTGCAACGCCAGCTCGGGCGCGAGCAGAAGACGTTCGCCGCGCTGCTCAACGAAGTCCGCCGCGAGCATTCGCTGCGCCACCTGTCGCAGGCGCATCCGCTGTCGCTGGTCGCGCAGATGGTCGGCTATCGCGGGGTCAGCTCGTTCACCCGCTGGTTCAACGCCGAGTTCGGCATGCCCCCCGCCGCCTGGCGCCGGCGCGGGCCGGAGGACGGCTGACGGCTATCGCGCGACGGCACCAGCCAGCGCCATCGCCGCGGCGGGCGCGCGCTCCTTCGCCCCGTTGATCATGAAAGCGTAGACCGCCCCGCCCTTGCCGGCGCTGGCCGCCGGATCGCCGGCGTAGGGCAAGTCGGCCGGCGCTTCGCCCGCGGCCCAGGCGCGGCACAGGCCGGCGATGCGGGCGAGATCGCTCGGCGGGTAGCCGGTCGGCTCGGTCGAGACGAGGT
>JADMIO010787671.1_pt1 | contig 14337 bp, 5 predicted proteins | sample 8958161 | NCBI WGS metagenome assembly JADMIO01 (sample SAMN16585339, study PRJNA669376) | soil metagenome | isolation source: Crop rotation soil | place: USA: Cullars Rotation, Alabama | collected 2011 | reverse complement strand
CCTCTTACTGGATCGTTTTAAAACTGAGAAACGCAACAGAGACATGGAGTAAAACGCCGGTGATGCTGTCAAACCGGACTACTTACGACTTCACTGAATTATAGAAAAGCAGTGCTCCTTTAAAATAAGATATATTCGGAAGCGCCGAATTTAGTTTTTAAATAATTGATTTTTAGGCTAAATACCGGTCCTTTATTTATTTCTATTAGAAATTTTCTTTATTTTTTTTCCAGGGTTTTGAATCTTTGTGAAAGAATCATTAACATTGAAACCCCATATCCACAGCCGTTTCACAGAATTCATAACACTAGAACGAACATACACCTTAAATTAAACTAACCAAACCAATGAAAAAAACAATTACACTAAGCAAAAGAATTTTCTGGTGTGTTGTGTTTTTATGTTTCAGCACTTACAGCTATTCTCAGTGTCCGGGTGGGACCAATGGCTATAATGCATACATAAAAAACACTACGCAGACCGCTCCAAACGTGATCGAGTTCGATGTATATCTCGAATGGACAGGTACTAATACAAATGGCTTTCAGGCATATCAGGCTGGAATAAACTTTAATTATGCCGGTCTAGCGAATGGTGGAACAATTACAGGAGCCTTTATTGCAGGTTCTGCAGATCCATCGCTTCCTGTTTCGCAACAAGCTCCAAACTGGAATATTAATACTACGAGTCATCAGATCAGGATGCTCGCAGCAACAAACACCGTAGCAGCTACTGCAGTTCCTATACCTCCTCCGCCAGGATTCAGGGTAGGAAGATTCCGAATGACTAACACTGTTCCTTTTGCTGTTGGACAAAACACGAATTTTCAATTTCAGTTTTTGAGTGGTGGTGGTACAACTACCCAAACGAATGTCACTGCATACATTTGTGGTGCAACTACAGGTACTTCAATTACTCAACCTAATGCGATAACTAACACTCCTGGTAATCCACTTGCACAACATTTTGTTCAGAATATTTTCACTTGTCCTGATGCAGCCACACTAAACGACAACAATGCATGTACTGCAGATGCTTGTGATGCTTCAACGGGCGTTATTTCTCATACTCCCACTGCTGCAGATGATAACAATGCATGTACTATCGATGCCTGCAACAGTACGACAGGAGTTACAACACATGATCCGGTTGCTGTCGATGATGGAAATGCATGTACAACTGACGGATGTAATACATCAACCGGAGTATTCCACACTCCGGTAAATACTGATGATCAAAATGTATGTACATCGGACGGTTGTAACTCATCAACCGGTGTGTTCCACAATCAGATTGCTACTGACGATGGTAATGCATGTACAACAGATGGCTGCGATTCACAGACCGGAGTCTTCCATAATCCGGTTACAACGGATGATAATAATGCATGTACCACCGATGGATGCAATACTCAAACCGGTGTATTTCATAATCCGGTAAATACGAACGATAATAATGCTTGTACTACAGATGGATGTGATTCTCAGACCGGAGTATTTCATAATACAATCCAGACGGATGATGGCAATGCATGTACAACTGACGGATGTAATTCAACGACAGGACCATTCCATAATCCTGTAAATACGGATGATGGCAACGCCTGCACAACAGATGGTTGCAACAGCAGCACCGGTGTTTTCCATAATCCTGTTACTACAGACGATAACAATGCTTGTACAACAGATGCATGTAATACCTCTTCAGGAGATGTAACACATACAGCACTTCCGACTGATGATGGAAATGCATGTACTACCGATGGTTGTAATACTTCTACCGGAGTATTCCATAACCCGGTTAACGTAAATGATAATAATGCATGTACAGAAGATGGTTGTAACACAAGTACTGGCGTGTTCCATAACCCAACTTCTGTTGATGACGGCAACGCATGTACAACTGACGGATGTAATACGTCTACAGGAGTATTCCATACACCGGTTACAACCGACGATGGTAACGCATGTACCACAGATGGTTGTAATTCTTCAACAGGTGTGTTCCATAACCCGGTTAATACTAATGATGGAAATGCATGTACGGATGACGGATGCAATTCTTCAACAGGTGTTTTCCATAATCCTGTAAATACCAACGATAACAACGCATGTACTACTGATGCTTGTAATACCTCTACAGGAGATGTTACTCATACCGCAGTTGCAACAGACGATGGTAATGCTTGTACTACTGATGGTTGCAATTCTTCAACCGGCGTATTCCACAATGCGGTTAGTACCGATGATGGCAATGCCTGTACAGATGACGGTTGCAATACTTCTACCGGAGTATTCCACAACCCTGTTACAACGGATGATGGAAATGCTTGTACAACCGATGCTTGTAATTCTTCAACCGGTGTTTCACACACTCCTGTGTCAACAGACGATGGAAATGCATGCACAACTGATGGCTGTAATTCAACTACCGGAGTATTCCATAATCCTGTAACAACTGACGACAACAACGTTTGTACAACTGACGGCTGCGATTCACAGACAGGTGTATTTCATAATGCAATTGCTACTGACGATAATAATGTTTGTACCGAAGATGGATGTAATTCCTCAACAGGCGTGTTCCATAATCCGGTTAATGTGGATGATGGTAATGCATGTACAACAGATGCATGCAACAGTGTAAGTGGTCCGTCTCATACTCCTGTAACTACGGATGACGGTAATGCATGTACAACTGATGGTTGTAATACATCTACCGGTGTATTCCATAATCCAGTAAATACAGACGATGGAAATCCTTGTACTGTCGATGGATGCAATACAACAACTGGTACTCCTACACATACTGACAACTCACCTACAGTGACAGCGACACCAGGTACAATTTCTTGTTTCGGTGGAACTACATGTGTTAATGTTCAGGCTACCGGTGGTGTGTCTCCTTATTCAGGTACAGGAAATATGTGTGGTTATGGTGCAGGTTCATATACATTCTGTGTAACTGACAATGCAGGTTGTGAAGTTTGTCAGCCTGTTACAATCGGACAGCCTACAAAACTTACAGTAACTGCTACTTCTACTCCAACAGGTTGCTCTGGCAATACGGGAACCGCCACTGCAAATCCATCAGGAGGTACTCCATCTTATCAGTATATGTGGACTCCTGGCGGTCAAACAGGTCAGACTGCAACAGCTTTAGCAGCCGGAACTTATACAGTGACGGTGACTGATGCTAATAGTTGTACAGCTACAGCATCAACTACAGTAACTTCAAGCGGGGGAGGAACACCTTCGGCTCCCGCTCCTTTGACTGGTCCTGCTGGCGCATGTAAAGGCAACTGCCTGACATATTCAGTTCCTGCTGACCCAACTGCTACCTCTTATACATGGACTCTTCCTACAGGAGCTACAGGCCATTCTACAACGAATGTGATTGTGGTATGCTTCAGCTCTAAATTTAAAGGTGGATTTATCTGCGTTAAGAAAACAAATGCATGCGGAACAAGTGCTAACACTTGTATCAATGTGCTTCAGGTTAAGAAGAAACCATCTTCTCCAGGCCTGATGACGGGTCCTACAAGTTTCTGTACGAACTCAGCTAATACGGCAACGTATTCAATTGCACCGGTCGCTACTGCAACATCTTATGTTTGGACTGTTACAGGAGGAATGATTATTACTTCTGGTCAGGGCACTAACGTAATTACCGTTTCAATTCCGGTTAACTTCCAGCATGGAGAGGTTAAAGTGAAGGCAAGTAACTGTAAGGGTACTGGTGGTGAGAGAAAGAAAGACGTCAAAGGCGGAACTCTTGGGAATGCAACCACTCCAAATGGTCCTTCAACTGTCTGCCGTAACTCTACTAAAAACTATTCTACTTCTGCAGCAGGAAACGGTCCTATTACCTATACCTGGACAGCAAATAACGGGGCAATAGTAAATGGCGGTCAAGGTTCACCAAATGCAAGTATTAAATTTAACGGTGCTACTTCTTCATCAGTTCAGATAACAGTTACAGCAAGCAATCAATATTGTGGTAGCTCTGCAACGGCAACTAAGACCGTTACTGTTAATCTTACCTGCCGTGAAGCTGTTACAGAAAATTCTCCTGTAACTGTTGAATCATTCAATGCATATCCTAATCCTACATCTGGTAAGGCTACTGTTACATTTAATTCAACGACTACTGGTAAATACTCTATCAGAGTGGTTGATATGATTGGAAGAACAGTAATCAGTAATATCACTAATGCAGTCGAGGGATATAACATGACAGAAATCGATCTGCAAAAAGCGTCAAAAGGAATATATCTTGTTTCAATTCAAAATGAAGCAGGCGATATCCAGACACTCAGACTAGTAGTTGAATAATCTATTTTATCATAAAGAAAAGAGGCTGTCTCCAAAGGGCAGCCTCTTTTTTATTTCCTGTATTCTAAGCTTTTCAAAACGGTTTTTGGATGGTCATATCCGGCATAAAACCTTTCGTAATCATTCCTTTCATTTGCTCCTCATGAGTAATAACTTAATTTTACGCTTCTTAATAATCAACCAATTTATGAGAAGTAAACAAAACCTGATGAAGGCTATTCTGACTATGATGGTCTCTCTTTTCTTCATCGCTGCAAAAGGGGATGGAGATACCGGAGGTGTAAATTTTCGCCCATTGACTCTCGAACAGGGTATCGCAGCAGCTAAATCTGAGAAGAAGCCTTTATATGTTCATGGATATACCGACTGGTGTCACTACTGCATGTATATGCGTGACAGTGTCTATCCCGATAAAGAAGTAGGGGACTTTTATAACGCTCATTTTATCTGTATTAAGATCAACATGGAGAAAGAAGGAAAAGAATTGAACGCTGCCCTCGGAGCTCATACTTATCCTGTAATGTTATTTTATGATACGAATGGTGAAATTATGCATCGTGCCGCAGGACGAAAGTATAAGCAACCGTTTCTCGATCTTGGGAAAGAAGCATTGGATACGACCAGGCAAATGCGATATTTTAAAAGACGCTATGAGGCTGGAACAGCAACTCCTTACGAAATTCAATACTATTTCCGGATGCAAGAAATAGCAGGGATGGATGCACAACTGATGATTGATGATTATCTGAGAAAAATCTCCGACAGCGAATTTACTGACCAGAACAGCTGGAGAATTATTAACGATATCATTAAAGATCCAACCCTTCTTGTTATGGACCGTGTTCTTGATCACAAAAAGATTCTTGAAGAAAAATATACTACTGACAGTGTCAACAACAAACTCGTCGGACTTTATAATACATACCTGGTTCAGTTTGTTCAGCAGCTTGATTCAGCCGGATTCGAAGCGGCAAAAAGGAAGATCCGTGCAAATAAAAAACTGGATATTTCTGAAAAGATTTGTGCATTCGCAGATCTGAATAAATTAAAAATGAAATCAGATTGGAATACTTACCGTGTTGAAGGACAAAAATTTTTAGATAAATACGGGAAGAATGATTACCGGCGCGTCAACGAAGTCACTGGTGTTTTTTATGACCGTTTACCCGGAGATACTGCTCTGATGAAATACTCGGAAAGATGGTTGAAGGAATCACTTGCGTTTGCTGATAACTACAGAGGAAATCACCTTCTTGCCGCTGTTTCCTTCTGCCTGGGCAAAAAGCAACAGGCTTTGCAGGCTGCAGATCATGCGATAGAACTTGCTAAGAAAGACAAGAAAGATTACAGCATGACGACCCAGTTGATACCGGTTATACAACGGATGAAAGACTGAATCAAAGTATGTGATATCTTGTAAACGAAAAAGGAAATTGAACAAAAATTCAATTTCCTTTTTTATTTGTACCCGCAGGATTCAGGTCCGGGTTTTTTCTATTCAATTAAGATTCTACGGGTGAGTTTCTCATTTTCACAATATAACTGTAGTATGTAAATACCTGACCTGAGATCTTCGAGGTAATAATTTTCGACATATTCTCCACCTGACTTTTCGCCGGAAAATAAAACACGGACAATCTTGCCTGTTAAATCGGTCAACGACAAACTAAGATTTGCGTTCCCTAAAAGTTTATACGAAACTGTATAATTCGAAAAGTCTTTGGAAGAAACCAGAAAATTAATTTGCGGTACAGGTGTCGAAATTCCATTTGCGGCTGAAACACTAAACTGTCCATAAAAGTTATGGATGGTGCAGGCAAACAAATAAACTCCTTCGACCGAAACGACGTAATCAAATTGCGGTACTGATGCTGAAATCGGGCTGTTCCATGGCGCAGCACCGGAAGGAATAGAACCATTGACAGTGTTATGTGTTCCGCCTGTCCATACCCATCGTATGGTATCTCCGACGGTTGAGCCCAATGAAAACGGTGAGAAATCAGATGCATTTACCATGAAAATATGTACGGTTGAAAACGCATTGGTACAGGACAGGACTGCGAACAATAAAATAGTATAGATTTTTTTCATGTAATTTTTATTTAAGGTTTTCTTTAAATGAATTGTCAGATAAAGATGTAAAAAAATATAATTTAAATCCGGATTATTTCATTTATAAATAAACCACTTCAAATGAAAATTGAGTAATACTAAAAAAAGAAAAAAGGTTATCAGAGTAAATGACAACCTTTTTCAAGAAAAAATTTTATTAAAATTTTATATTACTGCTATACAACTTCAGCAAGATCGACAGGCACAACCTGAGTTACGCCCTGTTCGATCATAGTAATACCATACATGATATCAGTTGAGGCCATCGTTCTCTTATTGTGAGTGATGATGATAAATTGTGAATCGGCAGAGAACTTCCTGATGATGTTATTAAACTTGTCGATGTTCATGTCATCAAGTGGAGCATCGACCTCATCGAATATACAGAACGGCGCAGGTTTAATCAGGTAGATTCCGAACAGCAATGCTGTAGCAGTTAATGTTTTTTCTCCGCCGGAAAGCTGCGATATCGATAACGGCCTTTTGCCCTTTGGCTTTGCAATGATCTGAACATCACTCTCGGTCGGATTCGATGGATCCATAAGAATCAAATCGCAGTCATCATCCTGCGTGAATAACGACCTGAAAACGTGAATGAAATTTTCCCTGATTCTGGTGAATGCCGACATGAAATTTTCGCGCGCTGTAATTTCAATCTCCTCGATAGTTTTCAGCAGTGATTCTTTCGCACGGGTCAGGTCTTCTTTCTGTGTGATGATAAATGTATGACGCTCTTTTATTTCATTGTACGCCTCTATCGCCATCGGGTTGATCGGACCGTAATTGTCTAGTTGTGATTTCTGCTTTGTAACTTTTTCACGTAACTCATCTTCGTTATAATCAGGCGACGGATCTTTTTCTAAAATGTCGTTGATGTCGATATTGAATTCAACGCTCAACCTTTCCTTGAGAGAGTTAAGCTGGATTTTCAATTCTGTCGTCTTCTCGCGAACTGCCTGTCCGAGTTGTTCTGATTGCTCACGGTTATGCCGGATGTTACGAATTTTTGTTTCCAGCTCATCGATAGAACCACGTGCCTTGAAATATTCTGCCTCGACGGTGCTTACAGAAACATCGAATGCTTCTTTCTCAGAATACAATTGAATCAGCTGTTCATCGAATTCGCTCGATGACTCGAGTAATTCGCGGATGCGGATGTTAACCTGTTCAACTTCATTTGTGTTTGTAACAATATTTTTATTCAGTGTTTCAAGCAGTGAAGTCTTGTAAGCATGATCCCTGATAATGGTAGAAATCTTATTCTGCTGCTGAATGCAGTTGATATTATGCTGATTGAATTCTGTGCTTTGATTATTCATTTTATCGGTGAGCTGGTTGAATTCCTGTTGCAGGCCGCTCAGCTGGGATAAAATAGTTTCATAGTCAGATTTAAGTTGTGTAAGATGTTCCTGGAATGTAAGGTTGTTTTGCTGAAGTGTGTCGTCAATCTTCAGTAACTGTGCATACAAGCCTTCGACGATTTTCTTGTTATTTTCTATAGACGATAAAAGATGCTCCGATTTATTCCTCAAAGAAGAATACTCATGAGTGCTCTTGTTTACTTCCTGCTGAAGCCTGTTTTTATCGATCGTAAGTTTTTCTTTGTTCTGTTTAGCATGCTGAAGGTTTTGCTGAACCTGGTCGCGATGCGCTTTTGTCTGTTCGAGTTTGGAAGATAATGTTGCAATCTCAGAGCTAAGCGTTTCGAGATGCTTTGCGCGACCGATTCGTTTTCCGTCGAACAGACCGACTGAGCCGCCACTGAGAGAGTGACGAGTTCTGCAGTATTTTCCATTCCTCGAGATAAATGACAGAGATGCATTTTCTTTTTGCAGATACGGTGTGTTTTCCTGGTTCTCGGTAACGATGTAAACATTCCTGAGCAGGTAGTTACAAAGTGACTGATACTTTTCCGGTACATCGATGATATTCAATGCAGGGATAGTATCCTGAATATTTTCGAATGAAGGAGAAGGAGTATCCTCGAAATTTTTAAGTATGAAAAAATTCGCTCTTCCTTTCGACGCTTCGCTGAGTAAATTCACTGCGCGGCTTGCTTCCTCTATATTATCGATCACAAAATAATTCATGTATGGATCGAGGAAGTTTTCGATGGCAGACTTATACTCGGGTTGACAGTTTAGGATCTCAGAAAACAAAGGCGCACGGCCGGCAGATGGAGAATTTTTCCTGAGATAACGTAACGACTCCGGATAGCCTTCGAGATTTTCAACGAGACTTTTGGTCAGGTTATATTCGTTTTGTTTTGCATCCAGCTTTCTGCCTTCTGAAATTACCTCCTCCGTATATTTCTTCAGCTCTTCGTCAAGTCGTATGATTTCGTGCGCGAGATTCTCTTCTTTGCTTAATATCTGAGCCTGCTCGTTTTCCTTTTCTTCTTTTAGAGCACGCAGACTTTCTGCATTCACATTGATCTGGTCGTGCTCTTCAGTACGGTCGCTGATGTCGTTTGTCAGTCGGTCGATTTCTTTCTGAAGTGAATCTTTTTTCGCCTGCGTAACTGCGAGGCTTTTTTCGCTCTCATGCATTGAAAGCTGAATTGACTGAGCCTCTGAACTAAGACGGTTGATATCACTCTTCATCTGATCATGCCTGAGTCGGGTATCGTCGAGCATTTCTTTCAGAAGTTTTAATTGTTCTTCCAGTGATACCAGTAAATTTTCTTCGTTGAATTTCTCTTCTTCTATCTGTTTAATTTGTTCCTGAGTCGTCAGCAAATTGTTTTTGTCATTCGTCAGCTGGTTCGTTAAAGTCGTTTCCTTATCAGTGAGATGAGTTAACTTTTCGTTGCTGACTTTTTTATCATTCTCGTACTGACGAATGAGAGTAACTTTATCATTCAGCAGTTTCTGTGCTTCAGATAAAGCTTTTTCTTTATCCAGCGCATTCAGTTTCAGATGCTGAAGTTCTGCTTCGGCTGAATCCAGCTGTGCATCGAGAGCGATTTTTTCTTCCTGCTGTTTTTCATCCTGCACGCGCAGGTCTTCAAATGTCTTCTTGCTTCCGGCAATTGTAAAGAGTGCCAGTTCGGTACTTAATTCTTTATATTGTTCTTTAAGTTTATAATACCTCTCCGTTTTCTTTGCCTGTGATTCGAGCTGTTTCATGTTGCGCTCAATCTCGAACAGGAGGTCATCGACACGATTCAGGTCTTTTGCGGTGTCTTCCAGTTTTTGTAGAGTCTGCTTTTTCCTGATCTTATATTTTGAAATCCCTGCAGCTTCCTCTAAAAGATTTTTGATTGCATTGTTTTTATCGTTCAGGATCTCATCGACCATTTTGAGTTCGATAATAGCGTAGCTGTCGGGGCCGATACCCGTATCCATGAACAGATCGAGAATATCTTTCAGCCGGCATGGAACATTATTAAGTAAATATTCGCTTTCTCCGGTACGGTAAAGGCGGCGGGTAATAGCGACATTACTGTATTCAGTAGGAAGAATATTTTTAGTGTTCTCAAATGAAAGTGATACTTCTGCAAGGTTGGCCGGCTTCCTGTTTTTATTCCCGTTGAAGATGATGTTCTCCATTTTCTCGGAACGAAGCATGCGGGTTTTCTGCTCACCGAGCACCCAGCGTATCGCATCGACAACATTTGATTTACCACTGCCATTCGGCCCGACGATCGAAGTCACTCCTTTATCGAAGTGAATGGTAACCTTATCTCCGAAGCTTTTAAAACCTTTTATTTCCAGACTGGTGAGACGCATATCGAATTATAATGAATTTCCGCAAAAATAATTTATTTAAAATGGATCGCCAGTTTTGTTAATAAATAGGGAAAACTTTTTGTTAAACAGAAGATTTTAAAAATGATGAGTGAAAAATTATATAATCGTTTAAAGCAGGAATGGCTGTGATAAATGATCATACTATAGAGAGAGTTTGACCACAGTAAGTTTCTGCAATAAATAAAGAGTCCATTTCAATCTTCATTGAACGACTTTCAGTTTACTGTTTTCTGACAATGATCCGAAAGCATATCCGGATATTCGGGGCGGGAGTGAAGTAATACAATCTTTTAAAATTGACATACCGGGACAAATTTCCGGCAAACAAAAGGGGAACTATCAATCAATATTAACATCTGTTAAGTTTACCGGTGAAAACGAATTTAAATTGCAAAACCAAAATTAATGTGGAAATTGAACCCGCAAAGTCAATACTGACGGGCCTTTCCGGGTTATTTTGGATTTTATCATTCAATTTATACTTTTACCAGCCGCTTAACTTAACATTAACAAAGAATAAAATATGGGACGTAAATTTTACGAGTTAGTGCTCGTATTAGTGCTTGCTGTCTTTTCTGCTACTGCGCAAACAGGAGAAATACGGGGGACAATAACCGAAAAAGGAAAAAAGGACGCCATCGCATTTGCGAGCATTGCTGCTTTCTCAAATGGTATTCAGGTCCAGGGAACAAAATCGGACTTCGACGGAAACTACAGTATCAAACCGCTTAATCCTGGGACGTATGAAATCCGTGCGACGTATGTAGGCTATCAGCCGGTATCAGTTGCAGGTGTCATCGTATCTGTTAACCAGACGGCTTTCGTAAATGTAGAAATGGGAAAGGGTGAGGGTGTCACTCTGAAGGAAAAGGAAGTCATTGATTATAAAGTTCCTTTACTTGATGTGGGAACAACAACACGTCAGACTACAATCACACGTGAAGAAATTGAAGCAGCACCAACTCGTTCTGTTGCAGGTGTTGTAACACAGGCAGCTGGAACATTTCAAAAAGACGAAGACGAAGGAATAAACATCCGCGGTTCCCGTGATGATGCTACCGCATATTATGTTGACGGTATCAAGGTAAGAGGCAATCCCGGAATTTCACAGAAGGGTACAGAACAGATCACCGTCATACAGGGAGGAATTCCTGCACAATACGGTGACGCTACAGGTGGTATCATCAGCATTTCTACAAGAGGTCCGTCAAATGTTTTCGGCGGCGGTATTGAAGCAGCAACTTCAGAATATCTCGATGCTTATGGTTACAACCTCGTTTCTGCGAATGTAACCGGACCTATCTATTCAAGACGCGATTCAACGGGTAAGCGCACCGGACAATCCATTGCAGGATTTTTCGTCGCAGCGGAATACCAGTACGACAAAGATCCAAATCCGTCAGTCATTCCTATATATAAGGTAAAGGACGATATCTTAAATGACGTGCGTGAGCATCCATTGATCCACTCGCCAAACTCATCAAATTATATCCATCGTTCTTCATTCTTTACGCTTGATAGTCTGGAAACACAAAAATACAGGGAGAACGTGGCAGCGGATGCGATTCGCGTAAATGGTAAGCTGGATCTCCGTGCAACGAAAAATCTGACTCTTACATTAGGAGCATCGACAGAAAGAACAAAAGACAGAGAGTATGTAGATACTTATGCGCTGATGAATTACGATAACAATCCGCAGAAGAAGGAAAACGGATGGCGTGCATTTGCGAAACTCACTCAGCGTTTCAGCAGCGAAGAGTCTGATAAATCAACCTCAGCTATAAAGAATGCTTTCTATACAATTCAGTTCGACTATTCAAGAAATTCAAGAGAAGATCAGAACGTTTTACATAAGAAGAATTATTTTGATTACGGTTACGTAGGAAAATTCCATCAGTATTCGTTGCCGTTTTATCAGCAGTCTACTTTCCAGGATGTAAATGGTCTGGATAGTAACGTGCTCAAAGAAATTGGTGTCTTCCCTGTTTTATTTTCATATGAGCCAGGAACTCAAAATCCTTACACATCCAATTATACATCTGACTATTATGCTTTGACTCAGCCATTCGGTATTTCAGGTTTTCAGAACAGTTCTGATAACGTTGTACTCGGCGGCGGACTGATCAATGGAGATAACAGGGCAGGTCTAAACGTATATGGACTCTGGGGAACCCCAGGCAGGGTGGTGACCCAGTATGCAATTTCGGATAACCGCCAGGCGCGTGTCAGCGCTTCGGGTTCAGCTGATATTAAGAATCATAACATCGTAATCGGAATGGAATACGAACAACGGATTGACCGCGGTTACAATATCAGTCCGAATAACCTTTGGCTTATTATGCGCCAGCTCGGCAATCAGCACCTTACAGGCATTGATACAAATAATGCATCGGTAAATTATGCGAATGGTTTTACATGGGTTGATTATGCACACGGAAATTATACACAATCGAAGAATGCTGATGGTGAATATGTACGTGGCTTTTATGAAAATGCACGCGATAAATTCAATGTAGGTTATAACGATACCCTGCAGACAGATTCTTATGCTCCTTCTGAATATAATCTTTCAATGTTTACGCCTGATGAATTATTCAACAGCGGAAACTCACTCATTCGTTATTATGGTTATGATTATACAGGCGACCATCAGACAAATGAAAGCTGGGATCTGAAAGACTTCTTCGTAAACAAGGATGAGAATAATAATTTCTTAAGGAAGATTGATGCTTTCAGGCCGACATATTTGGCAGGATACATCCAGGATAATTTTATCTTCAACGACATCAGGTTTAATATTGGTGTTCGTGTCGACAGGTTTGATGCGAACCAGAAAGTTCTGAAGGATCCATATTCACTTTATGAGATTCATAAAGCGGGAGATCCTGAAACGCAGTCACTCGGAAATGTTCCTGCAAACATCGGCAGCAACTACGCAGTGTATGTCAATAATACACTTGCTCCAACTCAGATTGTCGGCTACCGTAACGGATCATCATGGTATGACCGCACAGGTACTCCTGTAACTGATCTCAGTACATTGCAGGGCACAGGAACATCGAATGCCATTCAGCCATACCTGACAAATCTTGATGATTACCAGAAGGTAAAAGTGAATCCAAATGCATTCACCGACTACACTCCTCAGGTTAGTGTAATGCCACGTGTAGCGTTTTCATTCCCCATTTCCGATGAAGCATATTTCTCTGCACACTATGACCTGTTAACACAGCGTCCGCAGAATGCAAATTTAATTCGTTTCGATCCGATCGACTATTACAACTGGTCACAGGGAGTGAGTGCAAACTTCGCTAATCCGAATCTGAAGCCTGAGAAGACGACAGAGTATGAAATAAACTTCCAGCAGAAGTTATCCAGAAGTTCTGCATTTTCAATTGCAGCTTTCTATAAAGAACTGCGTGATAATATCCAGTTTATTAATTATGACTTCGCTTTTCCAATTAAGTACACTGCTTATGGCAATATAGATTTTGGAACTGTGAAAGGCTTGACATTCGGATATGATCTTCGCAGGACAAGCAATGTGCGCACGACTGTTAGTTATACCTTGCAGTTTGCTGACGGAACAGGTTCTGACGTTGTAAGTAACTCAGGAATTCTCTCTCAGGCAGGACAAACAAATCTTCGTGAGATAAAACCATTGTCTTTTGATCAGAGACATACATTCGTAACATCTTTCGACTTCCACTATGAGTCAGGTAAGGATTATAATGGTCCGGTATGGGGCAACAAACAGATTTTCGCTAACGCAGGATTAAACGTTGTGTTCCGTGCGGGTTCAGGAACACCTTATACTCGTCAGTCGAACATAACTCCTACAGCAGATTTCACAACAACTGCAAACTCACGTAAGGTAATAGCAGGCTCTATCAATGGTTCAAGGTATCCATGGAATTTCCGTATTGATGCGAAACTTGATAAGGATTTCGAAATCAAAACAGGAAAGAAAAAAGATGGTGATGCGAGAAAATCTCTTTATGCAAATGTATACCTGCAGGTTCTGAATGTATTGAATACAGAAAATGTTACGGCAGTATATGCAGCGACAGGCAGCCCGAGCGATCTTTCCAGCACATTGGGATCCTAAGCTTAGAATTCCACGTGGACAAGTTGTCGCG
>JADMIO011507124.1_pt1 | contig 14339 bp, 15 predicted proteins | sample 8958161 | NCBI WGS metagenome assembly JADMIO01 (sample SAMN16585339, study PRJNA669376) | soil metagenome | isolation source: Crop rotation soil | place: USA: Cullars Rotation, Alabama | collected 2011 | reverse complement strand
CCGATCTAGTTCTTGCTCCTGTAGCAGCACCATCGCTTGAGGCCCCAAATCCGACAACCTGAGAAGCTTCGAGTAGTCCGGCACCCGAGAAGTCATTCAACCCCGCGTTATAGGTGAATGTAGGGTTAGTACCGGAGAGGTTAGACCATGTAACATCGGTTGATGTGTCAGCATTTGTTCCTGAACCGGTAAAAATTACCAGCTCTCCTGATGCTGGTGTAATGGTCGGGGCTGTGACAGTAACAGAAGAGGCGTTTGATTGCTCACCACTAGCGTTTATTGGTGAACCGGTGGTGATGGCACCTCTAAATCCATAGATTCTGCCAACGATAGTACTCCCTGAGGCATGAGTTACCGTGGGATTTCCATCACCTCCCACCGCCCTGCGGTACCAAATTGATCGGTTAAGAGTCGTTCCACTTGATGTTTGGAAAATCTGAGTATAGCCTGTGACAGAGTGAGTAACGACATCAGCGCTGGTGACTACCAGAATATTAATATCATCAGCTGCCCATCCCGTAGGCAAAGCTGGAGTTATGTTACCTGAAGCTGCTTCGGCTTTAGTTCCAGCAGCGAAAAAATAAGCAGCCATAGGTTTTAGTTATCAACAGCCTCTTCAGAGAAGACCGGTTCTTGTGTGTCAGGATTGAGAGTAATCACTTTTGTATAAACATCCTTGCTTTTTATACCTTCCTCAAAGATATCTAGCTGTTCCAGCTGCCGAAGTTTATTCTGGATCATTCCCATCAGCCAGTCGTCAGTTTGAGCCTGTGGGGTAGAGTACAGCTCATTAAAAGATATGTCCCCGTCCGAGTCATGCGAGTAAGTCACAGTAATTTGGAGACTGTCTTTTATTCTATTAGAGTTTGTCACTTTAGCATTCCACATAATTATATATAAAAACACACTGCATCTAATTGTAGTAGCATACGGCATCGAGTGCTGTTGATGGCGCTCCATTACCCCCGGCTGTTGACGTTGCAGCCCAAGAAAAGCCGGCATTAGTAAAAGTGACCCCCTGGACAAAATTAACATTAGCGGCAGAGGTAGCTGGGATGGTTAACATAAATAGCGGATTAGTTGTTCCCACTGTAACAGATGCGGCGGCAGTATTGTAGAACTGAACAAATTGAGCTGAGGAGTTAGGGTTATAAATATACCAGCCATATACTTGCCCGGCCGAAGCCTTAATAACCTGGGCTGAGTTGGTTAGGGCAGTTGCACCATCTGAGGAAGTTGCGTTCATGGTTGATAAACCACCGGCAGTATGGGGCTGGACAGTAACAATCTGTTTTCTATCCAATGTCATTCGGGCCGCACCGGCATCACCTTCATCTACCGAATCGGTTGATGCCTCATCAGCTTGGAACCCGATCATTGAGACTTTAGAAGTCCCTGGGGTAAAGGTTGTATCATCAGTAAAAATGACATCATCCAGTAATGCTAAGGAAGAGTTCATCGACCCGGAATTGTTATCCAGGGTACGCAGGAACCCATTAGCATCAAGCTGAAGGACGCTATAGTCACCATTAGCAGGGGTGATTGTACCGGGGGAGTCAACTCTTTTTGCCAATACTGCCACCCCTGTATCAGTAGCCCCTGCAATGCCGTCAACTGCTTTACCTAAATTAGTTGCTCCTGTACCAGGAATGATTGAAGTAACATCCACATCTCCAATATCAACACCGCTATTTGCTGCCAGCTTACCGATAGCATTAGTTCCGGCAGGTAGCGCATTAGTTATTGAATCAACGGTAACGGTTCCGTCAATTGTGATAGAAGAGGAGTTGTCTCCAATCTGGACTGGAGTCATTGATGCAATACCCTGAATCGACATCACCTGAGTATCCGCTGTTCCGGCTGTCCCAAAGGCTGCATTGAAGGCTGAAGTAGTCAAAAGAGCTGAGGTGTTTAAATCAGTTCCGGCATTAGCAGTCACTGAGCCCGTAACGGTTACATCATTATTTGATCCTAAATTAACTAATACTCCGTCGGTTGAATCGCCTCTCATCCTGTCCCATGTAGATCCGTCAAACGCATAATTAAAGACTGGCTGGTACATGCTGTTCCCCGCCGAAGATTGTAAAACTGAGGGGGTATTTGTGACATCATCACCTAAAGTTGGAGTCCCGGCAAAAGGTCTGATAGCAATTGTTGAACTGGTAACTGTCCCAGCAAGAGTAGCCAAATTACCACCCGATTCCAATGCCAAAGCTGAAGTATTGAGATTAGTTCCTGCATTAGCTGTGACAGTTCCGGTGATAGTTACTGTGCCGATTGATTCCACATCAACCTGAACTGCCCCACCAGAGTCAGTTTTAATAACCCTTTTAGTAGTCCCTCCATCATCTGAACCATAAATTAGGATTGAATCTGAAGCTGAGGTTAAATCCCTGATATCTAAGTTTGTCGCTGAAACCGTTACGGCTGATTGGTTTGAGGCAATGGTTACAGGAATTGAAGCGGCCATTGTGGTTTGGCCTAAAGCAATAGACACACCGCCAACCTCGGCTAAATTAACATCACCCTCTATTATCCAGGGGACTGTCCCCTGTGTAACTGAGCCCCCCCCACCACCAGTACTACCTGTAGTGCCCGTAGATCCACGAGGCATTAAGAATCATCTTTCTCTCTCTTTTTCTTTTTATTGCCCAGGAAGGGTAATATTTCTTCCTGTCATAATATCTGAATACTCCAAAATTCTAACATCGCATGTCCCTGAAGATGTCACTGCATATACCGGCATATTGGAACCGGACTCAATAGCCGGACCATAAGTCCCGGCAGCAACCGGAATACCGCTTGAGGATGTCACCCCTGAACCGCCAACATAAATTGTCACCGCTCCATTATTGTAGATTACAAGTCCTCTTCTGTTTGCTAACGGCGTTGGGGGCAGCTCAGTTCCCGATGCCGTAACTGTCACGGCTGTTGCTAAATTAACCCCTCCCAAAGCATTAATGGAGATATTTGTTACCGGATTGGCAACAGGCCTTGGAACCCGGTCACTAATGATTTCAACCGCCATTGGCTTACCGACATCCATCCCCTTAGACTCCTGAGTTGCCTTAATTAAGATATTGAAGCCTTTTTTAAGCTCCTCTATCCCATCCAAAAGATCCTGCATTCCCTGCATTGACACAGGCTCTTTGATGCTCATGCTTTTAGGCACATCAACCTTTAAAGCGGCCATTGATTTTAAAGTGGTGGCCTGTAAAGCCTCAATGCGTCCCATTAATTCACTCAGGTTGGCAATGAATACCGGAGGCAACTCACTGATTTTCATCTCCTTGGGGAAAGCAGGCATTTTAGGGGCTTCGGGGATTTTAATCTCAGGGAAGTTTTTCACCTCAACAGCAGGCATCTTGCCGATATCAACAGTCCCGAATACCTGGGTCTCATCAGGCAAAATGACATTCTTGCCTTCTTCAACCCGTTTTTTAATCTCCTCAAGGACGCTCATTTTCTCACTCATGGCAGTCAGAAGGTCTTTTAAGGAGTTTAACTGGGAGGCTGTCACATCGTTTTTCTTGAAATGCTCAATTAAAGTCTTTCCCCATTCATTAAGGTTTTGTGACTCGAATTTATTGGATAGCTGATTGACCTGGTAGATAAGTTTGCTTAACTCAGCCCTTGAAACGTTGTCATCTTTAATGGTTTGGGCAACCATAGAGAAACCGTTTTGCATTTGGTTCTGTTTATATTTTTCCTGTAATCTGGCTCTGGCTGTTTGGTCAATCATATTTCAAATTTTAGCATTTAACCCATGCCCGGGGTAATACCAATCTCATCAGAGTATTGGGGCATTTTAAAGAAAGCATCCGACATATCTCCTTTTGGTTTTCTGGGGGCTGTAAAGTATGTCTGGATTTGAGGCTCAGGTGGTTTCTGGGCTTGCTGTCTTGACTGCATCGGTTCAGGTCCAATTGGCTGAGGCGACTGGAATTGTTGAGTAGGCATAGGGCGTTGCATTGCCTCTATTTTTTGTTTGATATAAGGGGATTTCATCGGGTCTGCAAGCTTACCTTTAGTATCATAGTATTCAACATCCAGATGGGGCCCAGTGACGTTCCCGGTTTTCCCGGACAATCCTACAGCTCTTCCTCCAACTACGTCGCCAGTCCTTACCCCAACCTGTGAAAGATGGGAAAACCTTAATTTTTCACCTGTATCCAAATTTTGCAGTAAGACGGAGTTACCATATCCTGAATTTTCAGCATTGCCTATAAATCCTGGCCTGTGGGCATCTGCATAAGTCTGCAAAACCCTCCACCTGCCTGAAGGGACAATAACCGGCGTACCTTCCTTAACTGCCAAATCAGTCCCTGTATTTACTCCACCTGAAAAAACATCATAAGGAGACTTAATCCCGAATTGCTGGGTAATCCTGGCAAGCTGGGGTACGAATGTTGAACCGACCTCATTAGCCTTCTGGATTGCCCAATCATAGGTATTGCCTAACCCCTGCTGGAAAGCATTCCCCATCTGGGATAAGAAATTTTGAGGAGCTTGTGAGCCCAAAACCTGTGGTTGGGATTGGGGAAGATTATACCCCTGGGCTTTTCCTCGCCACCCTCCGGCGTTAATGTCGGCTTGGATAGCTGCTGGATTATTCCATCCCTGATGGCGGTATAATTGCTGTAGTACTTCTAGTGGAGGCAAGCGAAAACCTAATCTCTCTCTTTAAAACTATTATATCCTATTGTTAAGTTAACAAAAACTCCCTAAGAACAACTATTTAATTTGACATCCTATAGTACAGTATGATATAGTTTGAGATATGTTATTTATCACAGTGCTGTTCCTTTTCATAGTTTTAATATTAGCCGCTATAGTTATACGGTGGTTTGAGGGGGATGATTAAAGGCCTCCAAGCAAAGATTTTATTAACGGAACCCCAGCAGCAGCAGCAGCGCCTTTTCCAACCATAGCCGCCGGAGAACCAATTAACGGAGATTTATATGCTCCATATAAGGTATTCAGCAGCCCCATATCGGGCGCTACATCTGTAATCCGGTGGGAAAGTGTTTTCCTTAGTGCTTCTGCTACCTGATTTTCTATACCTGCATTAGGCTTTGTGATTGATCCTAATAGTTGTTGTATGAAATTCCCTGAAGCTTTCGGACTTAGTTCACTTTTCCAGGCTAACATCTCAGATGGGGTTAATTTGGCTGGATTGATTAAAGGGTCTCCTTTTTCAGAAATTAATTTGTGCATTATCGCATCAGCTTCTTTTTTATGAAGGGTATAATCAGCTCCCATTTTCTCTTTCATTATCGCTTTAGATTCAGTCTGAATATCCCTCAAGCTATCCAAGTTTCCCTGTTTAGTAGCTTTATCAGCCGTTTTCTCCATAGTTTTTCCTAATTGCTTTGTTGTCAGCCCCTTACTCAAAAGACCAAGTATCGGAGCTAGAACTGCATAAGTTGCCATTGTCCCTGCGACTTTCCCGGGTGTAACATTCTCAGTTCCTAATCCTGCTGCAGCACCTGTCGCTCCCCCGGTTATCCCCTGTCTTAATATATATTCCCAAAATGGATGAGCATACTGCATACCCTGGGATAAATTAGTTGCTTGTAGCCCTGAACTAACTGCCCCTGGCACATAAAGCATGGAAGCCAAAGACGCAGCTTCTTTGCCTACATCTTTTACCGCCCCCATAGGATCTTCAATATTCCGGGTTCTCATACTCTGCTCATCTGAACGGAAAGGGTTTTCCCCCGGAGTCCCGTTTCTGGTTAATTCATAAATATCTGCCAGCCCCTGCGGGATAGCATAAGCTCCCGGAACATTACGCAAAAAATCAGCCCCTTTTCTTGTCTGCTCTCCCATCATGCTTCCAACCTGCAGCCCGGCTGGGCTGTTTAAAATAGGAGCAAGGGTTTTCATCAAAGGTTGTAACTTAGGATCCATATTCATCAAACTCAAAGGGCTGCCTATTGTTGTTTTTGGCTGTGAAGAAGCTTGAGGTGTCCCTCCATAAATTCCAACTTCTTCCTGTGTAGCTTTTCCTAAACTTTTTATCATATTTTGAAAGCTCCGCTTATCATTTTATTAATGTGAACCCTTGATTAAATACCTGCTCCAGTTCCTCGGGAGTATCTACCTGAACTTTTTCTAAAGTTGCCGGATTAATAACTACGACCTTTTCATTAGTAATTCTCATTAATGATTGAGTAGCGTGCATCACAGCTTTATCCAATCGAGGCTTAGCAGCTTCTGGATTATCCTGTAATGAGGCCAATTCATTCTTTGCCCTATCAATATCCCTATTAGCCAAAGCCCCTACATCTCCTCCGATACCTTTAGCCACCTGAGTTCCAACTACACCTTCTACATTCTTGATGTAATTGTATGCAGGTTGATCAATAAATGAAGCCGCAAACTGCCCTACATAAGGAAGGCTGTATAAAGCAGCCAGAGGATTCCCTTTTGACCAGGACTTATTATATTCATCCCTGGCATTTTTGATATTAGAAACAGCCGCTTGTAGCCCGGGGACTGCATTTTGCTGGGCAACCGGACGTCCCTTGAGGAAGATATCCTGTAATGTCTCCTGAGATGCATTACCAAAATACTGGCCCGATTGAGGGTCAAGCCCTCCCCCTAAGGTGGCATCAATATCATCATTGCTAATCAAGTCCTCCAGTCCAAGCCTATCCGCAATTGAACGAAGCTCATTCCAGGCTTTCCCCCAGGCTCCCTGAGGATCTCCGGTTGAATAACCGCCTGATTGGAATCTGGATTTAACCTGCTGCGCTCTTTTCTCAAACTCAGCAATATTTTTGGTTTCCAGCTTTTCAGTTTTTGAAGCTGCAAGCTCAGATTGCCTCATCGCCAAATCAGCTTTTTTCATCTCCAAATTAGCATTTAAGCCTAAAATATCTGTCAGCCCTGAAAGGAGTGAAGATGCTGCCTTCAAATCAGAGGTGTGCTTTGCAGTTCCTCTTGCCCTTTCTTTGCCTAACAAATCATTTAGAGTATTCATCAATCCCAGGATGTTATCTGCCTGATTTAATTGGGCTGTCATTCCATATTTAGGGTTAGGACTCCAAACTAATTGCTCCGGGGTGTATCCTGCCGCCTGGGAAGTGAATTCTGGAATTGCAGAGGTGACTCCTCCCAATGGGACATCTTGTGGTGAGTTAGGGTTCTGACCTGCGAACTCAGGCTTTAAAACCATGTTGTCATAAGCAGCCAGTCTTTGAGCCAACTCTTCATAATTATTCTGAACTGCCCCAAGGTTAGTATTATCAATATAAGGCTGTCTGCCTCCTTCAGTATTAAGTTGGGCAACATTAGCATTAGCTGCCTGGACTCCCTGCTGGGCTGCATTAACCTGAGGTGCGGTTAAAGTTTGCCCCTGTGATAAAGCAAGCTGCATAGCCTGAGGGGTATTTCCCCCTGGTGAAGTATAAATACTTGGTCCTCCGCCGCCTTTTCCGTAATAATTCATATTTAAATTATATGCCTCCTTGTATAAAGTCGCTGGTTAATTCCTTCTGGAACTGGTTTGCCAAATCAGTTGAAATCTTTTTCTCCTGGGTATTTGCAGCCTGGGTGGCTAAATCAGAAATAGCGCCTTGATATTGGTTTCCGATATTTAACCTGGTATTCCTTAAGTTTTGTCTTGATCCTTGGTATTTATTTATAGCCTGCCTCTCAGCGCTTCCTAAACCTGCCAGTTGTTCAGAAGTCAGATTAGAGAAGGTATTGGGATCGTTAACGTTCACTCCTCCAGGATTTGTATATTGCTTAAACTGCATCCCCGCGGCCTCTAAGGGTTTCATCCCTGCCCTCATACTTGCCTCGGCCCTAAGCTGTTGTTGAGTCCTTAACCTGTTTGCTTCAACCCCTCCCCTGCCTAAATTAGCAGTCGGAACCTGGGATACCCCTGCATTAAAGGTATAGTTTGTAGTATCAAAGCTTGGGTTAAATGTTGGCGTTTGTACAACATTAGGATTTCCTTCAGGAGTATTTTGATAAACTGCCATACCCCGCTTGTTCAAGTTATCAATAAAGGATTCACCCTCCTTAATGAAATCCAACCCCAAAGTCTTGATTGCATTATCTAATTCTCCCGTCCCATATTTCTGGGCAAAGAGTAATTTTTCTTTTTCTCCCCTTACCCCAGACTCATAATCCCCCCGCATCATTTTGACAGCTAAGTCAAAATCGCCCTCAGCATTTTTAACCAAACCGACGTAATAATCTTTCAGGATATCTGCTGCCTGCTGTCTTAATTTAGCTAAATCAGCGGCATTAACAGGCTGAAACCCTGCTGGCCCGGTATTAAAACCAGAGCTGGGGCCTCCTTTGCCCGCTCCCCCTGTAGCTTTAAAATCAGCATCAGCTTCCCGGTCTCCCCATCCTGCGTAACCGTGAAACCCCATTGCAACTAGCTCACTTGCGCTTGGCATTTAATTTTCCTCCCATAAATAACTGTTTAAATCATCCATAATCCGCTGTTTCATCTGCTCCTGTGTAAAAGCTAAGTTCTCAAGCTCTTTTGTATCCAGCCATTTCCCGACTTCTTTTTTAATAAACTCAGTATCAGCTTCAGAGTATAAAGCCTTAAGTGCATTTATTTTTTCCTGTATTTCACGCCTACTTACCATTGAGTCATCCCTTTTCCTAAGAACTCGTCATGTCTTTTGCTCTTTGTAATCTGTACCTTTATTGAAATTTGATCATATTCATGATGACATTTCCGACATAAAGGCATCCAATCGGTTAAATCCCTCTTGTATTCATGACTAACATTTGCCCAATTCATATGCTTTTCAGACCCACAGTATGCACATTCTTTAGGTCTACCTAGCTTTCCTCTCACCCAATCATGTAAAGCTGTTAATCCGACGTTATCGCCCTTCCATAGATGATTATTTTCTCCCGAAACCCGCGAATCACCTTTTTTCCAAGCTGTTTTTGGTACATACCCCTTTTTAAATCCAAAGTCTTTATGAACTATTTTGTACTTAGCACTACATGATTTAGAGCAAAATTTACCCTTACCTAGCTTAAGCTCGCTAGGATAAGCCTCAAATTTTGCCTGACATATTAAACATTTTTTTATTTCTTTACGGCTTACGCTCATATTTACATTAACAAACCTAAAAACCCTCCTAAGCCATTTGCTATAAATGTTCCCGATGAGGTGAATGTATGTACCGTATCCGAACCAACTGTAGTAATAGTGCCACCAGTGCAGGGACCCCAATCAGCAGTTGTATAACGGATAATGACAGTACCGGAACCCCCGTTGAATCCGGCTGTCCCTGGTCCTTGCCCACCTCCTCCACCACCACTACCTGTGTTGGCAGTCCCGGCAGATCCTCCACTACCGTTATTGACTCCACTCCCGCCTCCTCCAGTTCCCCCATTTCCGCCAGTCCCGGTACTTCCACCTCCACCTCCGGCAGCATATGTTACTGAAGATCCTGTTATATCATTTGATACGCCATTACCACCATTCCCACCGTTGGTAAGAGAAGCATTTCCACCTGTCGCCCCAGCACCGCCTCCACCGCCACCTGAAACGATAACATCAGCTACGCCATTACCTCCTGCGTTTCCCTGTCCCACAGTGCCAGCGGCCCCAGCTTGATTACCTCCCCCGGCACCTCCACCACCAGAACCACCTGTAGCAGCGTTATTAGTGCTATTACTTCCACCACCGCCGCCGCCTGTCGCAGTTAACAGCGATCCTAATGATGAATTACCTCCACTATTTCCTGCTGCCCCTCCTCCCGTATCACCGGTTCCACCTGCTCCAACAGTTACAGCATAGGAACCAGCCGAGACTGCCAAGGCAGCATTATGGTTTACTCCTCCAGCACCTCCCCCACCACCAGAAGTACTTCCACCACCTCCACCTCCGGCTACCACTAAAACTCGCATTTGTCCTATTGCCATAATATTTAACTCTGAGATTGGACTGCCACAACGTCCCATTTAGTATTTGCAGTGTTGTAAATGCAGCCTACATAGATATATTTAGAAGCGACTGTGGTTGACGGGAGTGCAACGCCAATTGGGTTATAGATTGAATTCCAGGTTAATGCTCTTCCTATCCCGTTATCTAAAATCCTTAAAATTAACTTTTGACCGTTAACTGGTGTCCCTGAAGGCGCAGCAATAGTTGCACCCTGGCCTAAAGCGGTAACCGTATACATATCCGAGTCATCGGCGGTTGGGGTAATTGTTGACCCGTCAGCCACCGTATTAACCCTGGGAATTATTGTTTTATTGCTTAAGGTTTGGGTATCAGTTGTTCCGACGATAGCTCCTGAAGGAAAAGTCCCGGCCAATTTAGAAAGAGCAATGGCAGCCGATGCTGAAATATTGGCATTAGTAATGCCACCGTTATAGTCATTGACTATTTCGGTAAAATTCCCGTTTAAAGCACTCGCAGTTAAAACCTGTCCGTCACTCCAGGTGGTTGGAAGCGAAATAATTGACAACTATTCATCTTTCTCTCTCTTTTAATTAGCTTGACCTGTAGCCTTTTGTATATCCTAATATCTGAATATCATAGAGTTCGCAGGCATTTGTAGTACTCTCTTCTAATTCTATACCAATCATTTGTCCAGTTAAAGAGATTAGGTTGGTTCTATTGGTATCAACATTTGCCCCTCCTAAAATAGAAGTCCCTAGTATAAAGGTTCCTAACCCCGGGGAGTCACCAGATAAATCCACATCTTCCTGATTATTAAAATCTTCAGCCTGGTCTATCCTGGCATTAATGCTTAAGGTTCCGGCAGAGCCTGTCTGATACTTCATATAAAGGTATTTGAATTTACCCTGTTTGGCAGGGTGGGCTAAAATATCCCTAAATAAAATATTCATCGTCACTGCTGTCCCATTATCCCGGTAATCTGATGTGTCGTTAAATAAATAAACATTGCCATTGGCTGCGGTATCTAAAGTATAAATCCTGATTTGGCCTGAGATAGTGGAGGAAAAAAACTGGCTGGCATTAGCGCCTGTAAAAAGAACCCAGGACTCCATTTTTCCGGAAGATGTTTGCATAGACTTGGCAGTATTCAAAACAAGAATTAAATTATTGGTGGTTGATGCGCCATTCGGGACTGCCCAGTATAAATATTTGCCGTCAAATATTCCGGTGACTCTATTCAACTGGGCTTTATTTAGCCCGGACATAGTTCCCTCAAGCTCATCAGATAATATACCTGCCTCAACAGTCTGGGCAAAAACAGTCTGGTTAAAGCTTCTAATATGGGGAATATTGCCCCGGAAAGATAAATAATATAAATCCCGGCCTACTGAAACAATTGAGCGGTGGGAAGGTGTACCGATTCCTACAGCCCTCATCTGGGTATTTTGTCCGGCTTGGGTGGTTGAATCAAAGCTCGACCCTGACCAGCCCGATATTGACCAAACAGAGAAGTTTTTAAAAACAATCAACTCATCATTTAAAATATTAAGCCCGGTAATTGAATCCCCGTCATTGGCATTTATATCTACATAATCTGCCGAATCAAAAGAGGTAGGGTCTCCCAAAGCTGACCAATATAACCTGCTGGGGTTAGCTGCAACCCCTGAAACAAATAAATAGTTATGGAACCAATAGGCAAATTTACCAATCGGAACTCCTGATCTGTTCTTGGTAACAGTAGTACCGTCTGAAGCAACATCAACAACTTCCTGTCCGTTAAACCCGAATAGCCTGTCAGAAGCCTGGGTAAAATTAATTGGTTCAGAGTTGGTTAAGTTGGCAGATCCGATTGCTGAAAAAGCCCCGCCTGATGAAGAATATAATTGAGCATTGGAAGCGCCGTTCCTCGAGACAATGACATTTTTTGAACCACCAGTTCTTTCAAAAGAGTAACCACCATTTAAAAGGAAGTTGCCCAGGGTTGCCCCAAAAACAGTTGTCCCTCCCCTTTTGGTAATCCGGTCATTATCAACATAAGCATTCTGGACATATTGGAAAACACCTTTAGGAAGAAGATGGGATGGATACTTATTATTCATCCCGAGGTAAGGAGATTCGTTAATGGCAATGTCGAAGCTTTGAGCCATACATCAATATAGTCCCCCCGAACTTACGCTAACATCATCCCAGGCAGCCTCGACCACCATTACCGGACCGTCACTCTGACGCTCCTTGATAAAGGTTTGCATATTGAGGACATCAGCCATTGCAGAATTCAATAAATCATTACCAGCATTTACTTCCTGCTGGCCTGATTTAAGCAAATTACCAGCCGCAATCTTGGCAATTATCTGGGCAAAGTTATCGGGATAAGGAATTAAAACCGGGTCAGCAGCAGCAGATAAATCAGCAGGGGCAACAATCCCCCAAACCGAGATATTATCCGTTCCTGTTTCTGCCGGGACCGGGACAAAACCGATGTATTGGGCTGACTGTGGTCCGGCAATATAGTAGCCAACATTAAAATACGGGCTGCCGTTTAAGATGCTGCTATTTAAACTTAAGGGAATCTCCTCCATTTTTATTGCTGTAGCACGCTGGGGGTCTGCTGTCGGGGTTGAAACCGGCGTTATATTAATCTCAACACGCTCGATTTTTAGAAAAGTTGCTGAAAGGGCATATTGCTGCTGGTTTGCAACAGTTGAATAAGTTAAAGGGGTGGTAGTTAAGTAGTATTCCTCGTAAACCTCGACTACCTTGGAAACAACGAAGTGGTAGGCGTCATTAATTTGGTCTAAAACTTCAGTGGTTGACCAATCCGCAGGCTGTGCCTCATCCAGAAACATCCTGGTCCTGGCCACTAAATCAGAAAGAGTACGGGCGATAGTATTTGCTCACATTTCTCTCTCTTTGAAGATAGTATAAATCATGATGCCCCCTCCGGGAAAGAGAGTACCCACTTTAAGGCCTCGCATGACCATTGAGCCTCTCGCGAGTTGGTCTTCGTTTATCACCCTAAAGCTGAGGGGGCAAAATGACACAAATCCTAGATTTGTGAGTTATCAGCAATACCCCAAACAACTGTTACGTTATTTGTGCCGTCGATAACAACATTTCCACCGTCTGTTAAAGGAAGTCCGTAAGGGCCAAAATCGACTTCTCTAACCCAATCTTTTCCAGCTCCTGCTGTAGGTTGAGTAAGTTTGTAAGCGATATTGGTTGAGGCTCCTCCAATAGGATTGGTGATGTTGTAAAGGGTGACTGTCGAAGCGTCAGTAGGTGCGCCTACTAAAAGTTTCCAGACCCTGATATCCTGTCCAGCTGCGCCTAGAGCTGTGCCATTAGTCGCAGTATTTGAAGCTGCTTGATATGTAGCAAACATAAATTAAGTCACCCCCTTTCAGTATTTAAAACCTGATGATTTGATATCTTTGGTTTTTGTTTAATAATGTGTAATCCACTGTTAATTCCTTTCTGTCCTAAACTGATAAGTTCTAAATGCCTGCACTCACCCTCAACCTGTTTAATCTCAAAACCTGCTTCCCGGGCTTTGGTAAAGAACCAAATATCCAGATTCCCGTAGTTGCGGTTTTTGACATACTCTTCAGGTAGTTGCTGCCACCTGAACTCAGGTAAATACAAAGCCATATCAGCCCTAAAATACGGCTCCTTTAGGCTCTCAAATACCTTTCTATGGATTAGAGTGCAACCCAATCCACACCAAAGGATTTCGCCCTGTTCGTTGCGGGTCACACAACTCCAGCCGGATACGCCGTAGTCAATGCAGGCAATCGCAGCGTTTGATCCCAGCAGCCTTTCGCACGCCCCCGCCGGAATTGCGACATCCTCTTCAATGAAAAGAATGTACTCACTCCCATCCCTTAAGGCTTCCGCAACAACTCGGTTATGTCCCTCCGGAATAGGCAAATCGGTTGAGATATATAATTTCGTGTCATAATTTTTTCTTTCTCTTTCAATTGCCTGGATGGTTTCTGAAAAAACCATTCCACGCGTTGGTATTACAATTCCAATTTTTGCCATCTCTCTTTTAATTTGCCCTGTAGTCTCAGATGGTTTATGTATTCCCCATCCTCCCTACTCAAGACCGGGCATCAGCCTTTAATTTTCAATACTAAGAACGAACCTCTACGCCGAAGGTTGGTCTGATTGTGGTTGTCCCGTATATCGAGTCAACAACAACAAGCCATGCTAAATCAGCTACCAAATACTGCGCTTGCAGTCTTGGAGCCTGTTGCATAGCTAAAGCCCATGCTTCTTTGTGGATTAAAACGTTATGGTATTGGGTTGGAGTACCTGCGGTTGTCGGGACATTGTTGGTGTAATAAACCGGAATTCCGTATAAATCACCAAACAAATATCTTGAGTTAGGTCCGGTAATTATCCTTGAAGGAGAATTAACCTGTCCTGTAGATCGGAAGAG
>JADMIO011721481.1_pt1 | contig 14341 bp, 17 predicted proteins | sample 8958161 | NCBI WGS metagenome assembly JADMIO01 (sample SAMN16585339, study PRJNA669376) | soil metagenome | isolation source: Crop rotation soil | place: USA: Cullars Rotation, Alabama | collected 2011 | reverse complement strand
CGCGACAACTTGTCCACGTGGAATTCTAAGCTTAGGATCCCAATGTGCTGGAAAGGGCCGCGCCGTGCCCGGAGATCATGCATCCCCTGGTCGCCAAGGGCGAGGAGATGAAGTTCCTGCGCGAGTTGACCGACAAGACCGCCAAGGCGGTGATGGCCGAGAAGGGGCGGCAGCTCGACTACAAGGTCGGCACCATGATCGAGCTGCCCCGGGCCGCCATCCGAGCCGCCGACCTGGCCGACAACGCCGAGTTCTTCTCGTTCGGCACCAACGACCTGACCCAGACCACCTTCGGCATCAGCCGCGACGATTCCGGCCGCTTCCTCTCCGCCTACATGGACAAGGGCATCTTCGAAAAGGACCCCTTCGTCTCCATCGACCAGGACGGCGTCGGCGATCTGATCCGCATCGCCGCCGAGCGCGGCCGGGCCCAGCGCCCCGACATCAAGCTGGGCATCTGCGGCGAGCACGGCGGCGACCCCGCCTCGATCGCCTTCTGCGAAACCGTCGGCCTCGACTACGTCAGCTGCTCCCCCTACCGCGTCCCCATCGCGAGGCTGGCGGCGGCGCAGGCGGCCCTGGCGGTGAAGTGACAACGCGAATTTTCTTCTCCCTTCCCCCTTGCGGGGAAGGGCTGGGGATGGGGGTGAAACTCCCAAGCTTCCGCGCTGATACCCCCATCTCCCGGCCTCTTCCCCGCAAGGGGGAAGAGGAGGGTTGATGCTCGACAAGCTCAAGCGCGACGGCAAACGCGGGCTTGCCCAGGCGCTGGCCCTCCTGGAGTCCGCTCCGGACGACGCCGAGGTGCAGGCCCTGCTCGACGAGGCCTGGAACGCCCAGGCCGGCCTCGCCGTGGGTCTCACCGGCCCGCCGGGCGTGGGCAAGTCGACGCTCGCCAACGCCCTGGTCAAGGCGCTGAGGGCCCGCGGCCAGTCCGTCGCCGTCGCCGCGGTCGATCCCTCCAGCCGCCAGTCGGGCGGGGCGATCCTGGGCGACCGCGCCCGCATCGACGCCGATCCGGCCGACCAGGGCGTCTTCGTCCGCTCCTTCGCCGCACGGGACCGGCTGGGCGGCCTCGCCGACCTCGCCGCGCCCTCCACGGTCCTCTTCCGGGCCCTCTACGACTGGACCCTGATCGAGACCGTCGGGGTCGGCCAGAGCGAGACCGAGATCGCCGACATCGCCGACATCGTCGTCTTCTGCGCCCAGCCCGCCTCGGGCGACGCCCTGCAGTTCATGAAGGCCGGGGTGATGGAGATTCCGGACCTGGCGGTGGTCACCAAGTCGGACATGGGCGCCGCCGCCCGCCGCGCCGCCGCCGACCTCAAGGCGGCCCTGGCGCTCGCGGCCCGCGCCGGCGAGCCGCCCAAGGTCCTGGCCTGTTCGGCCTCGACAGGGGAGGGGCTGGACGCCCTGGTCGACGCCCTCGACGCGGCCGGCGAGGCGCTCAAAGGCCCGCGGCTGCTGGCCAAGCGCCGGGCCCAGGCCGAGGCCTGGGTCGCCCAGAGCCTGCGCGCCAGGTTCGGACGCGAAGGCTACGCCACGCTGGGCGACACCGCCCGCCTGCGTTGGGACGAGACCCCGTTCGCCCGGGAGCGGGAAGCGGCGGCGGCGCTCAAGAACCGACTCGCCTAGGGTCGAAAACCGCCCGACACGGCTGTGTCCAAGGCGCCACAGTCGCCGCCTGCCTTAAAGCTGAGCCGTGAACGCCGCAATCCGGCCGGCGTTGAGGAGGCTCGTAGATGGGCTCAGGGGGCTCATCCACTTTGGACGCTAGGAGTAATGCAATGAAGAAGCTTATCGCCATGGGCGTCGCCGCCGCCGCTCTCGGAACGGTCCTGGCCGCCGCTGCGCCCGCCGCAGCTCAAGCGCCCGCTTCGGCGTTCACCGGCTCGCTGGGTTGGAGCCGGATGGATACCGGCGACGTCAACCTCGACGCGGTCACCGGCCGCCTCGGCTGGCGCGGCGGATGGTTCGGCGTCGAGGGCGAACTCTCCGGCGGCGTCGGCGACGAGACCGTCACGGTCGGCAGCACCAGCGTCGACGTCAAGCTGAACCACCAGGCGGCGATCTACGCCACCGGCACGGTTCCGATCACCGAGAACTTCGACCTCTTCGCCCGCGTCGGCTACGGCACCACAAAGATCAGCGGCGGCGGCTTCAGCGGCTCGGAGGAGAGCTGGAACTACGGCGTCGGCGGTCAGTACTTCTTCGACGGCGTCAACGGCGTGCGCGCCGACTACACGCGCCAGGACTTCAACGACAACCTCGGCAACGCCGACGTCTGGTCGCTGTCCTACGTGCGTCGCTTCTGAGGACAAAAAGCGCGCGGCGCGGGTCGTTTTCCCGCGCCGCGGCGCCACCGCTGCGGAAGTTCCGCGGTGTGTGACATGCAAGCTACAGCGCAAAGCGGCCCAGGCCACAATATGCGCCGTCAGCGGACGTTCCGGCGTTCGTGATTCGCAACAAGGAGTGCAGGGATGAAAATCCTGATCGTCGCGGCCGCCGCCGCATCCGCCCTGGCCGTCGCGGCCCCGGCTTCCGCCGAAGTCTACGGCACCCTCGGCTACGGCGCGGTCGACGCCGGCCACGTCAATCTCGACACCATCCAGGGACGCGTGGGCTGGAAATCCTCCACCCCGTTCGGCGTCGAAGCCGAGGCTGCGACCGGCGCCGGCGTCGACAAGTTCGGCGGCGTCAAGGTCCGGGTGAAGGACATGGTCGGCCTCTACGGCACGGCGACCGCGGACGTGGGCAACAACGTCGACGTGTTCGCCCGGGTCGGCTGGGGCAGCAACCAGCTGGCCTTCAAGCCCGGCGACGACGAACACCACAGCAGCTGGAACTTCGGCGTCGGCGCCAAGTGGTCGTTCACCGACACCGACGGCGTGCGCGCCGACTACACCCGCGTCAACTTCGACTCCAACCAGTTCTCCGACTTCGACGTCTGGTCGCTCGCCTACGTGCGCAGCTTCCGCTAGCGGGTTTCCGCCGGGTCCGTCACACGCGCTTGTGTTCGCCTGCGAGGCGAACTGATGAGCCTGTGTGGCGGCCCGGTTACAGCGTTTTTTAATCGCTTTATCCAAAATGCCTGTGCGAATCGGCGGCGATCCCGTCGCCGAACTGCCCATCTCGCGGGCAGAGCCACGAAGGGACTATGGGGATGAAGCTTCTCATCGCCGCGGCTGCGGCCGCATCGGCGCTGGCGCTCGCCGCTCCGGCTTCGGCATCGACCTACGTCAATCTCAGCTACGCCTTCATCGATGACTCCGACGTCAACCTGGGCGCCCTTGGCGGGCGGTTCGGCTGGCGCTCGATGGGCCCGCTCGGCGTCGAGGGCGAAGGCTTCTTCGGCGTCAAGGACGCCACCGAAGCGGGGGTCAAGATCGAGCTGAACACGGCCTTCGCCGTCTATGGCACGGCCACCGCCAGTCTCTCCGACAACTTCGACATCTTCGCCCGCGTCGGCTACGGCACCCAGGACCTCAAGGCCTCGGTCAGCGGCGCCTCGGTCAGCGACAACTTCAACAGCTGGAACTACGGCGTCGGCGGGCAGTGGTTCTTTGGCCCCAACGACGGCGTCCGGGCCGACTACACCCGGATCAGCTTCACCGACGACGGCATCGACGACGACAACGTCTGGACCGTCGGCTGGGTGCACCGCTTCCGGTAAGCCCCTGAGAACACCCGGGACGGCGCGCTCCGAGGGGCGCGCCGTTCTCATTCCCGCAGCAGCGGCAGCGAGAGGCCCGGCGCGGGCCCAGCCGCGGCCTGTTCGCGCCGGAAGCGGAACAGCTCGGCCGGCCGCCCGCCGGTGCCAGGCTCGAGCCTGCCAAGCCCCTCGACCAGTTCGGCTCGTTCCAGGCCCCGGCGGAAGTTCTGCTTGTGCAGGGCGATCCCGGCGATGGCCTCGACGCTGCGCTGCAGGGCCGAGAGGGTGAATTCGCTGGCCATCAGCTCGAACGCCACCGGCCGGTAGCGCAGCTTGCCGCGCAGCCGGCCAAGTCCGGTGGCGAGGATGCGCCGGTGGTCGGAGATCATCGGCTGGCCCAGCCCCCGGGCTGAGACCTCGCCGGACGGGTCGGTCCCCCGGTCGCGGGCCGCCTCGGCCGCCAGGCCGGCCTCGTAGAGCAGCTCATAGCGGTCCAGCACCCGCTCCTCGTTCCAGCGCGCGCCGTCCAGGCCGAACAGCGAGCGCGCCCGGCTCAGCCGCAGCTCCGATCCGTCCGCCCAGGCGACCAGGGCCGGGGCGATCACCTCGTCGACCACCGACGGCCGGCCGTGGCGCCAGTCCTCCCAGGGGAAGAACTGGGTCCACGGCGCCCAGGCCACGTCGCTGGCCTCGAGCTCGGTGGCGGTCGGCGTCAGGGCCAGATAGCCCACCGAGATGACCCGCGCCGCCCCCGCGCCGACGTCGGCGAGCGGGGCGTCGCGGCCCTTGTCGCCGAAGGTGTAGAGCTGTTCGACGAAGCCCAGCTCGAAACCGGTCTGCTCGGTCACGAACGCCCTCAGCGCCAGCTCGAAGGTGCGGTGGCCGTTGGGGTCGAAGGGGCCGAACGGCAGGCCGGGCAGCTCCGAGGCCCGGCTGGTGCGCGGGTCGTGCGGGCGTACGGTCAGCACCACCGCCTCGCCGTCGCGGATGGCCATCACCACCGCCGACAGCCCGATGACGACCGACAGCGTCATTCGGTGTCGAACGCGGCGTTGGTGGGGGTGTACCCGGCGGCCTCGGAGAGGATCTCGAACCGGTGCAGGTAGCGCTCCTGGGCGTGCGCGGTCGACAGCGGCTCGACGCTGGGGGTGAAGCCGGGGGAGGGGGGGCCGAAGAAGGTCCGGGCCTCCTTGTCCGTGAAGCCGGCCAGCTCGATGGCCTCGAAATAGGCGCACATGCGGTCGGCCTGCTTGATCAGGGTCTTGATCGGCGCCGGCATCTTGGGCGGCAGTCCGAAGCGGAGGTGGATGGCGGTCTCCAGCCGATCCTCGAAGGCGCGGTAGCTCACCCCCAGCGCCGCCTTGAACGGCGAGATCATGTCGCCGATGACGTATTCGGGGGCGTCGTGCAGAAGGGCCGCCAGGCGCCAGCGCGGCTCGATGCCGGGCTTCAGGTGGCAGAGAATCTCCTCCACTACCAGCGAGTGCTGGGCCACCGAGAAGGCGTGCTCGCCGACCGTCTGGCCGTTCCAGCGCGCCACCCGCGCCAAGCCCTGGGCGATGTCGGCGATCTCGATGTCCATCGGCGAGGGATCGAGCAGGTCGAGCCGGCGGCCCGACAGCATCCGCTGCCAGGCCCTCGGCTCCTTGTTCGTCGCCGCGCGACGCAGCCCTTTGCCCACCAAACCGTTCCTTTGACCTGGGTCATGCGGCTAAGCTGTCCGCGGACGGACAGTATCCACCGGACCTGAACTGGCGGGAAAGGTATTGCACGCCGATGGATTGGGCGAGGATCATGGTTCCGCTGACGGGGCGCGCCGAGGACGAGGCGCTGCTGGCCGCCGGCCATGTGCTCGCCGAACCGTTCGGCGCCGAGGTCGCCGGCGTCTTCGCCCCCGCCGACATCGCCGACCTGGTCCCCTGGATGAGCGACGGCATGGTCGGCGGGGTCGAGTTGGCCGCCATCGAAGCGGTCAAGTCCTCCGCCGCCGAGGGCGAGGCGCTCAGCCGCGGACACCTCGAGGCCTGTCCCGCCGCCCGCAAGAGCTTCACCACCCTCACTTCGCCGGTCCTGCCCAAGCTGGACATGGAGGCGCGGCTTTCCGACGTGGTGGTCTTCGACCAGGCCAGCGCCTGCGGCAAGACCCGCCTGGGCCAGGCTTTCCAGGACCTGCTCGCCAACGAACAGCGTCCCATCGTGGTGGTCAAGGAGACGCTGGCGCCGCCCCAGACCGTCCTGGTCGCCTGGAACGGCGGCAAGGAGGCCAGCCGCGCGGCCCGCACCGCCCTGCCGCTGCTGCGCAAGGCCCATCGCGTCGTGGTGATCACCGCCGAGGAGCCGCGCACCCGCGACGTCGATCCCGGCCGCCTGGCCCTGTTCCTGGCGGCCAGGGGCGTGGCGGCCGATTCACGCCGCTGCGAGAAGGGCGACGCGACGCAGACCATCCTGACCCAGGCCGCCGATGTGGGCGCCGACCTGATCGTCTCAGGCGCCTTCGGTCACCCCCGGCTTCGCGAATATGTTTTGGGCGGCGCCACCCGCGGGCTGTTGAACGCTTCGGGGCCTGCGTTGTTTCTTTCACACTGAACCTACGAGGAGCGATCGATGGAACTCTCGCGCATCGTCATGCGTCTGGCCCGCAACCCCGGCACCGAGTTCGCCGGCGGCGACGATCACCGCGGCTACGCCCTGACCGCGCCGCTGACCGCCGACGGCCACCTCGACGAGAGCGCCTACCGTCGGTCGCGCGACAACTGCCAGGTCCGCCGCTTCGCCCCCGACGAGGACCCGGTCGACGGGCGCCTGGCCCGCCGCGGCGAGCGCTGGTTCTTCGACTACGACGACACCGACGCCGCCGACGACGAGGCCGTCTACCGCCTCGGCGACCACCGCTTCGCCGTCGGCGAGTACGTCACCGTCAACGACGAGGACGGCCGCCCCCTGACCTACAAGGTCGTGGAGATCCAGAAGGCGCAATAGCGCCGTAAACCCTCACCTCCCATGGCTGCGCCATGGGCCCCGCCTCTCCCTCAGGGAGAGGACGTTCCGAATTAGGCGCCCGCAAGACGCCCTCTCCCGGCGGGAGAGGGAGGGGCCCGGTCGCTAAGCGAACGGGAGAGTGAGGGATTACGGCCCTGGAACGCCGCTACTGCCCCGGCCGGCCGCCGGCGCCTTCGCGGCGTTGCAGGAAGGCCAGGCGCTCGAACAGATGGACGTCCTGCTCGTTCTTGAGCAGCGCGCCGGCGAGCGGCGGGACCAGGCGGTCGGGGTTCTTCTCGCGCAGGATGGCCTCGTCGATGTCCTCGACCATGAGGAGCTTGAGCCAGTCGAGCAGCTCGCTGGTCGAGGGCTTCTTCTTCAGCCCCGGCACCTTGCGCATGTCGTAGAAGACGCGCAGCGCCTCGGCGACCAGCTTCTTCTTGATCCCCGGGAAGTGGACGTCGACGATGGCGTTCATCGTCTCCTCGTCCGGGAAGCGGATGTAGTGGAAGAAGCAGCGGCGCAGGAAGGCGTCGGGGAGCTCCTTCTCATTGTTGGAGGTGATGATCACCAGCGGCCGGATCTTGGCGGTGATCGTCTCGTCGGTCTCGTAGACGTAGAACTCCATCCGATCGAGCTCCTGGAGGAGGTCGTTGGGGAATTCGATGTCGGCCTTGTCGATCTCGTCGATCAGCAGCACCGGGCGCTCGGGGGCGCTGAACGCTTCCCAGAGCTTGCCGCGCTTGATGTAGTTCTTGACGTCCTTGACCCGCTCATCGCCGAGCTGGCTGTCGCGCAGCCGGGTGACCGCGTCGTACTCGTAGAGGCCCTGCTGGGCCTTGGTCGTCGACTTGATGTGCCAGGTCAGCAGCGGCGCGTTCAGGGCCTTGGCGACCTCGTAGGCCAGGACGGTCTTGCCGGTGCCGGGCTCGCCCTTGATGAGCAGGGGGCGCTCGAGCGCGATGGCGGCGTTGACCGCCACCTTCAGGTCCTCGGTGGCGACATAGTCCCTGGTGCCTTCGAAACGCTGGCTGCTCATCGGGTTCCCTTGGCGACGCGGCGGCGTCGAACAGATGTTTGACTGGCTGCAAACTAAGGCCGTGGGCGCGGGTTGCAAGCGGCGCGATTGAAGCAGGCCTCAACCTGGGCTAGCCGCCGGGCGCGCGGTATGGATCGCGGCAAACCCCGAGAGGCTCCATGCGCAACCCCGTTCTGCTCCTCGCCGCCGCGGCCCTGCTCGTCGCCGGCTGTTCGCCACGGCAGGCGCAGGTTCCCACGACCGCCGCCGCCCCGACCTCCGGCGTCAGCCTGGCCTATGTCGACAAGTCCGTGGCCCCCGGAGACGACTTCAACGCCTACGCCAATGGGGCCTGGGAAAAGGCGACCACCATCCCGCCCGACCGCGCCAGCACCGGCGTCTCCTACGAGGTCTTCGAGAAGGCGGAAAAGCGCACCGCCGACCTGATCCAGTCGATCGCCAAGGCCAAACCTGCCGCCGGGAGCGACGAGGCCCGCATCGCCGACGCCTACGCGGCCTATCTCGACGTCGACGGCATCGACCGCCGGGGCCTGGCGCCGGCCAAGCTGATGCTCGACCGGATCGCCGCGATCGACTCGAAGACGGCCCTGGCGCGGGCGCTCGGCGAGGGGGTGAGGGCCGACACCGACCCAATCAATGCGACCAACTACCAGACCGAGAACCTGTTCGGCGTCTTCGTGGCCCAGACGGTGGACGACCCCAGCCGCTACACCGCCTACCTGATGCAGGGCGGACTCGGTCTTCCCGACCGCGACTACTACCTGTCGGCCGACAAGGAGATGGCCACGCTGCGCGACGGCTACCGCGCCTACATCGCCGACGTCTTCAAGCTGATGGGCCGGCCGGACGCCCAGGCCGCCGCCGACCACCTGTTCGCCCTGGAGACGAACATCGCCCGCAGCCACGCCTCGCTTCTCGACAGCGAGGACATCCACAAGTCGAACAATCCGTGGGCCATGGCCGACTTCGGCAGGAAGGCCCCTGGCCTCGACTGGGCGGCATTCTTCGAGGGGGCGCAGCTGTCGGCCCAGCCGCGCCTGATCGTCTGGCAACCCAGCGGCGTGGTCGGGATCTCGCGGCTGGTCGCCAGCGAACCCCTGGAGACCTGGAAGGACTGGATGACCTTCCACCTTATCAATCAGTACGCCGGCGTCCTCCCCAAGGCCTACGACGACCGTCGCTTCGCCTTCTACGGCCGGATGCTGAGCGGCACGCCACAGCAGCGGACGCGCGACAAGCGGGCCCTGGCGGCGGTCGGCAACCAGCTCGGCGACGCCGTCGGCAAGGCCTATGTGCAGCGCTACTTCCCGGCCTCGGCCAAGGCCGACGTGCAGGGCATGGTCAAGAACATCCTGGCCGCGTTCGACGCGCGGGTGGCGGCCCTCGACTGGATGGCGCCCTCGACCAAGGCCGAGGCCCGCCGCAAGATCCAGACCCTGACCGTCGGGGTCGGCTATCCGGACTCGTGGCGCGACTATTCGAGCCTGCCGGTGAAGGCGGACGACCCCTTCGCCAACGCCTGGAACGCGACGCTGTTCGAGTACCGCTATCAGATCGGCAAGCTCGGCAAGCCGGTGGACAAGGCCGAATGGTGGATGACGCCGCAGACCGTCAACGCGGTGAACCTGCCGCTACAGAACGCCCTCAACTTCCCCGCCGCGATCCTTGAGGCGCCCTATTACGACCCCAAGGCCGACGCCGCCGCCAACTACGGCGCGATCGGCTCGGTGATCGGCCACGAGATCAGCCACAGCTTCGATTCCCTCGGCTCGGAGTTCGACGCCGACGGCCGCATGCGGAACTGGTGGACGCCGCAGGACCGGGCCCGTTTCCAGGCCGCCGGCCAAGCCCTGGTCAAGCAATACGACGCCTACGAGCCCCTGCCGGGCCTGCATGTGAAGGGCGCCCTGACGCTGGGCGAGAACATCGCCGACGTCGCCGGCCTGGCGGCGGCTCTGGACGCCTATCACGCCAGCCTGGGCGGCAAGCCCGCGCCGGTGATCGACGGCCTGACCGGCGACCAGCGCTTCTTCATCGCCTTCGCCCAGGGCTGGCGCGAGAAGGACCGCGAGGCCTCCATCCGCCAGGCGCTGGCGGCCGACGTCCACGCCCCGGCGGCGCAGCGGGTGCAGACGGTGCGCAACCTCGACGCCTGGTACCAGGCGTTCAACGTCAAGCCGGGCCAGAAGCTCTATCTCGACCCGAAGGCCCGGGTCCGCGTCTGGTAGGGATCAGTCGGCGCCGGGGTTGATCGAGACCGGATCGCTCGCCGGGAAGGTTTCCTTCAGGCCGTGATCGAGCTGCTTTTCGGTGTGCCGGTCGCGGTTGTCCTCGACGTCGTCGGGATGGGCGCCGGAGCCTTCGACCTTCTTGTCCTTGTCCTGCTCGTCCAGGGAGCGGCTCTCGGGCGTGTCGGGCGTCTTGAAGGTCTTGGGTTCGGAATTGGGCACGTTCGACATGGGCTCTGTCCCTTCCTCGTCCTGAGCGCGCGAGCGCCTGGGTCGAGGAATCAACCCCCCGGTCGAGCTTGCGTTCCCGCCTTAGTTCGCCTGCTCGGCGAGCGCCTCGGCGACCTCGTCCATCACCGGTCCCCACTCGCGGAACGCGGCCGGGTTGAACACCCGCGCCTGCGGATACCAGGGATAGCGCCCGGTGCCGGCCTGGACCCAGGCCCCTGGGATGGCGATCAGCCAGACGTTCGCGCCCGCCGCCGCGGCGATGTTCGAGGTGGCGTTGGCGAAGCCCAGGACCAGGTCCAGGGCGCAGGAGAGGGCGGCGAGGTCGTCGAGGTCCTGCTTCAGGTCGATCCCCGGCGGCGTCCAGATCTCGACGCCCAGTTGCTCGCGGGCCATCGCCAGTTCCTCGCAGCAGTCGCCGTACTGCAGGTTGACGAAGCTGACGCCCGGCGTCCTGAGCACCGGCGCCCACTGTTCGAACGGCGAGAACTGCCGTTGCCGGGCGCCCTGCAGCTTCATGCTCTTCCACAGCAGCCCGACCTTCAGGCCGGCGGGGGCGTCCTCGAGCACCCGGGTCCAATGGGCGACCCGCGCCGGATCGGGGACCAGGAAGCGCTCGCGCGCCGGAAAGTCCCCCACGGTGCGGCGGAAGCGGCGCAGCGGCGAGGCCATCGGCGTCCACATCTCGATCTGCGCCTGGTCGACAAACGGGGCTCCGCGGACCAGGTGGGTGTCGACCTGGTAGGTGGCGTGGGCGCCTACCACGGCGGTGGGGAAGGAGCGCTGGAACAGGCCGACCAGACGCGGCTCGACCGCGATGGAGAGCTGGCCCTTGGGGCCGAGCGCCTCGATCAGGTCCGGCACGACGTTGGCGAACAACACTTCGTCGCCCAGGCCCTGCTCGCCCATCAGCAGCAGGCGCTTGCCGGTCAGATCGCTGTCGATCGTCCACTTCGGCCGGTCGATCATGAAGTGGGTGACGCCGGAGAACTCCGGCAACAGGCGCGCTTCGTAGTCGTCCCAGCCTTCGCCGACCTTGCCCTGGCAGAGCAGGATGGTGGCCCTGGCCAGGCGCATCATCGCCGCCTCGTCGGGCGGGACCTTGTGCGCCATCGCCGCTTCGCAGTCGGCCAGGGCCTCGTCGTAGTGGCCCAGGCCCAGGCGGGTGTTGCCGCGGTTGTAGCGCGCCTTGGCGAAGTCCGGATCGAGGCGCAGCGCCTCGTCGAAGAAAACCACGGCGGTGTCCAGTTCGCCCTGTTCGCTGAGCACCGAGCCCAGGGTGTTCCACAGCAGGGGCTCAGCCGGGTGGATCGCCAGCGCCGGCTTGAGGACGTCGATGGCCTCGTCGTAGCGATTCAGGTCGCGCAGCGCGCAGGCCAGGTTGTTGGGTCCGTCGGGCGCCTGGGGGCGGGCGGCGATGAAGTGGCGGAACAGCTTGACCGCCACCTCCTTCATGTCGAGCCGGTAGGCGAGGCGGCCGATGTCGTTGGCGATCTCGGCGTGGTTGGGCAGCAGCTTGAGGGCCGACTCGTAGCACTGGATCGAACTCTTGAAGTCGCCAAGCCGCTCGCGGGAGATGGCCAGCAGATACCAGCCCAGGCCGCTCATCTCGTCGTGCTCGAGAGCCTGGGTCGCCCAGCGGCCGCCTTCGACCGCGTCGTCCTGGCGAAGCGCCTGCACGGCCTTGTCGAGCAAGGGCGCGATGGCGGCGGCCTTCATCTCGGCGATGGCGCCGGCGAGTTTGGCCAGCGCGGCCTGCGACCCGGCCTCGCCGGTGACGTCGCCTGCGACCGGAAGTCGCAGGGGCTTGGGCGCCCCAACTTCCGCGAGCAACGCGGTGCTCGACGCGGAAGTCTTTGTGTTCAGGGGGTTCGATGCGTTCGACGGCATGGATTCGGTCCTTGAGGACGGGCCATCCCTGCTTGACGAAATCATGCTTAACGGACTGCTAAGGTTCGTGCGAACAAAGGCGGCAAGTCCTCATTAACGCCTGGCGGCTAGCTTCACTGTCAGCACCCGCCGGCCTGGCAAGGAGCCGTCCGTCTTGGCCCTGAAACTGTCGCTGAAGCCCGGTGAGAAGTTCGTTCTCAACGGCGCGGTCGTGCAGAACGGCGACCGTCGCGCGACCTTGCTCTTGCAGAACAAGGCTTCGGTGCTGCGCGAGAAGGACATCATGCAGCCGGAGGACGCCTCGACGCCGGCCCGCCGGATCTATTTCCCGGTCATGATGATGTACCTCGACGAGGGGGCCGCGCAGCGGTTCTACGACGAGTTCGCCGCCCGGCTGGCCGAGTTCATGGGCGCCATCCAGAACCCCGCGGTCCTGGCCGAATGCGTGCAGCTCTCCAAGCACGTCATGACGCGCGAGTACTACAAGGCGCTGATGCTGTGCCGGAAGTTGATCGAGTACGAAGACGAGAGGTTGGCGAATGTCGCTGCAGGCGTATCAGCAGGCTAGCGCGCGGGCCGAGAGCCCGCGGGAGCTGGAGTACCGGCTGTTCGGCCAGGTGACCCGGGCGTTGATCGACGCCGCGGCGGCCGATCCGCTCGACGTCAAGACGCGCATGGACGCCCTCGACTGGAACCGTCGGCTGTGGTCGACCCTGGCGACCGACTGCGCCAGCCCGGACAACACCCTGCCCAACCCGGTGCGGGCCCAGATCATTTCGCTCAGCCTGTGGGTCAACCGCCACACCAGCGCGGTCATGCAGCGGAACGAAGACTTCGAGCCGCTGATCGATCTCAACCGGATCATCATGCAGGGCCTGCAGGGCCAGGCCGCCGCCGCCTGACCGTCTATTCGCCGCCGGACAGCTTGCGTTGCAGGTCGCCGGTGTATCCCTGGATCAACAGCTCGACCGGCTCATTGCGCTCCTCGGCCTCGTAGGCCAGTTCTTCGGCCATCTCTACCGCGGCGGACCGCGACAGGCCCGAGGCGATCGCCTTGCCGTCGTGGAAAACGGTCCACTCGCCGTCCTTCATGGTCACTGCATATTGGACCATCTGGCTCCTCGCGCCGGGTTCCCTTCCCCAGATAATATTAGAGTCGCCCAACAAGGCTAAGGTTCCCGTCGCCGGGTTCCCCTCGGCCAATCAGGTCCATCATTGGCGGCGCCGACGACAGCCCAAGCGAACGGCGCCCGGCACTTGTTGCCGCCCGTGTGCGCCGACCCGGTAAAAATTGCCGGCCTGGACATGGTTATCAGACCTATAACATAGTAATTACAATGGGTTGACTCGGCGCGAGAGCGTCGCCCGGTTGGCCCGGTCGTTGCTTCCTGTTCAAGCGGGCAAAACGCCCTCGGCAGTCAAAACGACGCCGGACACCTTGAATAGGACACACGTCATGGCGCTTTTCAGCGTTAATACGAACGTCGGCGCTCTCATCGCGCTGCAAAACCTGAACACCACCAACAACGAACTGCAGCAGGTCCAGACCCGGATCAACACCGGCAAGAAGGTCGCCTCTGCAAAAGACAACGGCGCCGTCTGGGCCATCGCCCAGTCGCAACGCGCCACCTCCAACGCGCTGAACGCCGTCAAGGCCTCGCTGCAACGTGGTCAATCGACCATCGACGTGGCGATCTCGGCGGGTGAAACGGTGTCCGATCTGCTCGCGCAGATGAAGGAAAAGGCGCTCGCCGCCGCCGACACCTCGCTCAGCACCTCGGCCCGCTCGGCCTTGAACGAAGACTTCAAGTCCCTGCGCGACCAGATCGCCAAGACCACGGCGAACGCCGACTTCGACGGCTCCAACATGATCAAGGCCTCGGGCGACACCATCTACGCCCTGGCCAACGCGGCTGGCACCTCGAAGATCACGGTCGCGGCGCAGTCGCTGGCTCTGGGCGGTTCCAACGTCACGGTCGCCACGACCGGCACCATCGGCACCGTGACCACCGCCACGGCGATGATCGCCACCGTCAACACCTCGATCGACAATGTCGGCGCGGCCCTGGCCAAGCTCGGCACCGGTTCGAAGGCTCTGGATTCGCACCTCACCTTCATCTCGAAGCTGCAGGACGCTCTGGACGCCGGTGTTGGCAACCTGGTCGACGCCGACCTGGCCAAGGAAAGCGCCCGACTGCAGGCTCTGCAGACCAAGCAGCAGCTCGGCATTCAGGCCCTGTCCATCGCGAACGCCTCCAGCTCCTCGCTGCTCGGCCTGTTCCGATAAGCCAAAGCGCAGAGGCGGGGCTTTCGTCCCGCCTGCCA
>JADMIO011053171.1_pt1 | contig 14341 bp, 11 predicted proteins | sample 8958161 | NCBI WGS metagenome assembly JADMIO01 (sample SAMN16585339, study PRJNA669376) | soil metagenome | isolation source: Crop rotation soil | place: USA: Cullars Rotation, Alabama | collected 2011 | reverse complement strand
GCCACGCCGATATCGCAGATGAGCATGCCGCTATCGACCTGCTCGGGCGGGTTGTTCTCAGCATCGCATTTTACGAAGAAGGCCTGTTCGGCATTCCCTCCGACCAGCATCCCCTTGTTGTGGAGATCCGCGAGAAAAGCAGACGTTCGGCCCATCACCAGGTCCCACGTCTTCTTCTCGTTCGGCTCGAACGTCACCCAGGCGAAACCGGCATGCAGGGACCGGCGCAACATGATGAAAAGACGGCGGATCGGGATGTAACGCCACTGGGGATCGGATGACGCGGTGCGTGCGCCCCAGGGCCGGACCCCGCGCTGAATCCGGAACGTGTTGACCGCCTCGGCGTTGAGCTGGCCGAGGTGATCTTCGGTGACCCGGAGGGCCACATCCTGGGCCCCGATGATCTCGATGTTGGCGGGGGCATGGTGGACGCCACCCTCGGAATCGCGGCGCGCGTAGCAGCCGGCGAGGTAGCCGGACGGCGGGACGACGCGGACCTTGTCCTCCTGGTCCAGCGTCCGGAGCCACGGCCAGTAGTAGGCGCAGAACGAGCTGTCCGTGCGGCGCCGCCAGCGGCAGACCCACTCGATGTCCTTGCTCTGCGGGATGTCGAGGATCGCGAAGCGGTCCTTCTGGTTCTCGCAGATCGAGATCATCGTGTCCTGAAGGCGCTGGGCCTTCATCTCGCCCGCGGGGCCGGGCTCGCGGTCGTAGAACCGCATCGCGTCCGGACACGCGAGCAAACCGACCTCTTCGTTCGCGGCGAGCGCGAGCATGCCGCTGCGCTCTCCCGGGCCGACATCGATCCCGATGAAGTCCTCGGGCGTGATCGCATCGATGCCATCGCGGCCCGCGGAGAGGCGCGTCATGCCCATCGGCTCGGGCATGTTGTGCGGCACCGGAGACTTCGTCTTGAGATCTTCGATGCGGACCAGACGCGAGCGCTGCGAGACCACGCGCGGCGCGTAGTTTCGCGACGACGGGTGCATCTGCAGGCCCTTGAACACCTCGCGGCGATCCTTCATCGCCACGTGGAGCTCGAACGTGAGCACCTCGAGGTGCGTCGGCGCGGCGGCGCGGTGACGGCGATTGACCGGCGTCTCCGTGCTCCACTTGATCAGCTTGTCGCCGATCTCGGTGATCACGATGAAGTCGGAGTTCTCGCGGTCGTAGATCCGGATCAGCGAGCCGACCTCGAAGCCGCGCGTCGTGTTGACGTGCGCCTCGCCGGAGCCGATGTCGAGATCGCGGGTGAGCAGCGCCTGCGCGCCGGCGGCGTGGACGCAGCGCACCCAGATCGTGTTGCCCCACGTGCCCTCGTCGAGCGCGCGGATCTTGAGCGACGGCTTGTTCCAGTCGTCGACCTGCACGTGCTCGGCGCACGCCGCGTGATCGAGCCCGGGCGTCTCGCCGGCGGGCGCCGTGTGAGCGACGCGCACGATCCAGCAATCAGCGCCGCCGTTGCGAAAGAAGCCGAACACCGCGTCGGACGTGTACGAGTCCGCGCTGTAGCCGTAGATCTCGACGAACTCGTCCCACGTCTTGAGCCGCGTGGGCTCGTTCATCGGCCCCTTCTGCGTGATGCCCACGAACCCCGCGATGCGCGTGTTCGCGATCGATAGCGGCGGCGGCGCTACCGAGTCGAAGGTCTGATAGATGCCAGGTGCTCGAGGATCTGCGGACGGTCGCATGCGCATGACAGGAACCTTCCCAAGAGGACGTCAGCGACCTGGAGCTAACGACGACGCGCTTCGTTGATCTCGCGGTTCACCCGCGCGATCTCACGCAGCCAGACGTGCCGTTCTTCGTGCTCCATGTCGAGGATGTCGTCGATCGACCAGTGAAAGTGGTAGGCGATGTAAGCGATCTCTTGGTAGAGCTGCTCGCGCGGATAGGTAGCGACCGCCGCCCAGGTTACCCCGGGCCAGACTGGCCACTACCTCCCTCGGTGATCAGCGCACCAGTGACCATGTCGACATCCATCTCGTGCTGACACTTCGGGCACGTGACGTGATGCTTCGGCGTTCCGCCCTCCTCGTTGATCTTGCGATAGAACTCCTGGAGGTACGCGAGGTCCGTCGAGAAGAGGTTCTCGATCATGTCGACCGAGATGTGCTCGTCGTCGCCGAGCTTCGTGATCACGCGCGAGAGCAACACGATCACGAGGTACGCGCGGTTCGACTGAACGCGGTAGTCCTGCAGCGGCAGGATCTCGTCACGTGCGGTCGCGAGCCGCATCACTCCATCGCGATGAACGTTGCCGTTCTCGTCGACGTAGCCGCGCGGAAGGCGGAACGGAAATTGAGTCTTGAAGGCCATCTAGCCGAGTCCCTCTGTTGATACCGAAAACGAAATGCGGGTTGCTCACCCGAGCAACCCGCATCCTAACTTCGTTGGCGGGGCCGATTCAGCTCCACCGGGACGGAATCAGGCGTCGACTTCCTTCATGTTGAACGTCATGTGCTCGCAGTAGAGCTCGACGTTGAAGCGCTTGATCTTCTCGGAGTTCGCCTCGACGTCGTCGTCGCTGAACTTCTTGATACCGAGGTGCTTCAGGTCGATGCGGCCGAGCTCGTCCTTGAGGTTCGGGCCGAGGAAGATGATGGCGCCATCGACCTCGTCCTTCTCCTTGCGGTTACCGCTGATGAACCACGAGTAGGCCCAGTCGGCCCACGCCTGGTGGTCAGCGTACGAGATCGAGAGCTTGATGTCCGGCACCGTCACCTTGGCCGGGTGCTTGGTCGGCTCGCCGAACTGACCGAGCTGGTCGGGGGCGATACCGCACTTCCAGGTGAACGAGTCCACCGAGGCAACGCGGGTCGTCGGCAGCTTGCCGATCTCGACGCGGAAGTTCGAGCACATCCACTGCTTCTGCTTCTGGCCGAGCTTGCCGTTGATGACCTCGCCGCCACCCTTCGACCACTTCACGCGCTCGGGCTCGAACTCGATGTCGAAGTACGCGGCGTCCTTCGAATCACCGGAGAGCTTCGGGCACGTGACGCCCGTGATGAGCGCGCTGAAGAACTCGATCTTCGACTGGGCCTTGTAGTCGAAGTCCGCGGCCGTGAACTGGCCGTCCTTCGACGAGTGACCCTTGTCGAACGACTGCTTGATCCACTGGTACATGCCCTGGCCCATGCCAATGCCGACCGTGGCCTTGCCGCCCGTCCACTTGTAGTTCGTGACGTGCTTCTTCTGGATGTTGTCCGGGCCGAGGTCGTTGGTCGCGATATCCGCTTCCATCGCCAGACCGCTGAACTTCTTCAGATAGCCAACGTTGTAGCCCGCGATGTCGAGCTGGAACCGTCCACCGGTATAAGTCCTCTGTTCAGCCATTCGTTTTCCTATCCTTCGTCGATGTCGTTCGCCGGCCCGTCACGGAGCCCGTCGGCGGCCACAACGCTGACCTTCCATCCCCGCGGAGCTCTTGCCCCGCCCTACCTCTCTTGTGGTCACCGAAGATCCCCCTGCCGTTTTCGAGACTCGCTCCCTTCTAGCCGTCGGGTCCGTCCAGCTGCCGTATGCCTCTGGGCGCCCGCTTTTCGTGTGCCTCTTACGTGGTCGAAACGGTTTTCTTCCCCACCGATCTCGACCAAGTAATGGGCCCCAGGACCCGCACCCCGCGCCGAAACGCGAAATGCAGTCCTGGAACGTGAGGAGTCTTACTCCTCGACGCCACCGCCGGACGCCATCTGGCCAATCCGGAAGATGACAAACTCGGCCGGCTTCACCGGGGCGAGTCCGATCTCGACGACCAGCTGGCCGGCGTCGACGACCTCAGGCGGGTTGGTCTCCTCGTCGCACTTGACGTAGAAGGCCTGCTCCGGGCTCGTGCCCATGAGCGCGCCGTTGCGCCACAGGAGCGTGAGGAACGACGAGATCGTCCGCTGCACGCGCTTCCAGAGGCGATGGTCGTTGGGCTCGAACACCACCCACTGGGTGGCGCGCTCGATGCTCGACTCGACCATGATGAAGAGGCGGCGAACGTTGATGTAGCGCCACGACGGGTCGCTCGACAGCGTACGCGCGCCCCAGATGCGGATCGCACCGCTCATGAAGCGAATGGCGTTGATGCCCTTCGGGTTGAGCAGGTCCTGCTCGCCCTTGGACACGTTGTACTTCATCCCGAGCGCGCCACGGATGATCTCGTTGGCGGGCGCCTTGTGGACGCCGCGCTCCGAGTCAGTGCGCGAGTAAACGCCGGCGATGTGACCCGAGGGCGGAACGAAGATGTTGCCCTTGTCCGGATCGTAGACCTGGATCCACGGGAAGTAGTACGCGCCGTACTTCGAGTCGCGCGGCTTCGGCAGCTTGTCGACGCCACCGGTGATCGTCTCCGGCGAGTCGAGAATCGCGAAGCGATCCTTGCGCGTCTCGGCGTGCGAGAGCAGCGCGTCCTGGACGGCCGGCGAGACCTGACCCGGGGCCGCGATGATCGCGATCTCGTCGATCTCGTCGAGGCACTTCAGGCCGGTGCGCGCACCGGGGCCGCCATCGCGACCGATGAAGAGGCCGTCACGGCCGCCACCACCGGTGGCCGGCGCCGCCGCCTTCTCGTCCTTCTTGTCGCCAGCGGGCTTCGCCTCGACCTTGTGGCCTTCGGGAGCGCCGACGTTCACAACGAAGCAGCGCGAGCCGCCGTTGTTGAAGAAGCCGTAGATGGCGTGCGCGAGGTGCTCGCTGCAGTCCTTGAAATCACCGAACGTCTTCACGAACTGCGACCAGTTCGTGATGAGCACCGCCTCGTTCAGCGGGCCCTTGGCCGACTCGCCGAGGAAACCGACGGTGTTCGTACCGACGGCCTCGATGGGCTTGGATCCACGATCAACTTCTTCGACGTATACGCCTGGGGACAAGTAGCTGGTAGCCATTCGCAGTTCTCCTTTGCGTTGCCGATGACGGTGGTCTTCACCCGCCTACCGGTGTCGTGCGGCGCCGCATGATCGCGGCGACGCAACGAAAACTATTTCTTCGTTCCGCCGCCTCCGCCGCCGCCGAGATCGAGCCGCTTCGCGGCGAGGAATGGATTGCCGCTCGGACCCTGCTCCGAGATCCGGGGATCCGTGATCGACTTGTACTCGAGCTGGCGCGACTGGACGCGCTTGAACTCCTCGAGCTTCTCCGGGAGGATCGGAATCGCAGTCCATGCCTGAATCGCAGGACGCACGGGCTGGTTCAAACTTCCCCAGAATCGAGAGAGCGTGCCCTCGTCGAGGCGCGCCGACATCAGCCAGTAGAGCTTGAAGTCGTCCTCGAACGACTGGCCCTTCAGCTTCTCGCGCGGAATCTCCGCGTTCTCCATCACCGTGCGGATGATCAGGCCGAGAAGCAGCTGCTCGTCCTCGGGCGTCTGCGCCCACGCCGACAGCAAGTAGTCGAGGCGGACCCACAGGCGACGACGGCGGAAGAACTCCTTGATCGTTCCGTCGTCCTGCGCGACCTCGACGATCTCCGACGACGGAGTCGAGTCGTGACCCTCGGGATCGATCGAGATCTGGTAGAGGTACGCCGAGACCGCGGGGAGCTTGCCCTCGATCGCATCCGGCTTCGGTGCTTGCTCGACGATGTGAACGCGCTTGTAGCCGTTGCGCTTGAACTCGTCCTGAAGAAGACGGGAGAGCGACTCCGACGTCTCTTTGATGATGTGATGCTGAGGCGTCATCGAGTCCGCTCGTTCAAGTCCCCCATGAACGAGCCGATGGATGGTAGCTGGACCGCAGCCACGCTCAAGCGACTCGACGCCAAAAAAGACGTCACTCATTGACACGTCGCATCGCCATGCGATCGTCACACCGGTGCGCCGTCACCTGTTCGTCTGCACGAACGCGCGCTCCTCGGGAAAACCCGCGTGCGGCGCGTCCGGCTCCGACGTGTTGATCGCCGAGGTTCAGCGCCGCTTGCTGGCGCGCGGAGCGACGGATGTGCTCGTCACGCCTTGTGGATGTCTCGGTCCGTGCTTCGACGGACCGACCGCGGTCGTCTATCCGGACGGCGTCTGGTACGGCGGACTGACTCCCGACGACGCAGACGGTCTCGTGGAACATCTGATCGACGGAAAACCCGTCGAAGCGAAGATCATGGAGCCGCCGGGTAGCTGACGGTTAGCTGCTCGCGGCCGCGAACAGAAACGGAATCCGGATCGAGATCCCGCTCGTCACGCCGGTCGGCCCCAGCTGCGATGCGAGCTCGCGATGGCTGCCCTCGACGAACACGCCGACCGCCCACGTTCCGGCGAACAGCGCGATCGCGTTTCGATCGGACACGCCGCCCACTCCCGACCAGTAGATCTCGGCGGCGAAGCGCACGGCACCGCCGAGGCTCGAGAACGTGCGCGCACCGGTGTCGGCGCGCAGCAGCTCGCCGCGAAGATCGACCCACGTGCGAAACGCGCCGTGCGTGACGAGCGTGCGCGACAGCGTCAGGTACACGCCGTCCATCTTCATCGTCGGATCGTCCTCGCCCGGGAGGACCATGCGCTCGGCGACCGGCGCGAGCTGTCGGTTCAGCGCGCGGCGCGATCCGACGTAGCCGATGCCGAGGTCCCAGCTCGTCGGCTTCCAGTACAGCGATGCCCAGTGGATGCCGATGAGGATCTCGGTCGACACGCCGATCGCCTCGCCGCCGTGGACCGGCATGTTCGCGCCGATATCCACCTCGAGCGGCGGCAGCGCGATCGCGCCGGCCCCCGACGCCTCCGCGGTCGAAGCGAGTGACGCGAGGCACACGAGGACACCGGCCGCCCTGATCATCACGATGCGCGGCGTGCGGTGCAACGGTCGCGCCGCGGCAACCCCGCGATCGGCCACGGCGTACGGTCAGCGGACGCGACGCAAACGCCGCACGCTGTCACGCATCGACCACACAATCGCGGGTCGGCCGCGCCTGGCAGGCGAGGATCAGCCCCTTCGCGCGATCGCCCGCGGTCAACGCGTCCTGGCTGTCCATGCGGACCTTGCCGGAGACGAGCTTGACCTTGCACTGGCCGCAGATGCCGGAGCGGCACTCGTTCGGGATCTCGACGTCCGCTTCCTCGGCGGCCTCGAGCACGGTCAGGTCCGTGTCGGTCGTGGTGCCCGACTGCTGGAACGTGATCTGCGCGGTCTGTCCATCGGCGAGCGGCGGATCCTCGCCGGCGGACGGCGCGGGCGAGGCATCGACGGCCGGTGGCGAGATGAACTCCTCCTGGTGGATCTCGGCATCCGGCACGCCCATGCCGACGAACAGCTCGCGCATCGCCGTCATCATGCGATCGGGACCGCACAGCATGATCGGTCCGTTCTTCAGACCGGGGATGAATTGCTCGACGAGCTCGCGGTTGATGTTGCCGCGCGCGCCGTCCCACGCGCTGTCCGGATCGCCCGACACCGTGATCTTGACGTGCACGTTCGGGTGCTTCGCGACGATGTCGGCGAGCTCGGCACGGAACACGATGTCCTTCACCAGGCGCACCGAGAACAGCAAGTACATATCGCCGTCCCAGCCGCGATCGGTGAGCGCGCGGATCACGCTCATCATCGGCGTGATGCCGATGCCGCCGGCGACGAGCACGATGCGCTTCGCCTCGTGACCGGCGAAGTAGAACTTGCCCGACGGCGCGCCGATCTGGATGAGGTCGCCTTCCCTCCACGTCTCGTGGAGGTGCTTCGAGCCGTATCCGTTCGACGCCTTCTTGACGCTGATCTCGCAGTAGTCGCGCCGCGTCGGCGGCGACGCGATCGTGTAGCTGCGGTTCACGCGCTTGCCGTCGATCGTGAGCTTGAGGTTCAGATACTGACCGGCCGTGTGCTGGAACGGCAGCTCGCCGCCCGCGGGATTGACGAACCGGAACGTGCGGACGTCGTGCGTCTCGTCGGTGACCTTCGCCAGCTTCAGCGGCCCCGACCAGAACGCCTTCTTCGCCTTCGGCTTCTTCTTCTTCGGCACGAGCGCGGCGACGCCGCGGTACGCCAGCAGGCCACCGAGGACGATCGCGAACGCGGCCGGCTGCCGGATGTCGCTCTTCACGAGCAGGATGTAGTGGATGACGCCGGCGATCACCGCCGGGTACGCGAGCCGATGCAGCCGCTTCCACCGCTTGCCGCCGAGCCGCGCGACCATTCCATCGGTCGACGTGATCGCGAGCGGCGCCATCAGCACGAGCGCGCCGAAGCCGAACCACAGATACGGTCGCTCGATGATCTCCCGCAGCGTCGAGCCGATCGAGCCCTCGCGATCCCACCAGTAGAAGATCAGGAAGTGGGCAAGGATGTAGAGGAAGCCGATCACGCCGAGGTTGCGGCGCACCGCGATCAGCGTGTTCCAGCCGGTGAGCTTGCGCAGCGGCGTGATCGCGAGCGACAGCACGAGCAGCACGAGACCGACGAGGCCGGTCGTGCGGATCGCGAAGTTGACCTCGTTGACGCCGAGCTGGCTGCGGAACGCGTCCCAGATCAAGAACGCGGCTGGCACCAGCGCGTTGATGATGATCAGGTGCTTCGCGAACCGGTTGTCGACGAGCTTCGCGTCAGAAGTCGACATCGAGATCCATCCCCGTGTAGAGGCTCGCGACTTGCTCGGCGTAGCCGTTGAACGGAAGCGTCTTGCGACGGCCGCTCTCCCCGATGCGCTGCTCGGTGGCCTGGCTCCAGCGCGGGTGATCGTGCTTCGGGTTCACGTTCGCGTAGAACCCGTACTCGTCGGGCGCGCGCTTGTTCCACGTCGTCGGCGGCTGCTTGTCGACGAGCGTGATCTTCACGATCGACTTGATGCCCTTGAACCCGTACTTCCACGGCGTGACGAGCCGGATCGGCGCGCCATCCTGCGGTGGCAGCTCCTGACCGTAGAGGCCGGTCGCGAGGATCGCGAGCGGATGCATCGCCTCGTCGATGCGCAGGCCCTCGACGTAGGGCCAGTCGAGCACCGAGTCCGACGACTGATTCGGCATGCGCGTCGGATCGAACAGCGTCTCCATCGCGACGTACTTCGCCGACGACAGCGGCTCGACGAGAGCGAGCAGCTTCGACAGCGAGTAGCCGACCCACGGGATGACCATCGACCACGCCTCGACGCAGCGCATGCGATAGACGCGCTCCTCGGGTGCGCTGACCTTGCGGATCGCGTCCATGTCGAACACGCGCGGCTTCGCGCAGAGACCGCCGATCTCGACCTTCCAGCCGTCGGTCTTGAAGTCCGCCGCCGCGCCCGCGACGCCGTCCTTGTTCGTCGTGAACTCGTAGAAGTTGTTGTAGTTGACGATCGAGTCGCGCGGCGTGAGCTCCTCGCCCTGCACGACGTAGCCCGGAGCTGTCGGCTTCGTCAGGTTGTCGATCGGTTTGCGATCGACGCTCTGTAGATCGACGCCGTTGAGCTTCCGGTACGCGATCGCGGTCGCCGCGGTGGTCGCCGCGACGATGCCGGTTCGCAAGAACAACCTCCGGTTGAAGTACACATCTGGAGGTGTGATCTCCTTTTCGAGCTGGTCCGCCATGAGCCTCGCCACGAGCCTACGCCCGTGCCGGCTCCAGGTTACACGGACTAGCCGATCGCGACGCCGAGCCGGGCCACCGGCGTGGTCGACCACGTGTCGATGGCGCGCGCGACGGTGATGTCGAGGTCATCCGTGATCACCGACGTCGTGACCCAGGGGAAGCTGTCGGCGAGCACGTTCTCGAGGTCCGCGCGTCCCGGCGGGAGCATGCACACGCTGATCTGGAGGTGCGTGCGGGTGAGCAAGTCGATCGTCTCGAGCGGCGTCCGCGGTGCGAGCGGGGTCATCCCGCGATCGACCAGGCGGTCGATCAGCTGCTCGCGGCGCGCCTTCTGATCATCGATGACGAGGATCGGCCGGCGCCGCGCGGCGGCGAGCGCGGCTTCGATCGAGGCCGCGATCGCACCGCGCATCGCGGGATCGACGCGGTCGAACACCACGGCGACGCGCCACGCGGAATCGCTCTGCTCCACGCGCACCGTGCGCGCGCCGATGATGCCGGCGCCATCGGCGAGCTGGAGCTCGAGCTCGTGATCGCTCTCGGCGGGTCGCGCGGGCACGCTCAGCAGCGCGCCCGAATGAGAGAGGTTCTCGACGGTCCCGCGCACGGGTCCCGCGTCGGCCCGGAGCACGGCGATGCCGCGCACGGGGACGCGCATCGCGCGTCGACGTTCCGCCCAGCTCGATAGATCCTCACCCATCGCGGCCTCCTTCCCGATCCGACTTCGAGCATAGAGGAGGCGTTGGCTCGCCGATCACGAAATCTTCGCGACGCGGCGTTTTGCCTCGGCGATTCGTGATGCGCATGACGTGCAGCGTCAGCGTCGGTGCAGCGTCACTGCATTAGTACGTGAGGATCGCGTCGAGGTGGCGGCGCTCCCAGGCGCGCGCCTGCTCGTACTGGTCGAACTGGGCCTCGTCGGCGAGGAACTCCTTGGAGTGGAACTCGCGGCGGCCGTTCTTCACGCGGATGTCGTGTACCTGATGCAGCATCTCGTGGAACACGATCCATGCGACGAAGAACCGCGGGACGAACTCGCGGTCGAGTGACCGATGAATCCGGATCAGCCGGTCCTCGACGGAGTAGCTGCCCATCTTGATGCTGTTGCGGCGGCGTGCACGGCCGGTGCGCGCGCCCCAGGTGATCGCGGCCTCGATCTTGTTCTCGAAGTAGCGAGCGTTGAGCTCGTCGTAGATCGATCGCAGATCGTGGTGCTCGCCGGCGGTGAACAGCACCTGAGCGGGCGCGCGGCGCGAGCGGCCGCGGACGTGATCGGAGTTCACGTCGATGAAGTCGCCGAGCACGCGCGATGCCTCGGCGTCGTTCTCGGCGATGTAGTGCGCGAGCGCCCGCGTGATCACCGGATCCGCGTCGGCGAACATGTGGTGAAGGCGGACCTCGTAGCGCTTCTCCTTCGGGATGCGGCGCACCGAGATCATCGTGTAGCGGTTATCGGTCAGGGTGACCTGCACGCGACCCTTGGTCATGTGCGCGCGGATCCGCCGCTCGAGCGAATCCTGGGCCTCGACGATCTCCGCGGGGACGGGCGCGGTGGTCTTCCGCGCCTTGCGCATCGCCTCGACCAGGCCGATCGCACGGCTCGCGCCCTCGCTCGCGGACGTCAGCGCAGGACCGGCGCAGGGGCCGGCGTCGCGGACGTCCATGGGTCGAGTGGCGGACAACAGTTCGCTCAATGAGGTCTCCTGTTATTCAAGCACATAAGGAAGTGGCGGCCGAGGACGCAGCTCTGGCAGCCCCAAGGAACCCGTCTCAGGGGGGTGTCGCGCGGCTACGAAGTGCGCTGCGTCGACGTGAAAAATGCTAACGCGCGCGTTCGCGGTGGATCCACTTTTCCACAGGCACGGGGATCGGATCCGATCGCAACTACTGGGAAAACCAGATGTGGGCGGGGATCGCACCAGATCGCGATGCACTGCGCTAAATTGCCGGCCCCATGAGCGCGTTTCTGTCCACGCACACGAGGACCCACAGCGCCGGCGCCCTTCGGGCCGCCGACGTCGGCAAGACGGTCGTCCTGACCGGCTGGGTCAAGACCTACCGCGACCACGGCCAGGCCATCTTCGTCGACCTCCGCGATCGCGAGGGCATCACGCAGCTCGTGTTCGATCCGTCGTTCTCGAAGGACGCACACGATGCCGCCGGCGTGCTCCGCAGCGAGTGGTGCATCGGCATCGTCGGCGAGGTTCGCTCGCGCGGCGGTAACGTCAACGCGAAGATCGCGACCGGCGAGGTCGAGGTCTGGGTGAAGTCGCTCGAGGTGTTCTCGAAGAGCGACACGCCGCCGTTCGCGATCGAGGACGACGTCGACACCAACGACTCGCTCCGCCTCAAGTATCGCTACCTCGATCTGCGTCGCCCGAAGCTCCAGCGCAACATGATGATGCGCTCGCAGATCACGCGCGTCACGCGCAGCTACCTCGGCTCGAACGGCTTCCTCGAGATGGAGACGCCGTTCATGGTGAAGTACACGCCCGGCGGCGCGCGTAACTTCCTCGTGCCGAGCCGCCTCAACCCCGGCAACTTCTACGCGCTCGCCGAGTCGCCGCAGATCTTCAAGCAGCTCTTGATGGTCGCGGGCTACGAGCGCTACTTCCAGATCGTCCGCTGCTTCCGCGACGAGGATCTGCGCAACGAGCGCCAGCCGGAGTTCACGCAGATCGACATCGAGATGTCGTTCGTCAACGAGCAGATCCTCCAGACCACGATGGAAGGCCTGATGGCCACGCTGTGGAAGGAAGTGCTCGGTGTCGAGCTCACGCTCCCGCTGCGCCGGATGACGTTCGCCGAGGCGATGGACAAGTACGGCGTCGACAAGCCCGACCTGCGCTGCGACCTCGTGCTGTGCGACGTCTCCGCGCCGTGCAAGACGAGCGGCTTCAAGATCTTCGAGAACGTCGTCAACGGCGGCGGCATCGTGAAGTGCCTGCGCCTGCCGGCGGCGAGCGCCGAGAAGGCGTCGCGCTCGATGCTCGACGGGCTCACCGACTTCGCGAAGAGCTTCGGCGTGAAGGGCGTCGCGTTCGCGCGCGTCCAGGAGGGCGGCGCGTGGCAGGCGCCGTTCGCGAAGAGCTTCACCGACGAGGCCCGCAACGAGGTCAACCGGATCGCCCAGGCGGTGCCCGGCGACACGCTGATCTTCGTCGCCGAGAAGTTCAAGGTCGCGAACACCTGCCTCGGCGCGATCCGCCTTCACCTCGGCGAGAAGCTCGGCCTGATCCGCAAGAACGAGTGGCAGTTCATGTGGCTCACGGACCCGCCCCTCTTCGAGGTCGACGACGACACGAAGGAGATCGCGGCCGCGCACCACCCGTTCACGTCGCCGCGCGTCGAGGACGAGGGGCTGCTCGAGTCGGCGCCCGAGAAGGTGCTCGCGCGCGCGTACGACCTCGTGCTCAACGGCGTCGAGGTCGGCGGTGGCTCGATCCGTATCCACCGCAGCGAGCTGCAGGCGCGCGCGTTCAAGGCGCTGCGGATCTCCGAGGACGATCAGCGCGCGAAGTTCGGCTTCCTGCTCGACGCGTTCAAGTACGGTCCGCCGCCGCACGGAGGTATCGCGTTCGGTCTCGACCGCCTCGCGATGCTGATGACGCAGGCCGAGTACATGCGCGACGTGATCGCCTTCCCGAAGACGCAGAAGGGCTCGGACCTCATGACCGAGTGCCCGACGAGCGTCTCGAAGAAGCAGCTCGACGAGCTGTTCATCCAGGTCAAGCCCGACCTGCCGACGAAGTAGGTCCGCCTCACCCCGGCGGGGTAGTACGATCGGCAGATGCGCCCTGCCCTCCTCGCGCTCGCGATCTGCGGGTGCGGGCGCATCGGCTTTGGCTCCGCAGGGGTCGCCGTCGATGCGAGCGATATCGACGCGGAGATCGACGCGGGCGATACCGTGCTCGACCACGTGGTCGCCTTGCCCGGCGATGGCTCCGCCGCGGCGCTGTTCGGCTGGTCGGTGGCGGTCTCCGCGGATGCCGCGACGATCGCGATCGGCGCGTACGGCGAGAACAGCATCGCCGGCGAGGTGGTGGTGCTCGTCCGCGCGGGCAGCGGCTGGATGGAGCAGGCGCGCCTCGTGGCCGCGAACCGGGAGACCAACGACGCCTTCGGCTACGCGATCGCGATCGCCGCCGACGGCAACACGCTCGTGGTCGGTGCGCCGGGCGAGGACGGTGGCGCCACCACGGTGAACGGTCCCGATGACAATGCGAAGGCGGACTCGGGGGCGGCGTACGTGTTCGCCCGCACCGGCGGCGTGTGGTCGCAGCAGGCGTACCTGAAGGCGTCGAGCTCGGATCCCGCCGACAACTTCGGCGCGTCGCTATCGATCAGCGCCGATGGGAACAAGGCCGTGATCGGCGCGCTGACCGAGGACGGCGCCGGCAACACGATGGTCGATGCGGGCGCTGCCTACGCGTACGCGCGCTCCGGCGGTGTATGGAGCGAGACGCAGGTCCTCCGCGCGCCGAACGCGGAAGCGAACGACGTGTACGGCAAAGCGATCGCGCTGTCGGCCGACGGCCTGCACCTCGCCGTGTCGGCGTTCGGCGAGCAGAGCGGCGCGATGGGCGTCGACGGCAACCAGGCCGACAACTCGCAGCCGCAGGCGGGTGCCGTGTACGTGCTGCGCGACCAGGGCGGCACGTGGATCGACGAGGCGTACATCAAGGCGTCGAACACCGACGGTGGAGACTTCTTCGGTTACAGCGTCGCGATGTCGTCGGCGGGCGGAACGCTCGTCGTGTCGGCCGAAGGGGAGGACGGCGACGCGACCGGCGTGAACGGCCCGCAGGAGGAAGGCGCGGGTCAGGCGGGCGCCGTGTACATCTTCGAGAAGAAGTCGGCGTGGTCACAGGTCG
>JADMIO010647595.1_pt1 | contig 14341 bp, 14 predicted proteins | sample 8958161 | NCBI WGS metagenome assembly JADMIO01 (sample SAMN16585339, study PRJNA669376) | soil metagenome | isolation source: Crop rotation soil | place: USA: Cullars Rotation, Alabama | collected 2011 | reverse complement strand
CGCGACAACTTGTCCACGTGGAATTCTAAGCTTAGGATCCCAATGTGCTGGAAAGCCTCGTAGAGTCCCCTAGGGAGGACCCCGTCGTCGATCAGGTCGAGCAAGGCGTCGCTCAGGACGTCGTAGATCCCGTCGCTCGTCGAGTGGGCATCATTTCGGCCGAAGACCTGCACCAGCAACTTGCCCCCCGGGACGAGTTCCTCCGCACGGGCTCCGTAGAAGCGCAGGAGGTCGGCGGCGGCCTGGAGGCGATACGGCTCGCGTTCCTCCTCACTCACCGATGCCCGCTCGTTCGGGGCCGAGGGTCCCATGGGCAGGATGTAGCGGGGAAGGGGCGCATCGGGCCTCGCATCGAGCCAGCCGATCATGTTGAACGATGTGGCGACGTGGAGGCTCCGGGGGGGCACGACCAGTCCGTATGCGCTGCCGGCGATCGCCGCGGTGAAGACGCCCTCCTCGGAGAACGCCGAGGTCCCCATGGGAAAGAGGTTGGTGAAGAGGTGGTTGAAGTCGTTGGTCGGCAGGTCACAAAGAAGAACCCAGACCGGTGTGAGGGTCAGCTCGCGGATCGCCGCGACCAGGCCATGCATGGCCTGGATGGCGTTGCGGCCCTCCGACGAGCCGAGGTCCAGCAGGACCAGCGGAGACCCCTCGGGAGGCGGAATCGGCAGCTTAAGGAGAGCCTGTACGAGCCAAGGGAGGGACGCGTCCATGGCCGCACGTTGGGCATCGGAGTGGCTGTCGTAGTAACCGCCGGGCTTCATGCCCTGAGTTGTCGGCATGAGTGGTCTCCCTGACATGCCGGACGAAGGCGACTCGACATCGCATCCCCCGGGGAAGGGCGTCGTGTCCGTACGAGATCCCCCGCTCCGACGACGCTCCTGGCCCTGACAGCCCGGCTAGGCTGTTACGAAGCGATTACGGCGGCGGGCGCACGGATTGGCCGTGAACCACGCCTCCGGAAACTGCTCCGCGAGGCGGGCGGTCGGAAGGGCCGGCTTTCGATCGAGGGCGATCTTGAGGGGGGCGGAAGGATCGAAATCGTGCCGCTCGAAGCAGGCCACGACGATTTCGGAAAAACCTCCACCGCAATGCCGTTGGAGTGCTTTTGAGAACCCGCAGTTCAAGTGGGGGCCTTAGACCTTCAAGGACGAGCCAGGAGGTCGTGAATCGGCCCCCAACGGGTATTCATTGGTTCGCCAAAAGGACCACTCCTATCGAACATGGCAGAGGCTTTGTCCGGTTGAAACCCGACCGCCTTATCCTAGCCCCGAGCGCGTCGGGCTTCAAGGCCGAGGCCTTGAAATTTGCGTCGATCGGAGCCGCTGGAGCAGGTCGTTCACGACGTGGGCCGATCCGAGCCAACTCTGAGCCCCCGGAGGCGGTGAAGCTGGTCGCGAAGCCGCGCGGCCTCCTCATACTCTTCGAGCGTCACGGCCAGTTCCAGTTGCTGCTCCAGTCGTTCCACCGGTCCCATGGGCCGGTCGCGCTCCAGCTCGCGACGCCATCGCATCAGGAAGCCGAGTTCCACACACTCGACCTCTTGCTCCGACTGATCGTAGTCACGAAGGAACTCGCGGATGGATTCGATCCCCTGATCGATCAGCGCGAGCGCCATCGGATGGTCGTTCGCGCCGAGCGCCTGGAGCGCCAGGGCCCTCGTGTGCATCGTCGTGACGTAGGGACGATACTGATCAAACTGGACCTTGTCGCGCTGTCGAGTCGCGTATTTGACCACGAATGCGAACAGCCGGAGGTTCCTCATGGTGTCGCGGGCGACCAGGTCATAGCGCTGGAGATGAAACGCGGCGAGATATCGATGATAATATTGGATTCCCTCGCGCATCAGGATCGCGCAGGCGTTGGAGTCGAGCGAGAAGTCGTCGTCGGCCTTCGAGGCGCGGGCCTCGAGCTCATCGAGCGCGGATTCAAAGCCCCCCGGTCGGAGCCCATCGGGCCGACCCGCCATCTCCATCTGGATCAAGCCCAGATCCATCCGCATCTGGATCTTTTCCCGACCGTCGTCGCCGGCGACGATCCGGACCTGCAAGTCGCCAGGTTCATAATCCCAATGGGCGAGGATCGCCGTGATGTCTTTGCTCAAGTGACGCGGCTCCGATCCGTTGCAAGGGTCGTCGTTCGTATCGATTCCCGAGACCTTCAGTGTACGCCTGGACGGACGACCTGACAACGGAAGACGCCGGGCGACCCGCCCCGGAAAGCGTCGGGGCGGGTCGTTCGGCGTCCTGATCGGGCACAAGGGACCGGCGCGGAGAGGGCCGATCCAACCATCCGACCTTCGCTTAAAGTTCGTTGCCGTCGTGAATCATCGGCTCCAGTTCCTTCGTGTTCCGCTCGACGGCCAGGACGATCGTCCTCTCCTCGACGCCGTCGGGGCTGGCGGCGACGGCCGGGATGATCTGCCGAGAGTCGGGCAAACTGAACCGGACGGTGAACGTGCCGTCGGCACGGAGCTGGACGGGCTCGCCTTGCAAGGTCACTCGCGTGTTGGGCTCGGTCGAGCCGTAGACGATCAGTTCGGCGTCGATCTCGAAGTGGAAGCCGCGTCCCATCGAAGGCAAGGCGCCGGTGCCGAGGCTCTGGAGCGATAGGCCTTGCATCGGCCGGCGGAGCCGCTCCTCGAACAGCTCGCGCAGGTCCGTCGAGCCCGACGAGCCGTTCGTGCCCCCGGACTGGCTGTAGATCTTCTGACATTGCTCCTGGACGCTGGCCCAATTCTCGTCCAGGACGTCGGAGACGCCCGCCTTGGGAGTGCTGACCACATTGGAGCGGGCCAGGACGAAAAACTTGCCGCGACGCGCCAGGTAGCCGATATCAATCCGGAACGAACGCGGGGGGACCGTGACGTCGATGTACCAGTTATTCACCCCGCCATGAATCTCGATGTCGCGGATCTGACGCTCGGACGCCGAGGTCGTGTCCTCGCTGGTCACGTCCATGAGGCGGAGGATCGGACGAGCGGTGTGCCACTCCTGGCCGAGGGCCGCCTGGGCCCGGGCCAGCGTTGATCGGCTGAGCTCCCAGTGGGCATGCAGCCAGTACGGGTCGCGGACCATCGCGATAATCCGGTCCTTGACACACGCATGATCCAAGGCGCGAGGGGCCATGACCGTCAAGGGACGGGACGGCGCGGGTCCAGACCCTCGCCCGGACGAGGCCTTGGAGGACGCCTGCTGGGTCCTCACGGCCGCCGAGGCTTTCCCCCCCCCTCGATGGGTCGCGGAAGGCGGGAGCGACAACGCGCGGATCAACTGATCCTTGCGCATCGCGTGCCAACCGACGATTCCCTGGTCCTTGGCCATCTGCGCCAGAACCTTCTTGTTGCAGTCCTTGAGCGTATCGACGGTCATGCGGGGCCACTCCGTCTCGATCCGTGTCGGGTGCGCCGAGCGCGGATCTGGACAAGGAACGCGTCGCTCATCCTTGAAGGGGCCGATCGGGAAAAGTCCATGACTCCCGGACTGAGGACACGACCCGGCTGACCGTGATCATTGACAATTCCGCCAGCCTTGGCGTCTTCAACACAACGGGCGGCTCTCCGACCTGGTTCCCGGTCAGATGCCGCCCGTGGGTGATGTCAGACGATGAGCGCAAGGCGACGGCATAATTTGTCCCCGTCATGGCTCCAACCGGACTCAGTGCAAAGCTCGAAACTCGCTTGTTGATAACAAATGTCTCACGCTCTGTCAACCGTCAATTCCCCGAATGCTGTTCGATGGCGGACACTCCGCCGGTTTTGTAACGACTTTTGGCATCGGGGTCGCGACCCTGGCCTTCTCTCAAACTCGTCCCGACTCTCGGGTTATTGAGTCGCTATCGACTTCGTGAAAAATTTCTCAAATAGGACCAGAGGGGAGTTGACACCCCGGTTCGTGCGAGTTTAAATGTTGACCTCACAGGGTTCGTGCGATCGACGACGGCCTCCGGATGACGAAGGTTCGTGCATCCCTGCCCCCCAGGTCAGGCCGGGATCGCGGCCTCATCCCGGTCGCGGATCGAGAAGGCGGGGTTGTTCGTGACTCCACCCGGACCTCGCTCGACATTGTCAATGGGCCTTGAGTGGGCCTCGCGAGTCTCGACGGTCGGCCTGGAGTTCGCCCTTCCCGCGCTGCTGGGCTTCGGCCTGGATCGTTGGTGGCACATCGGACCCTGGGGAACGGTCGTGGGAGCGGCCGTCGGTTTCGCCATCGGGATGACCCACCTCCTCCGGATCGCCCACGAGGGATCGGCTCGCTGAAACCATCCGAGTCGGGAAACGAACCGCGGATCGCGGGCTCTCGACGCTGGGCCGTCGGGAACCGAGCCGAGGGATTGCGGAACGTCGAAACATGCCAATCGGGATGAGGCAACATGGCTGCTGAAGGACATGGTCATAGCCCGCTGGGCCACGTGGTGGATCATCCGACCCTGGAGCTTCCCCACTGGCAGCACCCGTTTGGCCGGGAGATTGCACTACCTCACATTCGGCTGTCGGATGTGGTGGATTTCCAGGTCACGCGTTTCATGGTCATGGAGTTGCTGGCGGCCGTGCTGGTCGCGGCCGTGATCATCCCGCTGGCGCGGCACGCGGCGAGGAACCCGGTCAGTCGCGGCTGGTTCATGAACATGTTCGAGGCGATGGTCTTGTTCATCCGGGATCGGGTGGCCCGCCCGGCGATCGGCGGGCACGGGGCCGATGCCTTCCTCCCCTATCTCTGGACGGTCTTCTTCTTCATCCTCTTCTGCAACCTTCTAGGCATGATCCCCGGCGGGGCCTCGCCCACGGGCAATATCAACGTCACGGGCGTCCTGGCGCTGATGACGTTGGCCATGGTGATCTTGGCCGGGATGCGAGAGATGGGTTTGGTCGGTTTCTGGGTGGGGATCGTCCCCCACCTTGACGTCCCCTGGTGGATGAAGCCCCCGCTCTGGATCCTGATGTTCGTCATCGAGCTGGCCGGCCTCCTGATCCGCCACGTGGTCCTGGCCGTCCGGTTGTTCGCCAACATGTTCGCCGGCCACGTCGTGCTGGCGGTGATCCTCGGCTTCATCCTGCTGGCCGAGGGTCCGATCGGCTACCTCGTGACACCGGCGAGCGTCGCGGGCGTGGTGGCCTTGAGCCTCCTGGAATTGTTCGTGGCCTTCTTGCAAGCCTATATCTTCACCTTCTTATCCGCACTGTTCATCGGGGCGGCGGTCCACCCGCACTGAGCCGGTGGGTTCGGGCGGCCCCGCGGGTCGGATCGGGACGACCTCGCGTCTCGTCCCAGGTGGAAACGTTACCAACCGGGGCGAGGGTTGTACGCCCCCGCCCCCTCGGCGGGCCGATCGTTGGTCCCGCGGTTTCTCCTCGTCCGGTCATGTTAAGTTAAGGTCCGACCCTCCTCTAGGAGTCAATCGTCCGATGAAACTCGTCAAGTCCGCCGTCTTGGCTCTCGGCATGGTGTTGCTCGCTCAGGTCGCGGCATCCGCCCAGGGCACGACCCCGGCCGCCTCCGCCGAGGCCGTGAATTCCCCGCTCGTGGATCTCCGCGCGATCGGTGCCTCCATGGTGATCATCGGGGCCGCGTTGGGGATCGGCGGCCTGACCAAGTCCGCCGTCGAGAGCATGGCGCGTCAGCCTGAGATGGCCGGCAACATCCAGACGGCGATGATCATCTCGGCCGCTCTCATCGAGGGTGTGACCTTCTTCGCGCTGATCATCATCCTGATCCAGGCCTAGGCTAGGGACCGCTTGGCCTCGTCGGCCTCCCGGGCTGAGGCGGCGCCCCGACCTCCGACTCGGGGCCGCCAGGTCCGTCCATGACGTCCTCGCTTCTCCCCTGGCCCTGATTCGAGCTGAGCCTTGCCAATCACGAGGTGCCCATTCATGCCCCGGCAACTGATCTCGGCCTTCGGGCTCGTGGCCCTGGCTCTGGCGCTCGGGGTGCCGGCCCGGCCGGCATTCGCCGCCGAACCCTCCCCCGCGCATGCCGAGTCCGGGGAAGGACACGCCACGACCGGACCTGACGCCGCGGGGGGACAGCCCCCAATCATGGACCCCCAGCCTCCCCTGGCCATCTGGACAGTCATCGTCTTCGTCGGTCTCCTCCTCGTGCTTCGCAGGTTCGCCTGGCGGCCCCTGCTCGACGCCATGCACCAGCGCGAGGAACACATGGAGCATATCCTGCTCGACGCCGAGCGGGCCCGCAACGAGAGCGAGGCCCTCCTGGCCGAACACCGTAAGCAATTGGCGGCGGCCGCCGCCCAGGTCCATGCCATGATCGAGGAAGCCCGTCGCGACGCGCAGGCGACCTCGGATGAGATTATTCGCAAGGCGCAGGCCGAGGCCGAGGCCTCACAGCACCGCGCCGAGCGGGAGATCGGCATCGCTCGCGATCAGGCGCTCTCGGAGATCTGGACCAAGACGGCCGACCTGGCCGTCCAGGTCGCGGGACGGGTCCTGACCCGCGAATTGAACGACGGCGACCACCGCCGCCTGGTCGAGTTGGCGATCAACGAACTGCCGGCGAGCCCGACCGACGTCAACGGACACGGGGGTCGGCCCTCATGAATGCCCCCCTTGACGCCCCCGACGTGGAGGGGACGGTCTTCGAGGACGTGTCGCCGGAGGCCACTCGCGTCTATGCCGAGGCCCTGATCAACGCCACCGAGAAGCGGGGGGAGGCTGAGGCCGTGCTCGACGACCTCGATGCGATCGGGTCCGACGTCCTCCGAGCCCATCCCCGGTTCGCCGAACTCCTCGCCTCGCCGATTCTGCCCGCTCATGACAAGGACCGGATCCTTGTCGAGGCGTTCGAGGACCGGGCCTTGCCGACGGTTGTACGCTTCCTCCGGGTGCTCAATCGGCACGGCCGGCTGGGACTCTTGTCGTCGATCGCCCGCGAAGGCCGGGCCCTCTGGGACCGTCGACAGAACCGTCGGCTGGTCACGGTCCGCGCGGCGGTCCCCCTCGACGACACCCAACAATCGACGTTGCGCGACCGACTGGCCCGGATGCTCGCCGCGACGCCCGTCATAACGATCGTGGTCGACCCCGCGCTGATCGGCGGCCTGATCGTCCAGGTCGGCGACAGGGTCTACGACGCCTCGGTGCGTAGCGGTCTCGAACAACTTCGCCATCGCCTGCTCGAAGGAAAGACGCATGAAATTCAGAGCCGACGAGATCACTTCAGTCATTCAGCGTGAGATCGAGCAGTTCCAGTCCGAGATCAAGCGCGCCGAGGTAGGTCGCGTGCTCGAGGTGGGCGACGGGATCGCCCGGGTCCACGGCCTCTCGGGCGTGATGACCGGCGAAATGCTCACCTTCGAGAACGGCGTCCGCGGGTTGGCGTTCAACCTCGAAGAGGCGTCCGTCGGCGTGATCATCCTGGGCGACTACACGAGCATCCACGAGGGGGAGACCGTCACCGCGACCGGTCAGTTGCTCCGCGTTCCGGTCGGCGAGGCGATGATCGGCCGCGTGGTGAATCCCCTCGGCGAGCCGATGGATAACAAGGGGCCGATCATTACCGAGCATTCTCGGCTTGTCGAGTCCCCCGCCCCCGGGATCGCCGATCGGCAGCCGGTCGATGAGCCGCTTCAGACCGGGATCAAGGCGATCGATGCCATGACCCCGATCGGCCGAGGTCAGCGCGAGCTGATCATCGGCGACCGCAAGACGGGCAAGACCGCGATCGCCATCGACGCGATCTTGAACCAGAAGGGGACCGGCGTGATCTGCATCTACGTGGCGATCGCGCAAAAGGAATCGACGACGGCCGGCCTGGTCGACATCCTCCGCCGCCACGGCGCGATGGACTACTCGATCGTCGTCGCGGCCGGGGCGAGCACTCCGGCCCCCTTGCAGTACATCGCCCCCTACGCCGGCGCCGCGATGGCCGAATACTTCATGTACGGTCAGGGGAGGGCGACCCTCTGCGTCTACGACGACCTGTCGAAGCAGGCGGTGGCCTATCGTGAGCTCTCGCTCTTGCTCCGCCGCCCCCCCGGTCGCGAGGCGTACCCGGGCGACATCTTCTACGCCCACTCTCGGCTCCTCGAACGCTCGGCCAAGCTGGCCAATCGCTACGTGATCGTCCCCGACCACGCGCCGGCCGACACCGAGCAGGTCACCGAGGAATGGGGCGTCAACAAGAAGGTCTACATCGGCGTTCCCGGCCTCGAAGAGGCGAATCACGACCTCAAGGCCGATTACGCGGAGGGCCACAAGGTGGTCAAGACCTCGACGTCGGGGGGCTCGATGACCGCGCTCCCGCTCATCGAGACGCTGGAAGGAGAGGTTTCGGCCTACATCCCCACCAATGTGATCTCGATCACCGACGGCCAGATCTATCTCCAACCCGACCTCTTCTTTTCGGGCGTCCGACCGGCGATCGACGTGGGAATCAGCGTCTCGCGGGTCGGCGGTAAAGCGCAGATCCCGGCGATGAAGAAGGTGGCCGGCGGCCTCCGACTCGACCTGGCCGCGTTCCGCGAGCTCGAAGCGTTCGCGCAGCTCGGGACCGAACTCGACAAGGCGACGCAACTCCAGCTCGACCGCGGCTATCGGATGGTCGAGCTGCTCAAGCAACCGCAGTATCAACCGATGGAAGTCGTCGACCAGGTCATGAGCATCTACGCCGGTTCCGAGGGCTTCCTCGACAAGGTGCCGATCTCCCAGGTCTCGCGGTGGGAGGCGGAATTTCTCAGCTTCATGCATGAGCAGAAGCCGGAGATCCGTGATCGGCTGGCCCGCGAAAAGAAGCTGAGTGACGAGGTCCTGGCCCAGTTGAAGGACGCGCTGGCGGAGTTCAAGTCACAGTTCCATGCGACCCAGGCGAAAACGCCGCCCGCGCTGGTGGCGGCGGGAGTCTGATCCGAGACCTGACCTCGTTCGGATTCGTGACGCGAGCCGGCTCGCCGCCGCGTCACGGACCTTCCCGCATCCGCGAGACGAAAGACACCGATGGCCAAAGCCCGAGCGATCGTCAAGCGCCGCAAGTCGGTGCAGAACATCCGCAAGATCACCCGGACGATGGAACTGATCGCCACCGCTCGGTTCAAGAAGGCGTTGGACCGCGCCACCGAGGCCGAGGCGTACACGCGCAAGATCGCGGAGCTGGTCGCCGACCTCGGGACCACCGCGTTGACGGTCTCGCACCCGCTGCTCGAGCCTCGCGAGACCGTCCGCCGCTCGCTCCTCCTGGTCTTGTCGAGCAACCGAGGGTTGGCCGGGGGTTACAATGGCAACGTGCTCCGCGTCGCCACCCGAACCCTCCAGGACAACCAGACCGAGGGGATCGCCACCACCCTCGAAGTCGCCGGCAAGCGCGCGATCGCCTTTTTCCGATTCCGGGGGGTCGCGACCAACGCCGCCTACACGCACTTCGAAGACCGTCCTCAGTTCGATGAAGTCGAGGTGCTGGCCAACAAGTTCATCGGTCTGTACCTGCGCGGCGAGATCGACCGGCTCGACGTCGCCTATACGCGATTCGTCAGCAGTTCGAGGCAGCAGGCGATCGTCGAGACGCTCCTGCCGATGACCGCCACCCAGGTTAGCCAGTCGGCCCCCTCGGTCCGCCAGTCCCGGCCGACCCAGGGTACCGGCTCCGATTCGTCATCGAGGTCGCCCGTCGAGCGCGTGCCCTACGAATTCTTGCCCGACGCGCGGAGCATCCTCGAAGAGATTGTTCCCGTCTCGTTCAAGGTCCGGCTCTTCAAGTGCTTCCTCGACGCGGCCGTCAGCGAGCAGATCGCGCGGATGGTCGCCATGCGGGGAGCGACCGAGAACGCCGACGAGATGATCAAGTCGCTCACCATGCTCTACAATCGCGCCCGACAGGCGCAAATCACCCGTGAACTGGCCGAGATCATCGGCGGCGCCGCGGCCCTGGAATGACACCGGTCGCCCCATAAGTCAGGGGGACCACGAAGGGCCGCCCCGCGATCCCCGCCATTTAGCCGATACCGTCCTCATCGACCCTCCCGGGGAATGACTCATGGCTACCGCAGTTGCGAACGGACGGATTGCCCAGGTGATCGGCTCGACATTCGACGCCGAGTTCGACAAGGGTCATCTGCCCGAGATTTATAACGCCTTGACGATCGAGGCCGAAGAGAAGGGGATCACGATCCACCTGACCGGCGAGGTCCAGCAGCACCTCGGTGGCAACCGGGTCCGGTGCGTGGCTCTGGGATCGACCGATGGCCTGGTCCGCGGCATGACCGTCGTCGATACGGGGGGGCCGGTCAGGGTGCCGGTGGGCAAGGAGACGCTCGGCCGGGTCTTCAACCTGCTCGGCCAGCCGATCGACGGACGAGGTCCCGTGGCCGCGACGGAGTACTGGCCGATCCACCGCGACCCCCCCCTGTTCGAGAACCTCTCGCCCAAGACCGAGTTGTTCGAGACGGGAATCAAGGTCATCGACCTGCTCACGCCGTTCGTCCGGGGCGGCAAGATCGGCCTGTTCGGCGGTGCCGGGCTGGGCAAGACCGTCATCTTGACCGAACTGATCGCCCGGATCGCCAAGGTGCACAGCGGCTATTCCGTCTTCGCCGGGGTCGGCGAGCGGACCCGCGAAGGCAACGACCTCTGGCTCGAGATGCAGGAGACCAAGATCGGGAGCACGGGCAGGTCGGTCCTCGACAGCACGGTGATGTGCTTCGGCCAGATGAACGAGCCCCCGGGGGCCCGGCTCCGCGTGGCCCTGTCGGCCTTGACCATGGCGGAGTGGTTCCGCGACTCGACGGGTGCGGACACCCTGCTGTTCATCGACAATATCTTCCGATTCAGCCAGGCCGGTTCCGAGGTCTCGGCGCTACTAGGCCGGATGCCATCGAACGTGGGCTACCAGCCGACCCTGGCCACCGAGATGGGGGGCCTCCAGGAACGAATCACCTCGACGACCACTGGCGCCATCACCTCGGTCCAGGCGGTGTACGTCCCGGCCGACGACCTGACCGACCCGGCTCCGGCGACCACGTTCGGCTTCCTCGACGCCTTCATCGTCCTCCAGCGGTCGATCGCCGAGAAGGGGATCTTCCCCGCCGTTGACCCGCTCGGCTCGACCTCTCGAGTGCTCGACCCGCAGTACGTCGGCCAGGAACACTACGACGTCGCCCGCCAGGTCCAGACGATCCTCCAGCGGTACAAGGAGCTGAAGGACATCATCGCCATCCTCGGCGTCGACGAACTCTCCGAGGACGACAAGATGGCCGTCCACCGCGCCCGGAGGATCGAGCGATTCATGTCGCAGCCGTTCTTCGTGGCCGAGGTCTTCACCAACAAGGAAGGTCAGTACACTCCCCTGGCCGACACGATCCGCAGCTTCAAGGAAATTTGCGAAGGCAAGTGGGACCACCTTCCCGAAGGTGCGTTCCTTTACGTGGGGTCGGTCGACCAGGCCGAGGAACAGGCCAAGCGGATGGCCCGTTAAGCACCACGACGACCCACCGATCGATCACCAGGAGCTTGGTCCGCGATGGCCACCGCCGAGACGTTGGATACGGAAAGAGCCGGTCGAATGAGATCGGGCGACCGACTCCAGTGCGTGGTCGTCACGCCGGAGCGGACCCTTTTCGACGACCTGGTCGAGTTCGTCGCCCTCCCGCTCTTTGACGGCGAACTCGGCCTGTTGCCGGGCCGGATGCCCTTGATCGGCCGCCTCGGTTACGGCGAACTCCGAACCAGGACGGAGGGTGCGGTTCACCGGTACTTCATCGACGGTGGTTTCGTCCAGGTCCGCGACAACGTCGTCACCGTGCTGACCAACCGCGCGATCCCGTCGGCTCAGGTGGATACCTCGGCCGCGTCCCGCGAACTGGAGCTGGCCCAGGACCGACGAGCCACCACCGACGAAGAACAGGCCGAGAAGACCCGCGCGATCGCCCGGGCTCGAGGGCAACTTCGAGTCGCCGCCCGCCGGGGCTGAGTCGGCCTCAGACAAGGCTGACCGTCCTGCTGGCGTCGGCGAAGAAATTCGGGCCCTCATACATCGGGAAGGTGCCCCACTCCTTCCCGGTCCAGGCATGGTGCGTCACGGTCACGGCATTCCCAACCAGGTTGATCTCCAGGAAGCCCGGAAGTCGGAGGCCGGTCGGATCGCCCAGCAAGGGAGCGCCTGCGTTCAGACCTAATTGTTTGGGGACATCGAGCGGGGTGAAGGCCCAGGCGGCGTGGACGTGGCCGCAACAATAGAGGTGCGGGCCGACCTTCGACAGCCAGCTCTGGACCTTCTCGGCGTTCACCATCCGTTTCGGGGCCAACTCGCGCACGTAAGCCGGCGGGGCCGATGCGGGGTAATGGCACGCGACGATCAGACGTCTCGGGCGAGTCGTCGGATCCTCGACCAACTTGCGAGCGTGAGCCAACTGCTCGGGGGGGAGGAAGCCACGTGCCGAGATATGCGACCGCGTCGGGTCGAGCCCCAGGATGGCCGTCTCGCCGTCGAGCGGACGGAGCCACGGATACGGGCCGGGGGGGGCGAAAACGCCGAACCATTCTTCGAACTGGCGGTAACGCACCGATCCCGTCGTGTATCGGTCGTGATTTCCCGGAATCACCGTCACCCGGCTCGACTCGATCAGCAAATCGGCGAGGGCTGCGCGCGCGGCTCGGAATTCACCCGGCAATGCGGTCGTCGTCAAGTCGCCCGTGATCAGCAGGTGATCGGGCGTGAGGCCAAGGATTCGCTCAACCACCTCCTCGAGCCGCTCCATCCGAAACTTCCGCGCCCGTCCCGACAGAAGTTCCACCATCCCGACGATACGCTTGTTGAACAGCCGTATCGGATTGAAGGCATACCTCCAGACGTGGATGTCGGAAAGATGGATGATCCGCAATCGCCCTGCCTCCGAACCCCCGGGCCTCCCGACAGGTCAGAAATGCCAATCGATCCCGCCGACCAAAATATCGTAGGCAGTATGCGTGCCAACCGCGATCCCAAAACCCCGGACCACGAACACCCATGCGAAATAGACGCCCGCCAACCAGCGGAAGACGAACGCGAACCAGGTGAAGGATTCGCCCGGCATACCGGCATGATGGGCCGCCGAAAAGAGCAACGCCGACGTCGTCACGGCCACCGTGGTCGCCGGGACCGTGGGCGTCTGCAAGAGCCTAAGGACCGCGAAGAACACGGGGATCAGGGTCAGCCGGAACAACGCCTCTTCATAGACCCCGGCTCCAAGAAACCCGATCAAAGGTGCGATCGGGTGGTTCAGCGCGTTGGCATTGGCGGACAATCGCGGCGCATGAAGACGCTCCAGGTGCGAGAATCCCATGTCGAGGAGCTGGCTCAGTCCCACCAATGCGACCGCCAAAACCACGCTTTCGAGGATCATCCCCACCAGCGAGACGGGGGCAAACCGCCAGTCGCGCGGGTCGGCCGCTTGCCAGAACAGGAGAATGAGGATCAGGCTCAGGGGAAGAAACCAGCGGTCCGTCAACCCTATCGAAGCCAGTCCCTGCCGCATCCAGGCGTCCGCGCCCGTCCGCAAGGCCTCGGCCGAGTCTCCCCCGATCCAGAGCACCCCGAACTCATACGCCACCAGAAAGGGTGCGACGAAAAACAGGCAGGGGATGGGCCGTCTCGTCAGCGACCAGTACGATCGACGTTCTTCCCGATCGCGGGGGGGCTCCCCCCACCATCGGTGGTCATAACCAAACCGTGAGCGGGGGCGGCGAGGTCGCGCCGATGGGGACGGGATCGTGTTTCTCACATTGGGATCCGATCGGCCGCGAGTCCGGAAAAATTGAACGCGGTTCGCGGAGGGATGGATCCTTTTCAAAACGGATAGTTTTTTCGTAATGACCGAAAAGAACGAAATGCCGGTGTCTCTTGTAGGACCCAGACCTGACGGCTACCATACTTTCGACGGGAACAGTGCGATCGGAACGACGGCTCCGTTGACCGTCGCGAGGATGAGCTTCCCGGACTAGGCGACGATGTTCCGCCCTTCCGCAGGGACTCCCAGTCGCGTTTGGGGCTCGGGCTAGCTCGGGCTGGTCCTTTTGACGAAGGCCCGAAGCGCCTGGCCCTCAGGCCGGGAGGTTCGGGAGCAGGGCGGCCCTCCGGTTTTGCCCGCGTGGGGAGGATTGACGCGTGACTTCGCGGTTTCGGCTTGCATTCCTGTTGGGACCATTGACCTTGGCCGGCTGCGGCGACTCCTTCAACGCCGGTCCGATGAAGTACATCGAAAGCGAGCAACTGGCGGTCACCCTAAAGGGCAAACCGAAGTTGCAGGACGCGGTTCGGAAATCGATGGCCAATCTCTTCGGTGAATCGCCTCAGAAGATCACGGTGCCTTTCCAGCACAGTGGGATCCGAAGCTTGGAATTCACGTGACTTGAAGTCGCGGC
>JADMIO011227352.1_pt1 | contig 14342 bp, 12 predicted proteins | sample 8958161 | NCBI WGS metagenome assembly JADMIO01 (sample SAMN16585339, study PRJNA669376) | soil metagenome | isolation source: Crop rotation soil | place: USA: Cullars Rotation, Alabama | collected 2011 | reverse complement strand
AAATTGACGCGCCTGATTCATCGCGCCATCGAAGCGCGCGGCGCGGTCGTCACGTTTGCGGCTTCGGGCGGCGCGCGGATGCAGGAAGGAACATTGAGCTTGATGCAGATGGCGAAAGTCGCTTCGGCCCTCGCAGAACTGGACGAGGCGAGACTTCCCTTCATCTCTGTGCTGACAGACCCGACGACGGGCGGCGTGACCGCGAGCTTCGCCATGCTCGGCGACCTGATTATCGCCGAGCCGAAAGCCCTCATCGGTTTCGCAGGTCCACGCGTCATCGAGCAGACCATCCGCCAGAAGCTGCCGAAGAATTTTCAACGCTCCGAATTCCTGCTCGAGCACGGCATGCTCGACGCCATCGTCGACCGCCGCGAGCTGCGCGACTTCATCATCAAGTCGCTTCATTTCATGGTGAATCCAGAGATAGTGAATAGTAAATAGTGAATGGTGAATCGTGAGCACGTGGTTTTTACTATTCACCATTCACTATTTACTATTCACTATTCAATATGTTCGACGATGCCCTTCAATATCTCTTGAGTCTCGGTCACGAGACAGTTGCCATCAAGCTCGGTCTGACGAACACGGAGCGACTGCTTGAGGCTCTGGGCAATCCGCAACATCTCTTTCCTGCCGTGCAAATCGCGGGCACGAACGGCAAAGGCTCTACCGCCGTGATGCTCGAATCAATCTGCCGCGCCGCGAGCGTCAGGACCGGACTCTACACTTCGCCGCATCTCGTCCATATCACCGAGCGCATCAGAATCAACAATCAAGAGATTTCAGAGGAAGAGTTCGCGCGCTTCACCACACGGGTTCGTGAGGCCGCGCAAAAACTTTTGCAGGAAGGCAGGCTCGAAACGCTTCCCACTTTCTTCGAGCACGTGACGGCCATCGCCCTGCTCGCGTTTAGAGATGCCAATATCCAGCTCGCAATCCTTGAGACAGGACTCGGTGGCCGCCTCGACTCGACGACTGTGGCGCGCGCCGAAACGGTCGCTATCACGCCCATCGCTTTAGACCATCAGGAATACTTGGGAGAGACTTTGGCAGAGATTGCCGCTGAGAAGTCAGCGATCATTCGTTCAGGTGTCACGGCCATCATCGCGCCGCAAGCGCCGGAAGCTTTGAAGGTGATTCTCAAGCGATGCGCTGATTGCAATGTCACGCCACGTGTTTGTGAGTGCGAAACAAAAATTCTGGATGCGGACGAGAGCGGACGCTTGCTTGTTACTTTCAAGACGAAGATAGAGCGATACGAAAATGTTCGACTGGCCTTGCGCGGTCGTCATCAGGTGACGAATGCGGCGGTCGCCATCTCTTTAGCGGAAGCCTTGCGCGAGCGCGGGTTTTCGATTCCGAACTCTGCAATCACGGAAGGTCTCGAAACGAGCTTTCATGCCGGACGACTGGATTTGCGCGAAGGACAGCCTTCGATTCTCTTCGATGGCGCGCACAACGAGGCTGGCGCGCGTGCGCTTCGTGACTATCTCGATGAATTTATCAAAGCTCCCATCACGCTCATCTTCGCTGCGATGCGCGATAAAGATTTGCGTAAGATTGCCGCACTCCTTTTCCCTGTCGCAGAGAGATTGATTCTAACTAAGCCGTTGAACCCGCGCGCCGCGACGCTTGAAACGCTCGCGGGCATTGTGCCGGAAGGCTTCGATTCGAGTAGAATCACGCTCGCGCCTACTGTGAACGAAGCGTTGGACGCGGCGCGAGCGCAAACGACGCCCATAGGACTCATCTGCATCACAGGCTCTCTCTATCTAATAGGCGAAGCGCAAAGTATTCTGAGCTCAGAACTGTAAGCGTTGTTCTCACCGAGCGGAGGTTTTCTGTCATGCCTAATCAGGGCTACAGAGTCTTCATCAGTTACAGCCAGGCCAACGAAGATCGTAAGAAGCGCCTCATCACACACCTGAGCACGTTGAAGGCCGACGGCACGATCAGCATCTGGCATGACGGCTGTATCGAAGCCGGAGACCTCTGGCGCGATGAGCTGGACCGCGCGATGAACGAGGCTGAGGTGGCGCTCTTTCTAGTCAGCGCAGAGTTCATCGCCTCACCCTTCTGCCAGGACGTGGAAGTGCCACACCTTTTAGAGCGCCACCGCAACGAAGGAGTTTTGATTATTCCTGTCATCGTGGACTATTGCGACTGGCAATCGGTGGAAAGAATCAGCCGATTTCAAATATTGCCTGAAAATCGTGAGCCTGTCCCGGCGCAACGCCCGCATAGCAAAGCATGGACACAGGTCGCCACGGGACTAAGGCACAGGCTTGAAAACAGTCCGCCGAGCAAGAGAACTCCCGCAGCGCAACCAATTAAAGAGCGCGAGGAAAAACCGTCGAGGTTCTCTTTGGCTGAGCTGCTTTTGAGACTGCCGGGCGAAACGGGCGACCTTTTCGGGCGCGACGAAGCTTTGGGCTGGCTCGATGCTGCTTACGCGGATTCGCAAACAGGCGTGCTGGCGCTTCACGGTTTCGGCGGCGTGGGCAAGTCCGCGCTCGTCCGCCACTGGCTTGAAAAGAATTTTTCAGAGATGAAGGAGGGTATGCCGCGCTTTCTTGGCGTCTCGTTCTACAGTCAAGGGACGCGCGAGCAGGCGGGCAGCTCTGACCAGTTTCTCATTCAGGCTCTTGAAAACTTTGGCGAACGTGACGCCACGCAGAAGTCCGCCTGGGATCGCGGCCAGCGTCTAGCCGAGCTCGTCGCCGCAGAGAAGACTGTGCTCGTGCTCGATGGACTTGAGCCGCTGCAATATGGTCTCGGGCCGCACAAGATGGAAGGGCAACTGAAAGACCCCGGCGTTCATGGACTGCTCGCACAACTGTCCAAGCATTCCGGCCAATCTCTCTGCATCGTCACCACGCGCCTGCGCCTGACAGACAACGACCTACAAAATTGCGCCCAGGAATCCGTCGAGATACTTTCGCCTGAGGCTGCGATTGAGTTGATGCGCGCGCGCGGTGTTCGCGGAAGCGACGATGAGGTTAAAGAGGCAGTTGAATACCTGGGCCGTCATCCGCTGGCTCTCGTTCTGGCCGCCGAGTACCTGCACACATTTTTTGCAAGCGAGGTGAATCATCTACACGAGATACCTCTTAGCACCGACTCAATCAAGGAAGGCCGCCACGCCAAGTCCGTCATGGCCGCCTACGAGAAAGCTTTGCAGCACGACGGCGACCCGCTCGACCTCGAACTCCTTAACGTGCTCGGCCTCTTCGACCGTCCGGCGCAATGGGAATGGTTGAAGGCGCTTGCGACAGAGCCAATCATCAACGGCGTCACAAATCATCTTGCCCGCGCGAGCGACCGCGAACTTCTTGAAGCCATCAGCCGCCTCTGCCAATGGGGCATGCTCGCCGACCCAGCCTCTCTCGAAGCGCCCGAACTGGATGCCCACCCCTTGGTGCGCGAATACTTTGGCGACCAACTTCGCCACCGGAACGAGTCCGGCTGGCGCGAAGCACACAGCAGGCTTTTCGACTATTTAACTTCTACGACAGAAGAATTCCCCAGCACGCCTACAGAGATGGAACCTCTGTATGCAGCAGTGGCTCATGGCTGCAAAGCTGGCAGGCATCAGGAAGCTTTGGATGAAGTGTACTTCAAGCGTATTTGTCAAGGAGAAGAGTTCTTCAGCACTAATAAACTCGGCGCATTCAGCGCTGACTTAGCTGCTCTCGCCGGATTCTTTGATCCTCCCTGGCTGCATCCTATCTCATCACTCACTGATGCTGATAAGTCGTTTGTCTTGGGTACGGCGGGCTATTGTCTGCGCGCATTGGGACGATTGATCGAAGCTGCCCAACCTCTGCTAGCTGGCTTGGAGGCTGATCTTTCGCTGGAAGATTGGAAGAATGCTGCCACCTCTGCTGGCAATCTCAGTGAACTCTATCTCACAGTCGGTGACTTGTCTGAATCTTTAGCCTATGCAGAACAAGGCATCGAACTGGCCGACAAGAGTGGAGACAACGGTCAGCGACTGCTTAATAGAACAACACTAGCCGACGCTCTACATCATGCAGGCCGATTGTCTGAAGCAGAAGCAGCTTTCTATGAAGCTGAACTGATGCAGAGAGAGTTGTGGCCTCAGTATCCATTCCTCTACTCACTTCACGGCTACTGGTACTGCAACCTGTTGCTGGAACAGGAAAAGTATGAGGAAGTCAAAAGTCGTGCTGTCCAGGCAATCCAGATTGCCAGAGAAAATAACTGGCTGTTTGTTATTGCCCTCGACCTCCTCTCAATGGGTCGCGCTTACTTGTTGCAAGCACAAGCAGAGAAGACCAATGATTACAGACAAGCCGCAGAGTATCTGAATCAAGCAGTGGATGGATTGCGGCTCGCTGGGACATTACATCACCTACCTCGCGGATTGCTAGCACGTGCGGAGCTATACACTCTTACAAGAGATTTCAGTCATGCGCGGGTTGATTTGGATGAAGCGATGTCAATCGCCGAGCGTGGCAAGATGCAGTTGTACGAAGCAGATTGTCATCTGGGCTATGCGCAGCTTTACATAACGGAAGAAGAGAAGGAGAAGGCACGAGAGAGTTGGGCGAAGGCGAAGGAGATGATTGAGCGAATGGGTTATCACCGAAGAGATAAAGATGTCGCGGAGATTGAGAAGCAGATCAAAGAGATGGCTGATCGCTCCGCTGAGTGATAGAGAGGTATTTGTAGGGGCAGAGGGCTTGTCCCTGCCCCCTACAGTTTTAGTGGCGGTCAATATTTTGTTGCAGGTTATTTCGCATTGCAGACAGATTTGCTTTGCGGCATAGTGTTTGGAAAACATAAACTGTGCGGGGCAAAAAATCTTATGGCGACACCTGAAGTCGAAGCGCCGGAAATTCTGGACACGGAAGAGGTCTATCACGGGCGTGTGATAGACGTGGCGGTTTACACTGTGCGCGAGCGTGGGGTGACGTATAAGCGCGAGGTCGTGCATCATCCGGGCGGGGCGGGTGTGGTCGCGGTCTTCGATGACCAGACGATTGCGCTCGTGCGCCAGTATCGCCAGCCGCCCGTGCGCTACCTGCTCGAGCTTCCCGCAGGAAGACTCGCGCCGCCGGAACGTCCTGAAGAGTGCGCCGCGCGTGAGCTTGAAGAAGAGATAGGCGTGCGCGCTGGCCGATTGGAAAAGCTCTCCGAGTTTTTCACCACACCCGGTTTCTGCGAAGAGAAGCTCTGGGTCTATCTTGCAACAGATTTGACAGAGACGGCGCAGAACCTGGAAGGCGACGAGATGCTGGAGATCGTGCGCGTCTCGTTCCCACGCGCCTTCGAGATGATCTCGGACGGCGAGATTGAAGACGCCAAGACTATCATCGGGCTGCTCCTGGCCGCGCAACGTCTGGGCCTGGCGATGCCCGGCACAGACTATCCTGCGGTTTGAGAGACCGGCAGCCTTTGACCGAAGCAAAGAGGGACGAAAGCTCATGGCAACGTGCAAGCATCTTGCTCAAATACGTGATGTCACGCCGAGCGCGCGTGGCTGCGAAGACTGTTTGAAGACGGGCGACACCTGGGTTCACCTGCGGCTCTGCGAAACTTGTGGGCACGTCGGCTGTTGCGATAGTTCTCCGAACAGGCACGCGACCGCGCACTTTCATCAAACGCAGCACCCCGTAATCAAATCTTTCGAGCCGGGCGAAGAGTGGGGCTACTGCTACGTTGACGACGAATTCTTTGAATCGCTCTAGAGATGCGGGTGTCGAGCGCGACAATTCAGGCGGAGACGCGCGAGCCGGAAAGCATTGATGCTAATGCTCCGCGCACAGCCGGGCCGCGCCCGCCCACATTCTTCAACTACGTTCATTCATTCATCGCCATCCCGCTCATCTTCTTTTACACGTTCGTAATGGGCAGCCTCTCGCTGATGCTCTCGCTCTATGACCCGACAGGGAAACGTCAGCATTGGTGCGCGCGCAACTGGTGCCGTTTGATCGCCACGACGGCTGGCGCGCGCGTGCGCGTTCATGGAGCGCATCACGTTCAGCAGGGCGTCTCTTACGTCTTTCTCTCGACGCATCAGAGTCTGATGGACATTCCTGCGATGCTCGGTTATCTGCCAGCGCAGCTTCGCATCGCGGCCAAGAAATCTCTCTTCCGCATTCCGTTTATGGGTTGGCATCTGACGCGCGCAGGCCACATCCCGATTGACCGCAGCTCGACGCAGAATGCGGTTGCGAGTATGCAAAAGGCCGCAAGCTATTTGCGCAACGGCGTCTGCGCTTTTGTCTTCCCCGAAGGCACGCGCTCGCGCGACGGCTACCTGCACAGGTTCAAGAAGGGCGGTTTCAAGTTAGCTATTCAAGCGCAAGCGCCGATCATCCCCATCAGTATCATCGGCTCGCGCCAAAGCCTGCCCGCAGACGAAATGGTTTTTCGACCCGCACAGATGGAGATGTACATTGACGAGCCAATCCCAACCACAGGCTTGACCGATGCAGATATTGAAAACCTGATGGCGACCGTTTACGAACGAATGGCGAAACGGTTCAAGGCAAAATGAAAAATGAAAAATGATGAAAGCCTGCTCCCTTCTTTACTTTTGCATTTTTAATTTTTCATTTTGCCTTTTTACTCCTGCTCTTTTACACTCGCTCTCATCGTGAACATGCCGAATGAATCAGCACCGATCCCTGATCCGCGTGAAAGAGTTGTAGAAGTTGATCCCTGTACACATCTGCCGCCGTCCGAGCGACCGAGTCGCATTGATCCTGACAATCCGCCCTGGGGATTAGTCGCTGGAACCTTGACGTGGGTGGCGAGCGTCCTTTTTCTGTTTGTCGTCGGCCTGCTCATGGTCCTGCCTTACGCTGTCTCGCACGCTCCCTTAAGTGATCAGGAAAAGCTGCGGCAATTCCTGACAACAGACAAGACAGCCGTCTTTCTTCAAGTGCTCTCGGTCATTCCCGCACACCTCTTAACCCTCTTCGTCGTTTGGGCTGTCGTCACGCGTTTGGGTAAACGCCCCTTCTGGAAATCGCTCGGGTGGAGTTGGGGCGAGAACTTCGGTTTCTGGAAAACCGCAGCGGTCGCGGTCGTGCTTTTCATCATTGCCTATGCCATCGGTTACTTAATCAAAGGCAACCCGACGGATATAGATCAGATTGTCACCAATTCTCTGCGGTCGCGCTACACGCTCGCTGTTGCCGCCGGGCTAACCGCTCCGTTTGTCGAAGAGTTGGTTTATCGTGGAGTCCTCTACTCGGCTCTGCGAAAAGCTTTCAACACGATTGCTGCGGTCATCATCGTGACGATTCTGTTTGCGGGCGTCCATGTGCTCGAGTACCGCAACAACCTGGGCGTCATCCTCGCCGTCTCCACCTTGAGCCTCGGTCTCACGATGCTTCGCGCCTATACCGGCAGACTCTTGCCGTGCTTCATCGTGCACCTGATCTTCAACGGGATTCAGGCCATCTATATCGTCATCGAACCTTACCTGCCCAAGGCCGCTCCTGAGATTGAACAAAAAGCCCCGGCCATTGCCATGCTCTGGCGCACGCTCAGGCCGCTTCTCTTCTAAGGCATGGCTTACGAAGTCGTAGTCGTTGGCGGAGGCATGGGCGGGCTGACTGCGGCTGCGCTCCTGGCAGCGCGGGGCGCGAGCGTCTGCCTGCTCGAAAGAGAGTCGCGCGGCGGCGGGTGCGCGGTCACGTTCAATCGCTTCGGCTACACGTTCGAGGCCGGAGCATCGCTCTACGCTTCATGGCAACCGGAAGAGATACATGCAAGAGTCTTTGCAGAGCTGCCGGTCGCTCCGCCCGAAGTTCATGCGGCAGAGCCTGCTTACATTGTCCGCTTGCCCGATGGCGTTGATGTCGCTCTGGCAAGCGATGCGGAAGAGTTGACAGACAACTTGCGCGCGGCGTTTCCGGAGTGCGCGGACGCGGCCATCAAATTTTACAGAGAGCTTGCGCCCATCGGAGAAGCTTTGCGTCGTGTCGCGCGTCGCGTGCCGGACCTCAGGACAGCATCTCTTGCAAGACGCATGCGCGCCAGCTTACCTGAAGCACGCGTGGCGCATCGTATCCTACGGGCTTTGAACAAGACGGCGGCGCAATATCTCGCGCGTACTTCGCACAGATTTCGCCGCTTCATAGACGTTCAACTGCAAATCTTTGGACAAAGAGACAGTGCCACCTGCGCCTATCTTTACGCGACGGTCGCGTTGATGATGCCGCGCTGGGGCATGTACGCTATCGCTGGCGGAGCATCGGGTCTGGCGGATAGATTAACCGAGTCAATCAAAAAGAGCGGAGGAACGGTGCGCTTCAACGCGCCCGTCTTAAGACTCGCTTACGATGCGGGTGGCCGAGCTCTCGGTGTTGACCTTTTAAGTGGAGAAAGAGTCGAGGCCACGCGCGCCATCGTCTCCAACCTGACCGCCTGGGATACCTACGGCAAACTCGTCGGCGCAAACCACACGCCCGACGATGTGCGAAGAAGGTTAAAAAATTTGCAAGGGTGGGGCGCGTACCTGCTCTATCTGGGGATGGATGAAGACCTGGCCTCGCGTCTTCCCGCAGATCACATCCTGACGCTCTGTGATTGGCAGGATGGTCAAGCCTATGACCCGGAGCGCGCGCAGTTCATGTTCGGCTCTGCGCCCGAATGGGACACGCGCGCGCCTGTGGGGAAGCGCGCCGTCACCGTCTCAACTTTTACGGAAGCCTCGCAGTGGTTCTCGTTTCACGAAGATGAATCGGAGCATGAAGCTCAGGACCAGGCGATGCTTGAAACCTGGTGGGCGCGCATTCACAAAGCGATGCCGGAGTTGGGCGCAGGCGTTGAGGTGATTGAGACAGCGACCCCGCGCTCCTTTTATGATTACACGCGAAGGCGGCTCGGCATGGTCGGCGGCTTGGGCCAATCGCTGGACGTGTTCGGCCTCAACTCTCTCTCGCACAGAACGTCTATCCCAAACCTCTACATGGTCGGCGACACGGTCTTCCCAGGCCAGGGCATCGCCGGGGTCACCCAATCCGCGTTGATTGCGGCCAATGAGATCACATAGATTGCGGAATGCGGATTTAGAAAGGCAGTAAGCAGAAAACAGAAGGCAGCAAAGAAACGAGATGTTCTTGCTGCCTTCTGTTTTTAAATCCGCAATCCGCAATCGCTAGGGTTGCGTTGTGTATTCCCTTCTGGGCGCGGGTTCGCTGGGCATTTCCCTTGGCAGCGAAGGTGGCTGCGATACCGGGGGCGGTGATGATGGCATCGAGGGCGGTGATGCTGGCGGCGGTGTTGATGGACTGCTTCCGCTGCCGCCACCATTACCTGAGCCTGTCGAGCCGCCGCCGCCTGTGCCGCCGCCCGTGCCGGTGCCTGGTGTCCCCGGCGTCGGGTAGTACGGATTTGAACCTCCCGTCCAACCGCCAGTGTTCGTATACGTGTGCCCGTAAGGCGATGACCATCCTCTGCCATGCGTCGGGAAGAAGCAATAGCTATTGTAACTTGGATTATAGATCCATGCGCCCCAACCCGAGTAAGACGCCGAGTACATGCTCCACGCGTCCCACGTGTTAAGATTCTTAAATGCAGCGATGAGAGCGCGCGCTTGAAGTTGCGCGTTGGCGCGCGCCAGCGTCTTCGCTCTGTCCTTGCTCCACTCGTCGAGCGTGTCCTGCTCCTTCTTATCAAACTTTGCGACTTCGGAGCGACCGTCGCGCATCACTACCTTCTGTCCGCCCTTGACTCGATTCTCCGCTCCCTTGCCAAGAAGCAGCCTGCCTTTGCGAACGAAGATTTCGGTTATTTGGTTCGGCAGCACGTTGAAGCGATAGATGCCGCCCTTCGTAATCAGAACATTCGATTGCGGCGTGACGATGTTGATCGCCACCTTGACATCTTCCGCGCTGGCGACTTCGATGATGGCGTTGCCCCTGCGCAGATTGACCAGCAAAGAATCTAAAGACGCATCCGTCAACTCGAATTCTGCGTTCTCGCCGACGCGCAGGTATGAGCCTGGATTGAGCAAGACCTCTACGCGTGCGCCCGCGCCTGTCGAAACGACATCGCCAGATTCCAAATCATCTTTCGCCGTCAACCGCTTCTCTTCTTTCGCGCCTTCGCGCCTGACTGTGACATCGCCGGAAACCAGATTGATTCCACCGGCTTTCGCTGAGATTACATACTGTTCTCTGTTCTGCGCCTCGACGGTAAAGGCTAAGGCGAGGGTAAGGCAGAATAAGAGAGTTGCCATTTTCAAGATGGCTCTTGATTTACTCTTCATTATCGAACCTCCTATAGAAGACGCTGCGCTTGCAGAAGGGGAGATGTCCGGATTGGTGACCGCATTCTAGCATAATCATCCGAGCCGTTATCAAAGATTTTTTGAGATTGACCAATTAAATCGTGGCCGACAGGCAAACTTCGCTTTCTCACTACAGAGCATCCACCGAAATCCCCACACCACCGGAAATTATCCTGAAACAAAATTTTTCTTGACGGCGTACAATTGTATGGTGTATAGAAACACCATACAATTTTGCAGGGGATGGTGTTATGTATATCGTAGTTGATGAGAATGATCGTCGCCCGATCTACCAGCAGGTGGTGGACGAGATCAAGGCTTTGATTGCGCGAGGTGAATTGAAGGAAGGTGCGGCGCTGCCGCCCGTGCGACAGGTGGCTGCGGATTTGGGCGTCAACCTGAACACGATTGCGACGGCTTACCGCGAGTTGCAGCGCGAGGGACTGATTAATGTGCGGCACGGGGCGGGCGCTCTTGTCTCGTCGCGCACGACGCAGGAGAAATCTGGCGAAGAGCTGCGCAAGCCTTTGCGCGCAGCCTTGACGCAATTGGTTCTCGCAGGATTACCGCGCGCAGAGATTATGGCAATCGTCGGCGATGAGCTGCGCGGATTGCTGAAAGGAAATAAGTAGGAGTCAAAAAAGCGATGTCAAACACTTTCATCCTTTTACTCTCGATTGATTTGGTCATGCTGGCCTTCTTCATGTACATGCCAGTGATGCGTGGCGAGGATGCCTTCTTCGGCGTGCGCGTCCAAACGGAAGTTTATCGCAATGAGGGCCGCCGCATCCTGCATCGCTACTGGTTCTGGCTCTTGATGACCTTCATCGAGATTGAAGCAATCGGCCTCATCGTCTCCTTCTATAAAGGGCGGACTGAGTTCGCAGAGGCCGCGACGCGCATGTTGCTCGTGCCGTGCGTGATGCTCTTCTATGTCATCTTCTACAAGCAGGCAAAAAAACTTGAGTTCGTCGAAGAGGGCGGGCGCTTCGCCACCGCGCTCAAGACGAGACACCTGTCAGACTACACGAGCCTTGCTCTGGAAGTCATGGTCGTCCTGCTGACCATCGCGCCCGTGCTCGTCCTGGTTTATTACTACCCGCAGTTGCCCTCACGCATCCCTGCGCATTGGAATTGGCGCGGGCAACCTGATCGTTGGACAGAGAAGAGCTACCACGCAGTCTTCTCGCTCGCGGCGATGCTTGTGTACATGCAGGGCTTGCTGCTCTTCATTAAGCACGGGTTGCTCAGTGTGAAGATGACGCTGCCTGCGGAGCACACCGAAGAGTATCTGAATCTGAAAGAAGAGATGTTGGCCCAGACCGTGAAGTTGCTGGACTGGACGCGCATCTGCCTGGGCATCCTGCTCGGCAGCATCACTGTGAACATAGTCTTCAGCGCGATCGAGCGTTTGCATTTTCTCTCAGGCATCGTCGCAATCGCCCTCTGGGTTTCGACGGCTCTGCTAGTGCTCGGGGTCGCGGTCGCCATCTATCGCTTCTACAAGATTGATCGCCGCTTGAAAGCGGCAGTCGGGCGCGTCTATGTCCAGAGGCGTAGCGATGCGGCGCACTGGTATCTGGGCGGGCTGATTTACTTCAACAAGGAAGACCCGGCGCTCTGGGTCGAGAAGCTGGTTGGCTGGGGCTACACCTTCAACATGGCCAACAAATGGGTCTATCTCTATCTGGCGGTGATGATCGCTGTGCCTTTGCTGCTGATTCTGCCGCTCGATAAATAAACGCTGGTGAAAGCTAGAGTGCATGACAAAAAAATTTAGCCACGGAGAGAGAGAAAAGAATGAAAAAGTTTTCCAATCCCCTTTTCCTATTCTTCTCTGTGCCTCTGTGGCTGTAGGAGATTGAGATGAAAAATTTTATGCTTTCCATATTGCTCGTTGGTCTGCTTCTCGTTGTCACTGCGCAGTGCAACAGAGCTACTGTTGATTCAAACGCGCAGGCGAACAGTTCTCAGGCGGCGCAGCAAGGGAACGAAAAGATTGATTACAGCGCGCCCGCGAATGCGCCCTTTACCGCGGAAGAGGTGACGATCAAAGCCAAAGGCTACACGCTCGCAGGCACGCTGCTCCTGCCGAAAGCGGGCGCGCGTCCCTTCCCTGCCGTCATCACCATCACAGGCTCCGGCCAGCAGACGCGCGACGAGTCTATTCCAATTCCCGGACTTGAGAATTACAAGCCCATGCGCCAGATCGCGGAATCGCTCGCCGCGAGAGGCATCGCCGTGCTGCGCGTTGATGACCGCGGCGTCGGTCAATCGGGCGGGCGCGAGACGCTACAGGATGCGACGACCTCGGGCTTCGCGGACGACACGCGCGCTGAAATAGCTTACCTGCGCTCGCGCTCCGAGATTGATCCTAAAAGAATCGCGCTCGTGGGCCACAGCGAGGGCGGCATCATCGCGCCCATGATCGCTGCCTCGGACCAGCAGATTGCGGCCATCGTGCTGATGGCCGGAACAGCCAAGACAGGCGCGCAAATCAGCACGGATCAGGTGAACGACGCGCTTGAGCACATGCCGAACCTCTCGGCTGAAGAGAAAGAGAAGAAGCGAGCCGAGCAGCAGGAGATAATTCACGCAGTGCAGACGGGCGGCGATCTTTCAAAGTATCCGCCTCAAGTGCGCCTGCCCTGGGTCAAAGAGTTCTGGACTTACGATCCTTTGCCGACGATTCGCAAAGTGCAACAGCCGATTCTCATCATGCAGGGCGCGCTCGACCATCAGGTGACGGCAGAGCAAGCGGGAATGCTCGAAAAGGCCGCGCGCGAAGGAGGCAACAAGGACGTGACCGTCGAGACCTTCCCGACGCTCAACCACCTTTTCCTTCCGGCCAAGACCGGAGCGATCAGCGAATACCCGACGCTCGAGCAGAAGACAATCGGCGATGATGTGTTGAAGGTTCTTGGAGATTGGCTGGAAGCAAAATTGAAGAGCCGTAAATCCTGAAATCGTGAATTGTGAATCGTAAATCGTGATGAGAAGAACGCTGCTCTCTCATCACGATTTACGATTTACGAACCATTCAAGTCACGTTCAAGACAGGCTCGGCCCTTCCTCCTTCTCTCTTTCTGTGCGCGACGAGCGCGTCAAGAGATAATCTGCCGGGCCCTACGATAAGTAGGAAGACAGTCGTCATCAACTGTGCGTATTCCGAGCGTATCTCGTGCAGGACTGCCCAGAATCCGATCTGCGGCGGAGATGGCGGCAAGGGCAGCGGGTACGTCCCCAGATAGAGCGGGATTTTAGTGGTCAGCATGGCGACCACCATCTCTATGATGAAAGGGATGGCAACGAGCCTTGTGAGAAGACCCGTCATCATGAGCAGGCCGCCTGCTATCTCAAGCACCCCGTCGAAAGTCGCCATCGCCGCGGGGGCAGGAATTCCGAGCTTGGTGAAACGCCCCACGCCTTGATTTACATAAACGAACTTCAGAATTCCCTCCCACAAAAAGACGCTTCCCGCCATCATGCGCAGCAGGATGGTCGCCGCCGGCGCGTCATCGGGCGGATTGACCAGCCATCGCCAAAGCTTACTAATTTCCATCTTCATTCTCTCCTTCTAGATTTCTCGCAGGCGATTCAACCGCCGTGACAGGTGACAAGAAAAAAACTTTCATCCTGTCACAGCAGTTGAATCCCCTTTCAATCACCCAAGACCGTTTTGTTAAAGTAAATATTCCCGAACAATGCTTTAATTAATCTTCGGGAATAAAATAGGCTGGGAGCAGGTCTTTACATTAACGGGGTCGCTCGCGCGTAGCGAAGAGAGAAGAGTGTTTGAAGGAAGAGAATAAACTCCCGAATTTTGAGAAGGCGATCTTGCCGCACATGGACGCCGCCTACAATCTTGCGCGATGGCTGACGCGCAACGATGCGGACGCGGAAGATGTCGTGCAGGAAGCGACCCTTCGCGCCTTCAAGTTCTTCGGCGGCTATCGGGGAGGCGATGGCCGCGCGTGGCTGCTGACGATTGTGCGCAACACCTGTTACACGTGGCTCCAACAAAATCGGGCGCACGCGCCCCTGACCGATTTTGATGAAGAGACGCACG
>JADMIO010928688.1_pt1 | contig 14343 bp, 1 predicted proteins | sample 8958161 | NCBI WGS metagenome assembly JADMIO01 (sample SAMN16585339, study PRJNA669376) | soil metagenome | isolation source: Crop rotation soil | place: USA: Cullars Rotation, Alabama | collected 2011 | reverse complement strand
ACCGCCACGACGACGCAGTATCTCGATACGCTTGGCGACAAGTTGATGTACCCACTCGTCTACCAGAATCTTGGTGGCGTTGAATCCATCTGGTCGTCGCACACGGTGAATAACAATCAAGGCGGCACGGGACCCACCGGCATTCGGTGGTATCAGTTCAACATGACGGGGAACGCAATTCCTGCGACTCCGGCGCAACAGCAGACGTTCACCAACGGGAATGACGGCCTGTGGCGCGCCATGCCCAGCATCAACGTTGATAACCAGGGCAACGTGGCGATCGGCTACACAGCCTCGAGCGCCACGCTTGATCCCGGCATTCGTTACGCGGGCCGGCTCGCCGGTGATCCTTTGAATACAATGGCGCAGGGCGAAGCGGTGATGACGCCCGGTACCGGACATCAAACCAGCACGAGCCATCGCTGGGGTGATTACAGTTCAATGTTCGTCGACCCGACGGACACCTGCACCTTCTATCACACCAACGAATTTTATTCGGCGACTTCAGCCTCTGCCTGGAACACCAGCGTGGGCTCGTTCAAGTTCCCCGGTTGTTCGGCTTCGCCGATGCCGACGGCAACTCCAACGCCTACGCCGACGGCGACTCCAACTCCGCCAACACCGCCGGGAGCTGCTGGGCCGGTAACGGTCACCGCGACGGCGGGAACGGTTGGTCCGACTGATTACGCCACGGTCAAGGCTGCCTTCGACGCGATCAATGCGGGTACGCACCAGGGCACACTCAACGTTTTCATTCTCGGCAACACAGTCGAGACCGCGGCCGCAGCTTTGAATGCGAGCGGCAGCGGATCGGCCAGTTACACTTCGGTTTACATCACTCCGAGTGGGGTCCGCACGGTCTCAGGCAATCTCGCGACGCCGCTAATCGATTTGAATGGCGCCGACAACGTCACCATTAACGGGCAGAATTCGGGTGGTAACTCGCTGACTCTGGCGAATTCGAACACCGGCACGACTGCGGGCACCAGCACCATCCGCTTCATCGCGGGTGCGCAGAACAACACCGTCACGAACTGCAACATTCAGGGTTCATCCACGGTGGCCGTCGGCACGGCGGGCGGCGCGGTTCTCTTCAGCACAACCACCGCCGCGGGCACGGCCCTCGTCGGCAACAGCAACAACACCGTCTCGGCGAACAACATCGGGCCGGTCGGCGGCGCGCTACCCGTCAAGGCCATCTCGGCGGTCGGCACGACGACCAACAACAACACCATCAACCGCGATAACGTCATCGATGGAAATAACATCTTTGACTTCTTCGGCGGCGGCGGTGTTTCGACCACCGGTATCGACATTCGCACGGGCAATCACAACTGGACGATTCAGAACAACCGAATCTACCAGACGGCCACGCGCACGTTCACGACGACGGCCCTTCGCTACGCGGGCATCACGCTCGTCGGCACGACGGGCGCGAACGGCAACGCTCACACGATCCGCAACAACATCATCGGCTTCGGCGCTGCCAACGGCACCGGGACGACGACCATCACCGGTTCGTCGAACGAGTTTCGTGGTCTGGATCTCGCCGCCGCCAGCAGCGGCACGGCTACCAGCGTGCAGGGGAACACCATCTCCGGCATCAACCAGACATCGAGTCGTGCGTCGACGACAGCGGCTTCGTCGCCGTTCATCGCCATCTCACTGGGCACTACGTCCGGTGTGTTCGACGTCGGCAATGTGTCGGGTAACCAGATTGGAAGCCTCGACGGCTCTTCGACCATCGTCATTAACGCGACTTCGACGACGGCCTCGAACGCGCCCGTCATCGCCATCTACGACTTCTCCCTGAGTTCGGGCAACGTCTCGAACAACAACATCGGGGCGATCACGATTAACTCGGGTGGAACCGGAACGACCGTGGGCTTCCGCGGTCTGCTCGTCAACACGTCTTCGGCCGCGACCGAGACCATCAACAACAACACCATCGGCGGCCCGACTGCGGCGGGTGCGATTACCGATAACCAGGTCGGCAGCTATGTGATGTACGGCATCCAGACTGCGCTTCCGGCCATCTCGATGAACGGCAACACCGTCCGCAACATGGTCGGCAACTCCAACTTCCCGGCGACGGTGGTGCAGAGCGGTTACGTCGTCAACGTCAGCACGGCGGCGACTAATTCCAGTCAGATTTCGCGGAACGTCGTGCACTCTTTGAGCAACGCTTCGGGCGCGGCGCAGACTTCAATCTACGCCTTTGACCTGACCTTGCCGGCAACTACGAACATCGCAGCCGGAGCTAACATCATCGATCGAAATTTGATTCACTCGATCGTGAACACGTCCACTGACAACACGAGCCAAATCTGGGGCATTGTGCAGCGCGGCTCAGCTACGGCGGCAGTGCCGGTGCGGGCGAACGTGCAAAACAACATGATTCGTCTCGGCTTGGATGCTGCCGGGAATTCGCTGACCGGCGGGTTGTCGATCATCGGCATCCGCGATATCCAGGGAGCGACCGGCGGCGCAGGCACCACGGTCGTCAACTATTACTTCAATAGTGTGTACATCGGCGGCACCGGCGTCGCCTCTTCGTCGAGCACGTTCGCCTTCAACGGCAGTGCGCTGACCAGTACACGAAATTACGTTGACAACATCTTCTGGAACGCGCGTTCGAACGCATCGGGCGCGGGCAAGAACTACGCGATTTCGTTGGCCGGCACCGCGCCGAATCCGGCGGGCCTGACCAGCAACTACAACGACCTGTATGCCACCGGCACCGGCGGCTTTGTCGGTCTGTTCAATGCAGTCGATCAGACGACACTCGCCAATTGGCAGGCGGCCGTAGGTCAGGATGCCAACAGCGTTTCGGTCGATCCGCTCTTCGTCAATCCGAACGGCTCGGCTTCAACTGGAGATATTCACATTCAGAGTGGCAGTCCGGTGCTGGCGGCCGGCACTCCGATTGTCGGCATTACAAATGACTTTGATAACGACTCTCGCGACAACCCGCCCGACATCGGTGCTGATGAAAGAAATGCGCCGACTTCGATAGCGACAACGCTGACGGCCGATCCGGCCACCGGCAGTTATGGCGGGACGGTGAATCTGTCGGCCACGCTGACCGACGGCGCGAGCCCTCTGAGTGGCAAGACCATCGACTTCACGCTCAACGGCAATCCAGTCGGGAACGCTGTAACCAACGGCTCCGGCGTGGCGTCATTGTCCAACGTAAGCCTTTCAGGAATTAACGCTGGCAGCTACCCGACGGGTGTCGGCGCCAGCTTCTCGGGTTCGGGAGTCTATACGGCGAGCAGTGGTTCGGCAGCCTTGACTGTTAATAAGGCTGACACGACGACTACGGTCACCGTCTCGAACGCGACCTATGATGGAAACCCGCACGGTGGAACGGCTTCAGTTACCGGCCCCGCGGGACTCAATCAGAGTCTGACCGTGACCTATACCGGCCGCAACACCACTGTCTACGGACCATCGACCACGCCGCCGACAAACGCCGGCGATTACACCGCCAGTGCTTCGTACGCGGGTGATTCGAATTACAACCCGAGCAACGACAGCGAGGACTACTCGATTGCGAAGGCCACACCTTCGATCACTTGGAGCAATCCGGCGGACATCATCTACGGAACGGCCCTCAGCGGAACGCAATTGAATGCTACCGCCAGCGTGCCGGGTTCGTTTGTTTACACGCCGGCGTCCGGCACCGTGCTTGGTTATGGCAGTCACAACCTGCACGTTGACTTCACGCCGACCGACACCACGAACTACAACAACGCGCAGAAGGACGTTTCGATTAACGTGCTGAGCGCGCTGTTGACCACCACGATGACGGTCGATCGGAATCCGGCCCTGGTCGGTTACAACCACAATTACCTGATCGGCATAACCAACAACGGCAACGCGGCAGCGACCAGCATGACGCTTTCCGATCCGTTGCCGGCGCAGGTCAGGTTCACTGCCGTGACTACGTCGCAAGGCACTTGCTCTTACGACTCAGGCACGCACACGGTCAATTGCACACTGGGAACGCTGGCGACTGGCAACACGATCAACATCCAGCTGACCACCAAGACCCTGACCACCGGAACCCTGAACAACACCGCGACGGTTAACGCCTCGCAGTGGGATCCGGCGACTGGCGGCAACACGGCCTCGGTGAACGGCCTGCAGGCGATTGCCCAGGTCGATCTGTCCGTCTCGAAGGTCGATTCGGCAGACCCGATTTACATCAGCCAGAACGTCACCTACACGATGGTGGTCAAGAACTACAACACGCCCATCAGTGCGACCGGTGTAGTTCTTACTGACAACCTGCCGGCGTCGATGACCTTCGTATCGGCGACGACGTCGCAGGGTTCACTGGTCACGCCGCCAGTCGGTTCGTCCGGCATCGTGACGGCGAACATCGGCACTCTGGCGGTCAATGCGACGGCGACGATTACGGTGACGGTCACGGCCAATTCGGCGGGAACGATCACTAACACGGCGTCGGCCTCGGCCAATGAGAACGAGGCGAACCCGGCGAACAACAGCGCCAGTCAGCCGACGACAGTACTCAGCGCCAGCTTGCAGAAAGTTCTGCTGGCCAAGCAGGTGCTGATTGGCGGTTGTGAGAACACGACCGGCAATGTCTATCTGACAGGTCCGGCGCCGGCGGGTGGCTTAACCGTCAACCTTTCGACGACCAGCCTGGCGGGAGTCACGGTGCCGGCGAGCGTGTTCATTCCGGCGGGTACCACCGTCAGCCCGAATTTCTCGGTGACAACGACGCCGGTGGCCACGAAGCAGGTCGGATTGGTGAACGCGACACTCGGGGTCAGCACCGTTTCGCGTAACCTGACCATCAACGTGGGCAGCGGTACTTGCCCGCCATAGTCCGGCGGTCTTTTCGGAAAAGATCAGCGCGCAATCACTCGGAGGATTCCTCCGAGTGATTTGCGCGATGGATCAAACGAAATTTTAATTTTAGGAAGTGGGCACGGACCTTCGCTCGTGAGCCCCGCGCCAGGTGTGCGTGCCATACAAGTTAACAAGTGAACTTTTAATTTTCGCCTTCCGCCTCGGGGCGAGAATCAATGAGGAGCCAGAATGAACGAACAAGGTCTATCCAAACTCTTGTCCTTTAAAAATTCGATCGTGCAATTCAAATCGCGGCGGCGCCTGGCCGCGGTCATCATTTCAATAATTGTTTTGGGAATGCTGGTTCTGGGAAGCGTCTCGATTGCCAAGAACAAACGGAAGCGCCAGGCCGCGGGCAAAGCCGCCGCGACGCGCAAAGCTGCGGCAGCCAAGCGGGCTGAACGTCGCGAACGCGAAGAGAAGGAAGGCGTAAACGGCGAAGAGAACCGTTATGAAGCGCTGCTCGAACAGGAACAGTACTGGGTGGACCGGCTTTCGTATCCGACCGGCAAGTTCGATCCGCAATGGGTTCGCGACGCGCTGAAAGAGGATTCAATCATTGAACGCGCCATCCCGACCGGCAGAGCGAATCCAATGCTCAGCCAGGGTGAGAGTCCGCTGACCCTCAACACCTCCCAGTTCACGGCGCTCGGTCCGATGCCTGAGAGAATGACTGGTTGCACGGGCTGTTACGATTACGGCACGACGGCCGGTCGCGTTAATTCCATCGCAGTTGACCCGACCACGACCTCCCCCGGTTCGATCGTCGCCTACATTGCGACCGTCGGCGGCGGCGTCTGGAAAACGACAAATTGCTGTTCAGCGGCTACGACCTGGAGTCCCACGACCGATGACGCGCTGGTCAGCACCATCAACACGGACAGCGTCACTATTGATCCAAACAATCACAACACAGTTTATGCGGGCACGGGCGATCTGAACTTCGGCTCGTTTTCGATGGGCAGTCAGGGCATTCTTAAGTCGACCGACGCTGGTGCGACCTGGGCCGTGTTGGGCGCGAACATTTTCGGCGCGGCGCTGCCGGAACCGGCCGGTCAATTCCCGCAATACAACGCGGTGGGCAAAGTTCGGGTCGATCCGAATAACAGTAGCAACGTCGTCGCGGGCACCAAGCTCGGTCTTTATCTTTCATACGACGGCGGTGCGAACTGGACCGGTCCCTGCGTGACGAATGCTTTCAGTTCCCAGCGTCAGGACATTACCGGCCTTGAATTAACCAACATGGGCGGTGGGGTGACTCGCATACTCGCAGCGGTCGGTACACGTGGATTTGCCACGCCGGTTCAGTACAACCTGGATCAGAACGGCGCCAACGGACTTTATAAAGGCACGATGCCGGCGAGTGGTTGTCCCTCGGACTTCGCCTTGATAACTACAAATGCCAACGGTTTCGTCTTTGGTACGGCAGTATCAGGCAGTCCTTATGCGACCGGCGCTTTGATGAACGCCGGCAGCGGCGTTCCTTACGGCGGTAACACGACTACCGGAACGCAAAACGGGCGCATGGACATCGCCGTCGCGCCCAGCGATCCGAACACCATCTATGCGCAGGTCGGCTCGATCGTCGCTAACTCGGCGAGCGGCTGTGGTTCTGCTGCGGGTTGCCAACTCGGCGTCTGGGCCTCAAACAACGGCGGCACAACCTGGACTTTCATGACCGGGTCAGCCGGTGGATCGCTCCGCCAGTGCGGCAGCACCGGCACGCAGGGGACAACCTCGGGCTCGGCCGGGGGCGGTGACTATCCGCAGAACTGGTACGACCAGGGCATGGCGGTCGACCCGAACAATCCCGATCGCGTCTTCGTTGACACTTACGATACCTGGGTGGCGAACCGCACCGGGACGACTTTTTACAACGTGACGTGTGGCTATAACGGCACCTCTCTAGCGAACCACGCGGTGCACGTAGATCACCACGCACTCGCGTTCGTCAACGGCTCATCCAGCATCCTTTTGGAAGGCAGCGACGGCGGTATTTTCAGTACCTCAAACGCGAATGTCGCGCAGGAGGCAACCGCCCGGCCGACTTGGGTGAACATGGATACCGGACTCAACACCATCGAGTTCTATTCGGGCGACATCAGCGGCAACTTCGCGACAGCTGCTGCGCCGCAGGCTGTCGCAGGCGCGCAGGACAACGGCCCGAGCAGCGTGACATTCACGAGCACGCCGGTGGCCTCGCAGTGGCAGATGGGCCTGGGCGGCGACGGATTCTCGGGTTTGGTTAATTCTGTAGGGCAGGGAACGACTGCCGCTCAGGGAGCCATCACGGTCTCCGCGGCGGGAACGGCTGGTCGCACATTCATCATCGGTTCGCAGACCTTTACCTGGGTCGCGACTCGCAGCAATCCGGGCGAGGTTTCAGTTGGCACTAGTTCGACCACGGCGGCCGCCAATATTCGCACCGCGCTCAACGCCGATCTTGGTAGTACGGCGTTCAGCACGGGCACAGGCACGACGGTCACGGTCACTGCCACGGTTCAGGGCACCGGTGGCAACAGTATCGTGTTTGCGAACGGCGCCAATCCGAACAACAGTCCCAACCTGACCTTTAATGGCGGCGGTTTTCTGGGTGGCACCACCTTGGGTGGAAACAACCAAACCGGGACCAACCAGTCGGTATTCTTCGAAGGCAACAACAGCGGAGGCTTCAGCCGCTGCATCAACAACTGCACCAACGCCGGCGCCTCGTGGTCGAGCGCGCAGGGCGGTTGGACCGGCGACACGCAGTCCTTTGTGCTCCCGGTTCACATGTTCCATGGCGGCATCGCTGGTGGCGACGACTGCCCGAATGGTTGCGGTCACCTGCTCGCGGCCACTACACGCGTTTTCGAAACAGTTACCGGAAACCATGGTTCAGTCTTCTGGTACATTACCAACAACCCGTCGAGTCAGAACCTCACTAAGGGCACGCTCGGCAACCGGTCTTATATCAACCAGGTCAAGTACTCGCCGAAGTTCCGCAGTGTTGCGGTCGTCGGCACCAACGACGGCAATGTCCAAATCGGCTTCAATCTCGGGACCAACGTTGCGAACCAGGCGAACTGGGTCAACGTCACGGGCAGCAACGTGACCTTGCCTAATCGCCCGGTCCTCGGCGTCACTCTCGATCCGGGCGTGCCGGCGGCTAATGTGCCGGTGGCATACGCAGCGGTCGGAGGTTTTGATCAGAACACGCCGACGACTCCCGGCCATGTCTTTCAGGTAAGCTGCGCGGCTAATTGCGGCTCATTCACTTGGGCCGACAAGTCCGGCAACCTGCCGAACATCCCGGTTGACTCGATCATTGTGAACCCGAACTTCCCGCAGCAGGTCTTCGCGGGGACGGACATCGGCTTGTACTACACGGATGACGTTCGCGTGGCTTCGCCGATCTGGTACAAATTCAACGCAGGTCTGCCAAATCTGATGATTTGGGATATGACCGTCGATCGCGGCAGCACCACGCTCGCGCTCTTTACTCGTGGCCGCGGCGTCTACGCCTGGCCGTTACCGGTGGGCCCGGTCCAGCCGTTGGCGACCCTGACCAACGCAGCGTCGGGAACTGGAACCTACGGCAGCACGGCGTCTTTGACTGCGACATTGACCGAAGGCGGCTTCCCGCTCTCGGGCAAGAGCATCGACTTCACCATCAATGGAAATTCAGCCGGGAGTTCTTTGACTGACTCGAACGGCGTGGCAACGCTGAACGGCGCCAGCCTGACCGGAATCAATGCCGGCAGCTATCCGACCGCGGTCGGGGCGAGTTTTGCCGGCGACAGCAGTTATCTCTCGAGCAATAACACCGGCGCGTTGAATGTGGCCAAGGCTTCGACCTCAATTACCTGGTCGAATCCCGCAGACATCGTCTTCGGCACACCGCTCAGTGGCACGCAGTTGAACGCCACGGCTTCGGTACCGGGCGGTATTGTCTACACTCCGGCATCGGGAACCATTCTGTCGTCTGGTAACGGTCAGAACCTGCACGCGGACTTCACGCCGACAGACACGGCCAACTACGACGGATCGAATAAGGACGTATCGATCAACGTGCTGACGGCGGTGCTGGCCATCTCGATGACCGCCGATCGCAATCCGGCGCCCATCGGGCTCAACTTCAACTACAAGCCGGTGATTACTAATACGGGCAACGCACCGGCGACCAACGTTACTCTGTCGGACACGCTGCCGACGCAGGTGACCTTCACGGCGGCTACCGCTTCGCAGGGATCGTGCTCGTTTGATCCTTTGCTGCGGGCCGTGAACTGTAACATCGGCACGATTGGCACGGGCGCTACGGTGAACGTGCAGATTACCGTGAAGCCGCGCACCGAGGGCACACTCAACAACACGGCTGACATCGTTGCCGATCAATGGGACGGAGCGGCTCCGGGCAGCGTCAGCAGCGCTTCGGTCAACGGTCTGCCGGCAGTCAAGCAGACGGATCTTTCAATCCAAAAGACGGCCTCTGCGAATCCGATCTTCGTGAGTCAGAACGTGACCTACACCATGCTGGTGAAAAACAACAGCACGGTGGTGGGCGCGACCGGCGTCGTGCTGACAGACAATCTGCCCGCCTCGATGAACTTTGTTTCGGCGACCACCTCACAAGGGTCTTTGATCACCCCACCGGTTGGCTCTACCGGAGTCGTGACGGCAAACATTGGTTCATTAGCGACGGGTGCGATGGCCACCGTGACCGTGACGGTGCAGTCGACGGCTGCCGGCGTCATCACCAACACCGGAACGGTTTCGGGCACCGAGCAGGATCCCGTTTCGGCAAATAACAGCGACAGCGTGACCACGACCGTGAATGCCGTGGCCTTGCAGAAAGTCCTGTTGGCTTCGCAGGTGCTGACGGGCGGCTGTAACAACACCACCGGAAATGTGTACCTGACCGGGCCGGCGCCCGCGGGCGGCTTGACGATAAATCTGTCGAGCAACGTCAGCGGTGCGATTGTCCCGGCGAGCGTATTCATTCCAGCGGGACAGACCGTCAGTCCCGCGTTCAATGTCACGACGATTCCTGTCGGCGCCAAGCAGGTGGGATTGATCACCGCCACCCTGGGAGCCGCCAACGTGAGTCGCGGGATTACGATAAACGTCGGTTCGGGCGTTTGTAACTGACAACCTGAAACATCCGTGAGAAGTGACGGCGGTCTGTCATTTCTCACGGATGTGTGGATTTTGATCGACTTTTTTTTCGACTTTTGATAGGGTGCGTCCGCCACCAACAGCTCCGGGGTTCCCCCGACCCCTGGTACTACCGGGCTGAGTTTCAACCCACGTTTTGAATCTTTAAGGAGAAGAATAATCAATGTTGTCGAGTAACTGGACTCGTATGCGGCGCCTGACGAGCGTCGTCTCATCTTTCATACTCATCTTCGTCATTTCGATTAACGCTCTGCCGTCATCACGCGCATTTATCCCGTCGGGCAAGGCCCGAGGGCCCGAGTCGTCTGCTAAGAAGCAATCACGCTCGGCCGCCAAAAAGCGGAAAACCAGCCAACAGAAACTCAACCAGGTAATCGCCAAGCGCGGTAATCCGGTCGCCTCGCGCCACGAGCGCGAAGAGGCGCGCAACAAGCGCACCGACCAACCGGACGAGGCCATGAAGGACTACGTCGAAAAGCGCGTGCCCAAGGGCGCGACCGAAATTCCGATCGAGCGTTACTTCGAGGCCAAGGAAAAGATTAAGGACATGCCGCGCTACTCGACGTCGGAGGCGGCCATGCTGCCTTCCGAAAGTGAAAGCGGCCAAACGGACGAAACCGTCCTGGCGAATACGAAGGCGGCCGGCCCGACTTTGTCAGCCGGCCAGACCGGCGGCGTATTGGGCACCTGGCAATCCCTGGGTCCAGGCAACGTCGGCGGACGGACCCGCGCCATCATCATTGACCCGGTGACGCCGAACACGATGTACTCGGCGGGCGTTGCGGGCGGCATCTGGAAGACGACGAATGGCGGCGCTTCGTGGTCGCCACTCGACGATTTTATGGCGAACATCGCCGTCAGCTGCCTCGCGTTCGAGCCCGGGAATTCGAGTGTGATTTATGCGGGCACCGGTGAAGGTTTCTTCAACGCCGACGGTGTGCAGGGCGCGGGCATCTTCAAGTCCACGGACGCGGGCGCGACCTGGACCCGCCTGGCCTCGACCACGACGTCGGATTTCTTTTTCGTTAACGACCTGGTAGTCGGCAGCGGCGCAAACTCGCAGCACATTTATGCGGCAACCCGCTCCGGAGTCTGGCGCTCGCTCGACGGTGGGACCACCTGGGCGATGATTATGAATGTCCCGACTGTCGCCGGCAGCGCGACGGGTGTGCGCGGCGCGATGGATATCGCCATCCGCACGGATCAGGCGACGGACTACATCTTTGTAGCGGCGGGCACGCCCTTTAACGTCGGCGAACCACAGTCCCACATTTATCGGTCCACAGACGCCGCAAACGCCGTTACGGTTCCTACTGGTACGACGGCTGCGGCAGGCTCCTTCACGGATGTCTACACGGAGGCGACGATGGGCCGCACCTCCCTGGCGATCGCTCCTTCAAACCAAAACGTGATTTACGCGATGTCCGATTCGGCAGGTGCCGGCAACTACTTGCTTGGCCTCCTCGGAGTTTTCCGCTCAACCTCTTCCGGCGATGCGGGCAGCTGGACTACGCAGGTTCGCAACAACAGTCCGAACAAGCAGGACACGCTGCTGCTCTCGAACACGATCAACGCGCTGTTCATCGAGTGCGGTTTCGGCGCGACCAACAGTTTCCTAAATCAGGGCTGGTACGACAACGTGATTGCCGTGGACCCGACCGACGAGAACAAGGTTTGGGCCGGCGGCATCGACGTTTGGCGCTCAGATAATGGCGGCGTCAACTGGGGTGTGGCTTCTTATTGGTGGTTTCAGGGGAACGGCACGCCGCCGAACAACGGCGACCCGCAACTCGTCCACGCCGACAACCACGCCCTGGTTTTCCATCCGAATTACAACGGCACTACCAACCAGACGCTCTACGTCGGCGACGACGGCGGCATCTATAAGACCGACAATGCCAAGGACGGCAACGTTGGCTATGTCAACGGCACCACGCCCTCGGGCGGTACCGTGACTGCTACTAGTCCTGTCTGCGGCAACGAGTTCACGCCCGGCGGCTTCTTCACCGTGCCCAGCCCGGTTATCTGGGGACCACTCAACAACGGTTACGCGGTGACCCAGTTCTGGCCCGGCAGTGTCTATCCGAACGGCACGACCTATTTCGGCGGCACGCAGGATAACGGCACCAACCGGGGCACGGACGCCAATGGTCCGAACCAGTGGGAACGCATCCTCGGCGGTGACGGCGGCTACTCGGCCGTTGACCCGACTAATACAAACGTCCTTTACGCGGAGAACACCGGCAACACTTTCCAGAAGTCGACCAACGGCGGCGCCAGTTTCGTCGCCGCGCGCACGGGTATTTCCGGAGATACTTTCCCGTTCACCTCCGTCTTCAGGATTGATCCGAACACCAACACACGCTTGTGGTACGCCGGACGGTTTATGTGGCGCACGGATAACTCGGCCGGCAATTGGACGCGGACGAGCGACGCGCAACAGACCGGCGGTTCAATCACGGCCATGGCGATTGCGCCCGGCAATTCCAACAAGGTTATCGACGGCGCCGCGTCAGGCCAGATTCGTCGCACCACGGTGGGGACCACCGCGACCTCGACAAGTGTGTTGAATACAACCTGGCTGCAGTCGTTTACGCCACGTGGCAACGGCTTCGGCGGCATCTCCTGGGTCGAATACGATCCTTCAAACACAAACAATGTCTGGGCTGCCGTCTCGAACTTCAACTCCGCCTCCAGCGGCAACGGCTTCGGTCACGTCTTCAAGTCGACGGATAGCGGCGCGACCTGGACTTTGGCCGACGGAAATCAAACGCTCGGCAACCCGGCCGCGATTCCTGATATTCCGGCGTGGGCCATCGCGGTTGACCCGAGCAACGGCCAGCGCATCTACGTCGGCACCGACCTGGGCGTCTTTGTGACGCTCGACGGCGGCGGCACCTGGGCGAAGGAGACGACCGGATTCTCGAACACTGTCGTCAAGTCGCTCGAGATCAAAAACATCGGCGGCATCTCGACCATCTATGCATTTACCCACGGCCGGGGCGCCTTTAAGGTAGCCATCCCCGCTTCGTGCGCAACTGTTCCGGGGGCGCCGATCGCGGTCGCGGCAGCTGGTGGCGCAACCAATGTCAGCGTGACCAGCGCGCTCAGCGGCTGTAGCTGGAATGCGGCCAGTAATTCGTCATTCATCCAAATTACCGGCGGCGGCAGCGGCGCCGGATCAGGTACCGTCAATCTCAACGTTGATCCAAACACGACCGGCACGCCGCGCGACGGCACGCTGACCGTGGCTGGACAAACGGTGACAATTCATCAGCGCGCGTTGCCGTCGATAACCTGGAGCAATCCGGCGGATATCATTTACGGAACGCCCATCGACGGGACGCAGCTCAATGCCACGGCGAACACACCGGGAGCGTTCACTTACACGCCGGTATCGGGAACGGTGCTGGGTAAGGGTGCGCACAACCTGCACGCTGATTTCGCTCCGACAGATACGGCGAACTATGACAACACGTCGAAGGACGTGACACTCAATGTGCTGTCGGCGGTGCTGAATACTTCGATGACGGCTAATCGAAATCCGGCGCCGGTCGAGCAAAACCTGACTTATCACGTGACGATTACCAACACCGGTGATGCGGCAGGCACGAATGTTGTAATGACCGACACCATTCCGACGGGCCCGACCTTTACGTCCGCGACTTCGTCGCAGGGCAGTTGTTCATACGACGTCGGTTTGCGTACCGTTACCTGCACTCTGGGCACAATCGGGACAGGCGCGAACGCCTTCGTGGACATCACGATCAAGCCGCGCGCGGAGGGAACGCTCAATAACACGGCTACCATTACCGGCAGTCAGTGGGACCCGGCGACGGGTAATAACAGCGCTTCCGTCAATGGCCTGCCGGCAGTGAAGGTTGTGGATTTGGCGGTGCAGAAGAGCGCTTCGGCCAATCCCATCTTCACGGGTCAAAATGTGACGTATACGATCACGGTGAAGAATGTGAGTACGCCGTTTAGCGCCACAAATGTCGCGCTGACTGACGTCCTTCCGGCTTCGCTTAACTTCGTATCGGCAACGACCTCGCAAGGGTCGCTGATCACGCCGCCGGTCGGATCCAGTGGTACCGTGACGGCCAACCTCGGGACCCTCGCGCCGAACGCGACCGCCACGGTCACGATCACCGTGAGTTCCACGACTTCGGGCGTGGTGGTGAACTCAGCATCCGCCACCAGCACGGAGACGGAGGCGACGCCGGCCACCAACACCGGCAGCGCCAGCGTGACGGTTACAAACGCAGCGTTGCAGAAGGTCCTGCTGGCCAAGCAGGTGCTTACCGGCGG
>JADMIO011863640.1_pt1 | contig 14346 bp, 15 predicted proteins | sample 8958161 | NCBI WGS metagenome assembly JADMIO01 (sample SAMN16585339, study PRJNA669376) | soil metagenome | isolation source: Crop rotation soil | place: USA: Cullars Rotation, Alabama | collected 2011 | reverse complement strand
CTTTCCCGATAATGTTTCTGCAAATGAATTTGCATTCACAACAAATGTGGCTCACGTTGGTGTGTTGTTGTGGTCTTTGTTGAACTGTTATGTTCCTTCTTTGTTACAACCAGTTTCAATATCATCGCGCCATACGCTAGTGAGTAAATGGCGGTGATGAAGATGTATATCACGGTGTTAGATATGTAGACCAGATTTTGATTGATTCCCGCTACACTCGGAAAGTATGATTTCTGTAAATGTTACCCCATTTGTTTGTCAATGATTTTGGTCTTATTCAAAACCTGCGTTGAATTGACCCTCACAAATACTGAGTAAGAATAATTTGAAAGCGGTATCGATGCTGGTAATATTACCACTATGAACTGTAGCATCAATAGACAGAGAATTATTGCTGTTGTTGCGATGGTTACATAGGGCTTCCATATCTGCAAATTTTGGGGGTATTTATGGAATAAGCAATGTAAAAGTTAAATAGATTTTATTTCCAGTACAGTTTGCTGCAATACTGTCGAAGGTAAAATAGCTTACATGTAAGATACTAAAAAATTAACAAACCTTTTTATGCCTAATTGGAAACAGAATGCTTGTGAAGCGGTTCAACGTCATCATAATGACACATGTGCGACCCAGTGGTTTAGACACGTACAACGTGCAATATACCAGTGCTGAAAAATAATTTCAATTAATAATAATAACAATTATCATTATCATTATTTATAATTAATTATTAATATCAAACCCGGTACGATGCCGACTTGTGTTGAAAACCACTCCGTCCAAGGGCTCCACATAGAACACATCATGCAGAGTATCGCCAAGCAACGAATCTAGGCAATATTCTTGTAAACGAATAATATAAGTAAGTCACCCCGTCACATATGGCATTCAATGTTAGAAAGGTGAAGAACTGCGTTGCGAAATGCGTCTTCCTATGTCGCTGTATGGTTATCAGTTGCAGAAGATATATCGGCGCAGTGATAACAAGTATCACATAAATCACTACCACAATTGAGCAACGTACAAACCCGGTGCATATGTCATTTGCCATTTTGCATCAACTTTGAGATTCTTAAATGAACAGGGAACGGTACAAACATAACAATGAGTCGTCACTTTATGGCATGATTGGATATTTGGAAATGTTACACGCACGCGATATTGAATGACGCATCATAACAGCTGTGTTATTCAATAACAGTATTGTCCATTGTATTAATATTTGTAGTTAACATCATGTCACGCCAATGTACGTTGTATTTTGGCACATAAATGGAAGTGTTTTGTTATCATAGAAAATGTATTTCTCACGTAGACAATGTGCAATTGATTGAATGAACATTTTTCATTATTGTTTGCAAAGCCTTAATACAGAAACTGTAAATTTCTGGTTTTCACATTACATCGGAGGAGCAGTAACTATTAACTACAGATAATAAAGTGTTCGTTCGAAACGTAGAAAACAGTGCTAACAAACACAGAAATGAACATCACAATGGCACTAAAAGTCACATGTGCCGCCCCATTATTGCCCATTGTCGCCATATTGCGGCCCCATTGTCGGCCCATTACATAAATTACCCTTGCAACAACACACCGTGCCCTCTGTTACAGAGATGCACGTCGCTCCTGCGGTGCAGTCTGTAAATAAGTGTGCGTCGAAGAAGGAGCAAACATCATTTACCTTTATCCTCAGCACAGCTATATACCGTGCCGCCACTGGAACCATTATCGCCATTCACTATCACTTTTTCGCAATACGTGTGTGTTGCTTTTGGACAGGTCATCTGCAATTGTTGTTGTTATTATGTTTGTAAAATTTGCCTTACCTCTACTGGCGCAACTGATCTACCTGCAGGTGCTACGTAGGCGTAGCATTTCAGTGCTGATGTTGATGTAATCATTGCCGCCCCATTGTCGCCCATTTGTCCATTTATTGGCGCTCCATTACACAAATCACCCTCGCAACAACACACCTTGCCCTTCGCTAAATAGATGCACCCTACGCTGCAACCTGTAAATAAGTGTGCGTCCAAACAAGAGCAAACAAGTCATTTACTGTCATCCTCAGCGCATTCATATGACGTGCCGCCACTGGAATCATTATCGGCATACACTACCACTTGTTTGCAATAGGTATGTGTTGCTTTTGGACAGGTCATCTGCAATTGTTGTTGTTATTATATTTAACATTTGTCTCACCTGCGTTCGCGGAACTGATCTACCTGCAGGTGCTATGTACACGTAGCATTTCAGTGCAAATGTTGATGTGAAGAAACAAAATAGAATTACGAGTGTGCGATACATTTGTTGTTAGTTTGATTAAAAATGACAACTGATGATGATGCACGGCTGTGATACGCGCAGGACTGTTCTCTGTAAATTGTTATTATGCTACTTCACTGGTACATGTTCCAACAAACAGCTATGACATATTTAACGAATATGTGATGTATAAATTTTGCTTTTCAGAGTTCATCGATCCACACTTGAGAGCAGCATAAATAGTTCTGTTTCCAGTGGATCAAAAGAACTGACAGCTTAAACTTGTTAATCTAGAAGTTATTCAAATAAGTGTCTAATAGAGAACCACTTCAACAATTGGAAACAGTAGTGTCAGAGAAGAATGTCAAATGCAAAAAGGAGTTGTGAGCAAGCAAAGTTGTATCGACTTATCAGATGTTTCAGCACAACCGTACACCAAACCCTGTGTACCGGTTACCATTCCTTTCATGCAGCAGGTTTGTGTCGATTATTGACACACTATCGGCAACAGTTTTGGTTGTTTACAATCATTTCACCCGCACCTTCGTGTGACATTCGCTGTTTGCATATAACATTTCAGTGCGGATGTTGTTGTGAAGAACCAAAATCAAATCAAATTATTGGAAATTCTGTTTGAGGCTACAAAAGTGAGGTTGAAGTATGGATGCCGCTCTTTCGGTTAACAGTGTTTGACAACGGGATGTTCTATGCATCTGTGTGCAAATATTCATAATGGGGTGTACATGTTGTTTTGTTTCGATTGATATTTTGAAAATGCAAAATATTCTCAAAAAGTTCTTTTTACAAGATAAAGATGTAAGACAGTTCCGTATTTATTGTACCAAGCTCTCAGTGACAAAACAGTGACTTAAAATTGCTTATTTACAAATGATGTCTAATAAAAGAGCACTGCAACAATCGCTCCCAGTAACACAATCGCACTAAACGTCACGTATGTCGCTCCATTGCACAGATCCGTCTTACAGCAGCATATCGATGTCGTCATGCCGCCCTCGGTCGCGTTGCTGCACGTCTCTCCGCCAATGCAAGCTAAAGAATTGTTTTGTTGCAGAGATGATGCGAGGAATACCATGGCTGTTAACATTTTGCATATCTATAACCCCTTTTTTGTTACTTTTCAATGAAACAATGAGATTTTTACTATCGATTCGACTATTTTCAAGGAGTATCCCACCCGTGGTTGTAGCAATATATGCATTATGCTGCTTCAAAAGTCACTTAACACATGTTCAAAGTTCACACCCCTTCTATTCCCGACCCCTGATAAAGGATCAACGTACAAGACGCTTCAGTACATCCGGATACCACACCCCGTACACCGGTTCGTTTGATGCAGTAGGGGCGTGTCGATGGACACTCCATCTGTAACAGGTGGGGTTTGTTTACAATCATTTCATCCATACCGAAAACAGTGGAACGGTCGCTGTTTGCACGTAACATTTCAGTGCAGATGTTGTTGTGAACAAACAAAATAATATCATGAGTGTGCGGTACATTTTGTTTAGTTTGGTCAGAAGTGACAACTGATGATGGATGCACTTTGTTACAGGGCTGTTCGCTGTCAATTATTATTATGCTGCTTCACTGGTTTGATGCGTCCGAGTAGGCACTTGAGAGCAACATAAATATAATTTATAGATATACAAGATAGTTCTGTTTCAAGTGGGTCAATAGAACTGACAGAACAAAAAGCGTAAACTTGCTAATCTAGAAGTTATTGAAATAAGTGTCTAATAAAAAAACTATTCCAACAATCGGAAACAGTTATACAAACCGTAGTTTCAGAGAAGAATATCAAATGCAAAGAGGAGTTGCCTTATTCAGAGAAGAGGCGTTGTGAACAAACAAAATTGTATCAACCTACCAGACGTTTCAGTACAACCGCACACCAAACCCTGTGTACCGATTATCGTTCCTTTCATGCAGCAGGTTTGCGTCGATATTGGACACGCCATATGTAACAGTTTTGTTTGTTTAAAATCATTTCACCCACATCTCAAACTGTGTGACGGTCGCTGCTTGCGTAGGTGTTGTTGTGAACAAGCAAAGCAAAATTGCAATGCATTTGAAATGAGTTTATAGAAATGAAAAATGAATGATATTGACTCTGCCCAGCAACAGAGCCATTCTATGCGTAATAGACTTCACTGAAGACATATTTTCTACTTTATGACAACATGTGTTTGTCACAAGTTCTATTGACTCTATCGATATTTAGCAGCTCATATGATATAATTTGTCGGTAAATGTTGCATAACTTTTCGAAATATGTTCTGGATTTCACATCGCATCGGAAGAGCAATAAATACAGATAGTGTTCACACTAAACATAGTACCCAGTGCCAACAAATACAAAAGTGAACATCACAATCGCACTAAAAGTCACATGTGTTGCCCCATTACACAAATTGCCCTTGCAACAACACATCGTCATCGACTGGGCGCCCAGCGTTACATCGATGCACGTCGAGCCTGCTATACAATCTGTAAATAAGTGTGCGCCCAAGCCAGAGCAAACATCATTTACCGCCATCCTCAGCGCAGCTATATGCCGTGACGTCTCTCGTTGTCACTTTTGCGCAATAGGTGTGTGTTGTTTTGGGACAGATCATCTGTAATTGTTGTTGTTATTATGTTTGTAACATGTCTCACCTCCGTTCGCGAAACTGATAAACCTGCAGTTGATGCTTCGATGTAGCACTTCAGTGGAGGTGTTGTCGTGAACATGCTTGGTACATTTGGAATAAGACTGTTGTCTGTCTGTCTCGGCCGATTACACAAATCACCCTTGCAACAACACATTGTCACCCGCGAAGTTATAGCGTCGCACGTTGGGCCTTTGCTGCAGACTGTAAGTAAGTGTTTGTCCAAGCAAGAACAAGCATCATTTACGGTTATCCGTAGCGCAGCTATATAACGTGGCAACTATGCCTGTAAAGGTTGCGCAATATGTATGTGCTGCTATTGGGCAAGTGGTCTGTAATTATGGTTGTTATTATGTTTGTAACATGTCTCACCTGTTGGACGGTCTCAATGCCGGTGTAACATTTCAGTGGAAATGTTGAAGAGACAAAGCAAAGTAGAATTATGATTGTGCAATACATTTGTTGTTAGTTCGGTTAGAAATGACAACTGATGCTGATGCGCTTAGTTTCAGGACTGTTGCTCTGTATTGGAGATGATTATTGAGATAATGATTATTATGCTGCTTCACTGACGTACGTTCCCACAAACAGCTGCGACTTAATGAATATATGATGCTTCCGAATAGACACTTGAGAGCAGCATAAATATAATTTATAGATATATAGTTGTTTCAAGTGGATCAAAAGAACTGACAGAACGCTTAAACTTGTTTATCTAGAAGTTATTCAAATAAGTGTCTAATAGATAACCACTTGAACAATCGCAAACAGTAACCCAATCACACTGAACCTCGCATATGTTGCCCCATTGCACAGACCGTCTTATAACAGCACACCGAAATGCCGTCCTCGTTGATCAACGGTTTGCGTTGATGCACGTCTCACCGCCAACGGAGGAAATTGTTTAGTTTCAGAGAAGAATGTCAGTTGCAATGATGGATTGCTTTATTAAGAGAAGAAGCGTTGTGAACAAACAAAATTGTATCAACCTACCTTAATTAGATTTTACAATCTCTTTCACCTAATACAGTATGAAAGCTAGTTGAAAAATATTTTTGTTATAATTGCAAAAATACGTTTATTCTATTTTTGCACTCAATTTAGCAAACACAAACAGCATATTTGTCGGCGAAAATATAAATATTTTTGTTTTTGTTATTTGCTGCATTTCTGTAAAAATATTTACTAGTCCGAGCGAAAAATATCTCAATGTTGTGCTCTTATTTTGATTCTGATCAACCTTAAACCTTAAAAGGTGCGCGTGTGAAATTGCATATTTGTGTTGATGAAATTTGTTGAAAAACATCGTTTACGTGTCTATAAATTCGTTATTTTTAACGCCTTCATGTTTACTGCCGCTACTAAAAGTGATCAAATCACAATAACAAGTATTTCATAAAAATTCATGTCATACACACACCCAGAAGTTTCCTAAATACAAAAATAGAAACGTACGTTGTTTATAACTTTAACAAGCTTAAATTAGCAATTGTTGAATTGCGAAGCAGAATTTGAGAAGCACTTTTCTGTAAGCAGATATTTCTTTGTGGAAACAACTCCCATCATACTCACTGACTGTATATTAATAGCGCTTTTGTATTGAACGAACACCCGAGATGTCATATGTGTGTGTGTTACTTAAACAGTAATTTAAAAAATCAAACACCCGTGTAAATAGCATGTGCACATGTTCAGCTGTTGTTATTATGCGTGACTGTAGCTGATCTTACTGGCTATTGGGAAAAGAGTTTGCTGGATGTAAATATGTGTGTGTGTGTGTCTCAGTGATTATTCCCACTTTATTATTCAATGTTGCAGAATTCCAGTTGTCTCTTACAATAATCGAAAATGCAATTATTACAATTCATAATTTTATTATCGCCCGTGTTCGGTGCCGTGTTTAAGGAAGAAGTGTGCAGATCGAATTTCGTGGATATCAGAAATGACCCGAGCAGCATAAGTGCGCTGCCGATTAATTACAAGACCTGTACAGTGTTGGAGGGGTCGTTTGGTAAATTACAGAAATCAAATGAAATATTTGAAATTAATTCAGGCATAAACATATTAATGGATATGATGCACATGTCAAATTGGACGCAAATCGATGATCCCTTCCCCGTGTTTGAGAATCTGGTTGAAATAACGGGACATTTGCGAATATACAAAACGATAAAACTGATGACACTGCGCAATATCTTCCCAAATTTGAGGGTCATTCGGGGTCGTGATTTGATTCTAAACTACGCGTTTGCTGTTTACCGAAACACCGACTTGAAGGACATCAGTTTGCCGAATTTGAGAGCGATCTATGGAGGCGTGAGAATTGCGGAAAACGAGAAGCTGTGCTACGTGGAATCGATCGATTTCAAGGATTTGGTCAGGTCTGATGGCGATATCCTTATTGAGAGCAATCATGGTACTATTATTACTATTATTATTTTTTATATTAAACTTATTCAGACAAATGTGCGAACTCGATCTGCAAAGTCAACGATGAAACGAAATGTGTTTCGCGACCTAGAAAGAGTGACAACGATCGCAAACTTCCAGCTTGTTGGGATGAGGCAAACTGTCAAGTTTGTGAGTTGTGTTTGGTGTTTTTCATTTCTGAGAAGACCCAGTTTATAATTAAGGACCGTCAGGAGTAGCGTTCACTATTAAGAACAGTGATTTTGTGTCCGCTTGTCTTGTAAAACCAGATTAGCATAATACTTTGGAAAAAATCCTAAAAATGATATACAGTCCATTACCCAAAACTCGAAATGCTCAAGAATACTTGAATCAAAGTTCAATGATCCATATCATCCCCAATACCGCCTAATCCTATAAAATAATAATAAAAATCTCTTTTAGCCTGTTCCCCAACCTGCGGCGAGCACGGATGTCGGGATGGGAGTACAACCGAATGTTGTCACGAGCAATGTGTCGGTGGATGTAAGGGTCCCGGTGCACAGAGTTGCTACGCGTGCATGCACGTGAGGCACAAGGATGAGTGCTTGGAGACTTGTCCACCAGGTGAGGCGAGAGGGGAATTTGTTTGAAATCTACGAAACAATTCAGGTCTGTATCTCGACAAACGCTACGAGCGGCGTTGTGTAACCCTCGACGCATGCAAGAACATCTCGGCAACAATGAAAGCCGTTGCATTCAACAAAGATGGCATGGAATATCTTGAATGTTCGGTTGAATGTCCCAGTGGATATCAAGTGGACGAGCATGATCCGCACAAATGCAACAAATGTGATGGAGACTGTCCGAAGAGTAAGTTGTTTTCGTTTTTTGGAGTAACTTTTGGGCAAATTTGGTTCGGGGTTTTTAAAGCATTTTTTAAAGATGTTCTAAAGTCACAAGGGGAACAAATGAGCAATCGATACAGGAGTTTGTCTATGGAAAATATAAAATTGATGCAAAGTTTTTGACGATTGTTGAATTCAGTTTCAACGTGTTTCATTAAAGAATAAATGCAATAACAATTAAAATAATTAATATAATCATACATTTCAGAATGCAAGAAGCAATCGGTGACAAGTATTCAAGACATGTCCTACATTGCCGGATGTAATATCATTGAGGGTTCATTGCGAATCGAACTGCAAGCACGGTCCATTGACAATTTCGTGGACAAATTAACGAAGGCGCTACAGAGTGTGCAGGTAAGGAATGATGTTTGAAGAATTTTCACTTTTTGTTTTGGTGTTTACATATAAACAAACAAATATTAAATTAATAAATATTTACAGGTCGTAACCGAATACGTTCGCATTGCATTCGTGGACCAATTATATTCGCTCAATATGTTGTCCAATTTGACGGAGATTGGTGGAAAAGGATTGTATAAGAAAGAGTACGTTTCAAATGATTTCATTTAAAACAAATCATTATTAAACAAATAAATTTCAGATACGCGCTAATAATAATGGGCAATGAAAATCTACGTGAGATCAATCTTAATCCGAAATTAAAAATCAGCAATGGAAAGGTATTTAAATTAAAATAATTATATTTTAATATAAATTAATGTAAAACCAAATCCAGGTGATGGTACAAAACAACGCGCACTTATGTTACGACAAGATCAAAGCATATTTTAACACAATTCACAAGAACTTCACTGAGGCCGATGTGCCCGCCGCTTGGAATGGTCATCAGGAAACATGTAAATTTGAATAATAATCAGTTAATAAATACCACAAAATACGAAAGTTTTGCAAGCGATAAATATAGTTTCGCAGTAACATCGAATAAAATCGACCAGATAAAATTGAAACCACACATTTCTTAGGTACGCAAGACAAGCTCGACTTGACCGTCAAGTCCGGCGAAGTGTTCCACGCAACATGGTCGCCATTCAATGACACGAACAATGATCATCGCAAATTTCTTGGATATATACTCTATTACAAAGTTGTCGGTGCACCCGGCGAGGTTAAGGATATCTATGCCAATAGGGATGCGTGCTCGGATACGTAAGTTGTTTTGTTTTTATTCATGCGATTTGTGGAAAAAGAATTGAAATATTAAAGATCAAATTTAAAGGCACATGTTTTGCGAAATTTTCATGGGATCTCCATACAATACAATCTGTTTTTAACTTTGATTTGCGTATTTTAAAACATAAGAAAGCCAGCAAAATGTCATTTGAAGTAAAAGAAACTAAAGAAAAGCACACACACACACACACACACACCCACACACCCACCCCCACTTTCAGTTGGAAGACGCTCAAGATCGACTCGGGTGGTGACTCCGAAGAGAGTGCCGATGTGTCCCAATCACAGAAGGAAGTGACAGAGATGGTCATCCCAACAGTGCCAAATGCATGGTATGCATTCTATGTGAAGACCACTGTGGTCGCGAGTCAGGATGTGCGAGGCGCAATCAGTGACGTCGTGTACGCCAAGAGCTCATTTAGTGGTGAGTGGAATTGGGGCTTGAGTACTTTTTGCGTCCATTAGAACTCACGACTCGAACAAAAGACCTCCTTCCACGTGCCAATTTTCACTTTCATATTCGATTCAATCAACCCATTCTCCCATTCCATCCCCAATTCCCCAATTCCCCCCATTGTTGCAGAGCCCAAAGCACCGACAAAACTAGAGGGCAAGGCAGAGAAAGAGGGCGAACTAACGTTCGAATGGAAACCACCGCTTCATCCTAATGGAGAAATTACACATTATCGGGTATTTTTAGTTTTTATTTATTTATTTTTATTTTTATTTTTATTTAATTATTTTTAATGATTTATTTTGAAATGTTTTATGTTTTTGATATGATAGGTGGTTATACGGAGGAATGAGGATACGGTGTCGACGGAGGTTGACTATTGTACGGATGAGGAGTCGGATGAAACGAAACATTCAAATGGTGAATATTTATTATTATTATTTATTATTTATTTGATAAATTTGGGGGTTTTGTATCACGAAATATCGGGAATGTGTTATTGGAGAAATGTTTGATATAAATTGATATATTCATATCTCAATTCTGTGTTCTTCAGACAACAAGAACCGAAATGGCAATGCAAAAGCTGACTGCGATTGTGTGGCAATGAAGAATCAGTTGAATAAATATTCGAGCAAAATGAATGAGAATATTGGTATGAAAATAAAATAATTATAAATAAAATTATTTTTAAATCATGTTTTTAGAAGACGACGAGTCTGGCAACGTGCGGGATCGAAGCGAACGCGCGCTTTTTCAAGATGTCATGATGAATTACATTTATTTCCAAGATCCAAAGTTAGTTGTTTGATTGTTTTAGTGGGAATTGTTTTTGTGTGTTTTTCATTTTCTTGCAAAAATGTTTACATTTATGTTGTTTGTATCACGCTTAAAACACAAACAGAATTGCTTGCGTTCCCGGGTTTTTTAGTATTTAGAAAATATATATTTTGTGAAATAGAATATTACTTATAAACAATTAAAACAGCGGCCACCGTCAAAATGGTGAACGGAGACACGCAATGAATGACACTCGAACTTTACAAGACATTGAATATCAACACAATGCACAATACAGAAAGCCCGGGTGAGGCAGATAATGTGCAAAAGCTTTTGTCCACAATCATTTTTTGCACCACCTGTTTGATTTATTTGCATGACAAGACTTTGATTTTGAAAACTCTTAGTACACATTTTCTTTTCATTTGTCGTTTCTTGCCACTCTACCGTAATCCTGTGCCTAACGTATTGTGCTCCTAATGATGATATAAGTTTATATTTACTGTTTTTATTTCTTGGGTCTAATGTTTTTTTGTTTTCGTTACTTTTGCTATTTGAGTATGTGTGCGCGTGTGTGTGTGTGGGTGTGTCGACTAATTGCCTACTCTAGCTTCTCAGTTTCACATTTCTCAAAAATGAAAAGCTTCCCGTGTCAGGGACCAGCTTTTAATGTCCAAACCAGTGCATGTCAAAATAATTTCATTCAAAAATACTTCTACAAAATTTGTATGTGATTTTATTGAAACACAAATCCCAATCATTGCCATAATTGTATTGTTGTTGTATTTGCTTAAAAGGATGCAAGAAATAATTTCATAAATTTATTTAGTGTCTCGGGTCAAAACGCGCGTCAATCGAGTTCATCCAATCGAAAGAAACGTTCGATTGCATCAAGTGATCCGCACAATCACGGGGTGCCCCCGCCGACCGCCGCGCCAGAATCTGTGGAACAAATCCCCGCCACTACAGTAATTGATGGCGCAAGTTTGATTGTTGGCAGTCCGATTACTAAGAACATCACAACACTGAGAATGAAATTGATCAATTTACATCATTATTCCGATTATCATGTTGAGGTATTTAATTATTATTATTATTATTAATATTATTTTTATTTCATTTAAGGTCTACGCATGTCAAAACCAGAGCGTCATTCCGAACTTCTGCTCCAGTCAGGACAACGTCGAACGCAGTATTATTACAATGCGTACCAGGGCGAATGGTAATTTTTAAATTTAATTTTTATAATAAAAGTCATTTAATTAATAAATTAAAAAACTTCATTTTCAGTGACAAAGAACAAAATAAATGAGACCACCGTTGAAATACAGCCAGTTGTGATAAATACACGGACAGACAATAATACTGCCCTGCACGCAAAATCCCCAGTAATTACGAATCTCGCGGCATCGCGTTTTGTTAAATGGACGAGTCCTGAAGATCCGAATGGACCGGTGTTGAGATATCAGATCGACTATAAGGATGTCACAAATAATGGGGTGAGTTTCCTTTTTTTAATTTTGATTTTATTTGGGTTTTCTAGTAATCCTTTGATGAAATTTGAAAAGATTTTGAAATATGTTTTCAATATTGCGTCAAAATGAAGCACGAAAAATAGAAAATAGCGTTAATCGTAATGTTTATCGAAAAGTAGAAGACATGCGATAACTAAATGAATCACTATATCAACATCCTCTCTCTTCTGCCCTTTCGAACTTTAACCACCACGTTGCAGGCAAACGTCAAACAATGTGTAAGTGTACACGAATACCTCGACAATGAAGGTGGATTTGTGCTGATTAACCTACATCCTGCTGATTATACTCTTACGATTAGAGCAATTTCGTTGGGAAATATATTTGGTATGTGAGATGTCTGAGGCTTTCGACACTTTCAAGTGCATCGGTGGCTTCGTTTTAATCAATTTTCGACAATCTCATATTTACACTCCGAAATTGACGGATAAGAACGTCATTTAAAGCAAATGTTTTGTTCTTTGATGACTTTTATCGACCAAATTTCAATTTAAAGTGCGGTCATTAAAGATGAACCAGTTTCTTTGCCCCGTACCTGCAACTAATATTAACAACTTGATCTTCCTTTCCAGGACCACCAACGCATGCAGTAAAATTCACCGTAATCGACGATCGATCCTATGCCCATATTTGGATAATAATCGGCACATTGATAGGATTATTAATACTAGCAACATTAGTCGGCGCGTTCATATATCGAAGTCATAAGAAGAAGATGGATCGAATTAAGAGAACACTTGGTGATTGGGTCGAAGAAGATCCCGAATTCATTCAGTTGTACAAACCGGACAAATGGGAACTGAATCGGTGTGTGTGTGTGTGTGTGTGTGTGTGTGTAACACAACGAATTACAGAAATGACATCGAACTGCTCTCCCAAGTTGGTCACGGAACCTTCGGTACAGTATATCACGGTCGTGGCAAGGACTTAACAAACGTGCGTGGTGTGAAATTCGGCGAATGTGCTGTGAAATGTGTGCGAGGCGATGCGAAACCACCGGATAGGTAATCATTATTAATTATTATTATTATTATTATTATTTCTTTCTTTCTTTAGGTACATGTTCCTGCAAGAAGCGAACATCATGAAAGAGTTCGACACCAATCACGTCGTCGCACTGTACGGCGTCGTAAGTGATGGTCAACCCGCATTAGTCGTGATGGAGTTCTACGCGTATGTTTACATTATTATCATCATTCCAATTCTCCCCAATTCCAGTCACGGCAATCTCCGTGACTACCTCCGTTCCCGTCGACCGAACTTCCCCGCCAATACCGAGGGCTCACCCCCACCAACACTGCAACAGATCTATCTCTGGGCAGCACAGATTGCTGATGGGATGGCATACTTGGAGATGAGGAAGTTCGTGCATAGGGATCTCGCGTGTAGGAATTGTTTGCTGAACAGCGACCTTGTTGTGAAGATTGGTGAGTCGCCCACCGGGGGAATTTTGGGCTAGAGAGATCAGAAATATCATGAATAAATCTGACAATGCAGGCGACTTTGGTATGGCGAGGGATGTGTACACGACGGCGTATTACAAGCCGATTGGGAAGAGGATGAGTCCGGTTAGATGGATGCCACCTGAGGCGTTGATTGATGCGAGATTCTCGACTAAGAGTGATGTTTGGTATGTGGTTATTTATTTGTTATTTATTATTTATTAATAATGAAGGGCGTACGGGGTGGTCATCTGGGAGATGGTGACACTCGGACACCAGCCGTATCCAGGTATCGACAATGCCGACATTAGCACATTTGTGTTCGCTCAAAGGGGCAACATGGTTAATACGGAGCGATTCAGGCCGATAGGATGTCCGAAGAATTTGTGGGTTCTTTGTTTCATTATTTTTATTATTTTTATTTTAGATTGAGACTGATGGAAGTCTGTTGGGCCTTCGAAGCGGAGAACCGTCCAGCATTTGCCCAAATTGCGATGAGTCTTTTGCCGAAGACGAATGCGGATTTTAAGAAAGTGAGTTGGAAGATTTTTATTATGTTTCATTTCATATTTTATCAAGGTCGCATTCATCACAACCCAATACAAAGAGCAAAAAGGCGATACCATAGCTGATACCACAGTATTTGAGGACGACTCCGCTGCATCATGTAAGAATAATAAAATAAAAATACCAACTAAAATCCTTCCGGGAAAG
>JADMIO011280111.1_pt1 | contig 14348 bp, 15 predicted proteins | sample 8958161 | NCBI WGS metagenome assembly JADMIO01 (sample SAMN16585339, study PRJNA669376) | soil metagenome | isolation source: Crop rotation soil | place: USA: Cullars Rotation, Alabama | collected 2011 | reverse complement strand
ATACAAAACTGATACCGGAACGCGCTGCGCATCTCAATTGGCGCTCGCTGGCCCGACTTAACTATTCGCAAGCCGCAAGACAACAAGCAGCTGCCGACGTGGAACGCCTCACCAACGTTCGAGATGAAATTGTTCGTCAAATTGAAGAACGCCGCCAACCACTCATTGCAGATCGTGATGTAGCGCGCGAAGTTCTGGACGTTCTGGAGAATGCTCATGGACTTGAACAACATTCCCGATCCCAGAACCTCCTGACTATGCCTGACGCAAAATACGAGCGCTATCAAATCAACGCCCTGGAAAGTAGCGCCGAAACGCTCCGCGATCCAAACCTATTGTGGGAAGTGCACGAATGGGAAAAGCACGCCGCCAGGACCGATTCCGATATCAATTGGGAAGGGAGGGCGGTTGCGCGAGAGATTATGTCCGGCTTGGCAGTCGAACAAGCAAAGGAACGCTTAGAGCATTTTCTCGAAAGTAAGAGGGTTGCATCGTTGCACTTGGGTAATCATCAAACCGCCACGCTGCGTGACGTCGAAGCGCGCAACCTAACCGAATACCTCGCTCGCACAATTCTTGAAACACGTGAACAACGCGAGCATCGGCACAACGTCAAATCAGCCGCGTTAGAGCACCATGGTCGCCTTGTCAGCGACTTTAATACGGCTTCTGACTATCACGCAGCCGCCCGCGAAATGGCTTCAGAAGCACGGAATCGTGAGCCGCAATTTACCGACAAGGAGAGGATCAATCTGGAGCTTCATGCCGAGCGCCAGAACGATATGGCGGAAAGAGAGAGGTGTTTGGAACTAGCCCGAAGCGGCGATCATTCGCAACAACGCGAGGCTTCCGTCTCGCGGAGTCGGTAGCTCGAAGTCACGATACTTGAGGAACGCACCTTTGCTTCGATTGAGATGTTCAAGCGAATCGTACACTATTCGCAGAAAGGGCCATCAAGATTTCAGTCCGAGCGTTAACCAATGGATAACATTTTGTCCAATGAGCGGAATGCCTTTTGCCGAATCTCTTCATCGATCTCTATCACATATTGATTCTTTACCAAGGATTCGAGTGTGTTTTCGAGCGTGATCTTATTCATATGCTGGCATCGCACGCTGCATAAACGAAGCATCTCTTTCCTTGGGTTGGCGGCAGCGACATTGTCACCCATAGCACACTCAGTCAAGAGCAAGTATCGCCTCGCTTTGGTTCTTTCGACGAATCTGATCATCGCCGTGGTGCTTCCTGAGAAATCTGATGCTTCGACAACTTCGGGGCTGCATTCTGGATGGGCCAAAATCACGACGTCAGGGAACTGCTTCCTAACAGCGGTTATGTCTCCTAGAGTGAACTGCTCATGTACCTCGCAACGGCCGGGCCATCCTATTAATTGATAATCGAGATCTGTTTCAAAAGCGTGTCGCGGATTGTTGGTCGGGAAAATTATGTGCTTACCGGTTTCGCGAGCGACGTTTCTCGCCAAGTATTCGTCCGGTATAAAGATGACGGTATCTGTGCCGCATGACGCGACAATTGAAGCTGCATTGGAAGAAGTGCAGCAGATATCGGACTCGGCTTTGACCTCGACGCAAGTATTAATGTAGGCAACGACCGGTACGCCTCGAAAGCGCTGTCTTAACTGCCGAACATCCTCGGCTGTGAGACTCTCTGCCAATGAGCATCCGGACTTCTCATCTGGCAATAGGACGGTCTTTGAGGGGTTAAGGATCTTCGCGGTTTCTGCCATGAACTTGACTCCGCAAAAAACGATGACGTCAGCCATCGAGTGCGATGCGTACCTTGCCAACTGAAGCGAGTCACCCGTGAAATCGGGAATGAAGTTAAACAAGGCTGGTTCCATGTAGTTGTGGCCAAGTATGACAGCGTTTTTCTCTCGCTTAAGTCGATTGATTTCATCAACCAGTCCCGATTTGAGTCGCAATTCGAGGTCGGGAACGACATCGGCAAGCATCGCTCTCATCCTGCCATACGTATCATCAGGAAATGGATCTGTATGTGATGATTGGAGTTGCAGCATTTTTCCCAGTCGCAATTACTTTTTCGAGTATTCATCCACTGGCATACCGCCTACATTGCACATCGCGACTGCGCTCATTATCGCGAATGTGAACTGATCAGCTGAACGCGAGGTATCTATAGAAATGAACTTTGGCGTGAGCGTAAAGCCACCAACGAGAGTCGCTCCACCTAGATAAGCGAGGGAGCGACAAATAAAGTTTCCGAGGATTCCATCCATCGGCACAACTATGTTGCATTCGGCTGCTGCAAGGTCTATTCGCAGGGGGTACATCTTACAGTTGTAGCCCCGACTTACTAATGTTGTCACTATAGCTTCCGCATCATCAAGACTGGCATCAACTGTTTTCAAGTATCCCCTCTCGTTATCAGCCGCCAGAACACCGATTAATGGTTCAACTCCTAGTTTTCTGCAAATCTTTGCGGCTTGCGTGGCTAAATAACATCTACCGTCTCTGGAATCGTCATCGTGGTGTACTACCGGGGTTATGAACCATTCGTTTTCACGTAAATCTTTCAGTAAACACGGGCACATTAAGTCGCGCTCAAACCCAAAGTGCTGTCTCATGCTGTTGTGATAATGGGTGTAATAAATCTGGCCTCTAATTACTGCATCGGCTTTGGCCTCCTTCGCCAACCGCATTAACTGATCCGCGGCGACTTCTTCCTTTTCTGTGAGGATTGACTCAAATCCATCAACCGCGACGCCTACGGAGACAACTTCCGCAAAGCGAGAAGCAGAGTCGAAACTTGCGACCAGATTGGCTGTCGATTGCACCGAGCCCACTGCAACACGTCGGCGGACCTGTAAAGCCTTTTCTTCAATGGCGGCAAAAAGCCCTTTCATGAGGCTTTCTTTTCCTTCCCCGGTTCGCTCAACCCGCTTTCGCTCTCTAAACCGAAACCCCAAGTACCAGAGTCGTCGATGATATAACCGAAGCAGTTCACAAAGGCTAATTCGTTACGATCCTTCGGCTTGAACTTTCCACGAAATATCTTCTCACCTCGGTTCAATCCTATTGTCAGATTCCTATATGTTTTTGAGGTCGTCAGTTCCTCTTCTGAACAGACTAAGCTCCAAGTGGAAAGCGAAAACATTACATGGGTGCTCTTATCGCAACTCAAAATCCGTGATGTCTCCACCAAGCCGTAGCCTTGCATTTGTTGCGTTCCTGCAAACCGCTGACCCTCAAGACAGCTCCCGGTAGCCAGGGCAACGCGCAATCCACGTCCGAATCCACACTGCACGCCGTTTTTCCATAAGTTCAGAACAAATAAAATCGACTGCCAGATGTCGTCCGTCTTCAGTGCCATCAAAGCGCCATCACCAGTGCCGCTAATTCCAGCAATCTGCTTAGTAGTTATGCCGGCATAGGAAAAGGACTGCCGAATGTGAAGTGGCAACAACGTCCCCACGTAATATTGCTCCCAATCTTCCAGGCCGCTGTAATTCTCTACATCACAACCCACAATAGTCAGTTGGGGTGACGCACCTTCGGCAAAACCCTTTATTTTTCCATCTACCACTAGCAAGAGCCCTTGCTCTGTTTGATTGATGGAGATCTCCTGACGTTGAACTGCTGCATCACGAATCTGGCGCTGAGTTTCAAATAAAGTCAGGCGCCGAGGCGACCGTCGCGACAAAAGTAGTTTCCTCCTCTCACTTCGGCTTAACAAGGCGAATCACCAGCGAAGACACGGTTAGCAAGCTATCGACCGTTCGAATCAGCATTTTTACTTGCGGGTTTGTGAGCGGATTAGCAGTGGCAAAACTAATCGAGCTCACGATCTCTCCAGTGGCCCTTCTTACTGGGAAAAAGTAATAGTACGTTCCCGGAAAAAGCCTCATGGACTGGAGCATCCTTACGAATAGTTCTGGCTCTTGTTCGTACGTTGTTACGCCGAATGCTTTGTCAAGTTCACGACCAAAGGTCTCCAACTTCTCCTTCCATGTTTGTTCTCCTTCTCCGGTAAACTTTCTAAAGAGCGTCGTTCGGTGCGAAAGAGTGTCGACTTCCCATCTTCGTCTTTCAAACTTTACAGATGGATTGTAGGGTTCCGCACAATATGCATTTACAAAAGCATCGGGCACGACCAATTGGACAAGGTCCGGATAGTCCGACGAGGGAATTTCAAAATTAAATGAATCCGGTTTGATTTCTACAAGTATTGGTCGCCAAAACTCTTTTCTTGTACTACGGGCTAGATGCGCAAATGTGGCGTCGCTTTTGAAATAAGCTCTTAAGACATCGTCTTGGAAAAGATTCTCGATGTTAGTATGAGCCCAAAGATGATCTTCGAGGAATCTTTTAAAGTTAGCTGCCGGTTTTCTCGGAAGTCTTATCCACACCCATTCCGGGCACGTGTCCTCCGCGTCGGGCTTCCAAAAGTGTTGCCAAAGGGGAATACTCTGCGGATTGAAAAGCGATGAAAAGAACGTTTTTAGTATTTCTCTAAGGACTAACAAGGCTTCAGGGCGACGGGCCGCGAAGTCACTCAGATCAAGCGCGTCATAATAAATCTCCCTTGAACAGTCCAAAATGCTCAAAGCCGCATCCTTAAACTTATTCTGGGTTTTATCAAGGAATCGAGTGTCCGAATACCCGGCGAAGAGTCTCGCTTCGTAATTCAAATTCACTCGATCTTGCCAATCTAGAACGTCTGAGGAGCCTATAGTTGAACGAAGATCATCTATGAGTGTGACGTTCTTTTCTGGAGGAATTCGCTGAAGATTTGTAAAGGCGCGTGGCAATAAGTATTTCTGAACCAAGTCTTCATAGGATTCAGACTTTTTCCATTTAACCGGTCCTCCCTCTGATCGAACAGTCCATCCTAGTGGCTTAAGGAATCTCTCAAGATCATCGGTGCAGCGGAGGACCGTCCCAAGTCTATGATCGGCTCTTGCGTACGATTCGATCCGATCACGTTTGTCATGGTATGTTTTCCAAAAATATTGCCACTGGCGTGGTCTATCGACCTGATAAGTTCCGGTTGAATCGCTTAAGTTATCTAACGCGAGATATAGTGACCCCTCCTCGGTTAACCAAAGCAGTTTTCCGGTATTGGGCTTTGTGAGATTGATGCAGGCAAGTAGGGCTGAACGCCAAGGTCGAATGCAATGAAAACACCAATGACAAATAACATAGTCAAATCGTATGTTGTTATATGGAGGAAGATGGGGAAAAGATAAGACGCTAATGTTGATAAAGCGAAGTCGGTCATTCGGGATTCCTTTTTCTTGCTGTCTCTTCGTCGCATAGAGGATCATCGACTCGGAAGTATCAATTCCTGTAATGTCAGCGTGCTTAAAGTTCTGGGCAATAGGTATCGCGAGCCGACCAACGCCACAGCCGACGTCCAGCACCGTTACGGGTTGCGTCACATTTTCAAATTCTTGCGCGAAAATATCTTTAGCGGACACATCGTCTATATGACGCGTATAAATATAATTCTCAACAATCTCTTGCTGGTTTAGTTCGGCAAAAATTTCTTCTGCAACCGAGTATTGGCGCTCGGAACGTTTCCTTTTCACGGTTACGGTAGACATGTGAGTCCTCTATGAGGGGAATCTATTGAGAGTTTTTCGGTCCAACAAGCGCAACGTCAGGTTAGGCAGTTTACGCACCGCTCCAATGAATGGTTTTATTCTCCAGTAAAGTGCTCAACCCAGCGGCAATGTATCCTAGGACGCCAACTACAAAAACGCCCGCGTAAAGCCTCTTAGTATCGAACACAGCTAATGAGTCTATTAGAATTCGACCGATTCCCGTGTCAGTCGCAATGAGCATATCCGCAGCCACAGTGACAATGAGGGCAAGTGGAATAGCGGCTCGGAGAGCGACTATCAAATGTGACAGCGTTGCTGGCAAATAGAATTCCCATAGCATTTGAAGGGACGTTAATCGCCATGCGACAGCAAGCCTCATATAGGATGATCGCGTTGCATGGAGGGCAGTCGCCGATGAGGAGACCATTAATAAGATAACCACCAGTGCAGAACAAGCGAATCGTGAACCTGTCCCCACTCCTAGAAAAAGGCTAACAAGTGGCACTAGCACAACTGACGGCAATGCGCGCAAAAACTCGACCCAAGGCTCGGTGGCCGCCCAAATATATGGGTTAAGACCTAACAATAACCCAATTGCGCCGCCTACGACGGTTCCGACGGCAACTCCAAGCAACCAAGTTACGACTGTCGATCCCACGTCAAGCCAGAATGATTTGGTTTTCGCCAACGATATCAGCGCGCCCCCAACCGACGTCGGGCTGGGTAACAGGAGAGTTGAAATTAGTCCTCCCATGACTGTTATTTGCCACAATGCCAAAATAAGAATTACCCCCGCTACAATGCATGCGGCGCGAGTACTAACGTGAAGCTTTCGGTACACCATTCTCCAAGAACTCCTTCGCTTCCGATAAGCCGATTTCAGCAACGGCTAAGTCGGCCACTCGCAGGCAACGTGTTATCGGCCAGGCAAGGTCTGCTGAATCGTGGGTAACTAAGATGGTTGTGCGAGCAGACGCAAAATCGAGCAGCATGGCTTTAGCCCGTTGGCGCGCGTTGACATTGAGGGAGGCAAAAGGCTCATCGAGCAGTACTACGCTGGCGGGCGTGCACACAGCTCGTATGAGATTAATGATCTGCTTTTCGCCTTCACTGAGTTTATACGGGAAATCATCTTTTCTATTACCGAGGCCAAACTCATGTAAAAGGCTTGTTGCCTTATCTTGAGCAATCTCTGATACCGGTCTATGGAGTTGTGCTGGCAAGAGAATATTACTCAAGAGAGTTCGCCACGGTAGCAGCCCGCCGGCGGCATCTTGAACCGCGTATGCGACTGGCAAGTCCGAAGGTTCAACGACGATGCTTCCCGAATCAAGCCGCTCAACGCCTGCAATCACATCAAGGAGAGTACTCTTCCCGGATCCGTTCTTACCGATCAGCACCGTCAACTCGCCGGTCGAGATTGAAAAGGAAGCCGCGAGTCTTCGACTGCCATCGCGGGTCAGGCTGATGGAACCATTGAGTTCGATCATTTTTCACCGTAAGTACCCGGTGGAAAGAAACTTGTTAGTGAAAGTGGAGAATTCAACAAGCTGGCGGCGCGAAGCGCATCCACTGTTTTCTTTATGCCGTCTTGGGGCACTGGCTCGTTAGTTAATGGGAAATAATATCCTCCAATCTGATCAGCAATCTCTGGTTGAAGGCCAAGTCTAGACGCGAGGATTCGATGAGCAGCATTGGGATCTTGGCGGATCGAACGTACCGCATCATCAATTCCTGCCATAAGTTTCTCAAAATCACCCCTCCGCGCGTTCCAGATTTGTCGCTTTACCGCGCCAGCACCACTCCAATAGGGTGAGCCAATGTATTTTGCACGCGGATTCTTTTCGAGCAATCTATAGCTGGGCGACGCAAGAGCAGTAGCTAGGGCGGGCTGATCCATGATTGCGGCGATTGCTGTTCCGTCATTGACCGCTTGAAGCGCGGCCTCTCGGCTCGCCACCCTAATCTCCGGCCAATTATTTTGAGGAATCCCTGCAGAGTTTAAGATCGTTTGAATATTGACCTTAGTGAAGGGGTTGATCGCCATGATAATACCGCCATGTATGTCCTTGATTGATTGGCCTCGAAAGTCTGCCTTAACAATCAGACCATAAACAGTTGGCCCATCAGTGACCTCGGCTCCGGGAAACACTGCGTATAACAGATTCTGGTCCTGGGCCATCACCCCGAAGAGCGTGGGGAACGAGGTTGGGCTAAGAATATCCACGCGATCGGCAATTAATGCGGGCATGTGATCGCCGGGCGGAAGCTCCACAAGCTGCACCTGAACACCGTGGTTTTTGAAGTAACCCGCCTCTTCTGCTATGTACATTGGCAGGGAGCTTTCGTGCTTAAGGATGCCAACCCGAATTAACGCGACGGGTGTTGGCCTGTGAGGGCGAAAAACTAGAAAAAGGACGACTACTAATGTAACCAAGAATAGTACAACGCCTATTCGTGCTTTCATCGACATTTGAGGTCTCTCCTTAGTTTTACACGCTTCGTCCCTGCGGACGGCTGTCTAGTTGGACCATCAGCCCCATTCTAATTCAAGTTTCCGTCAATAATACGCAGGAATCTCAAAACCTCCTAGGTAGAATTGTTCCATTTCTCGAAGAGATTGCAAGTGATTGACGTTGTCTAAATCCAGACGTCTATTGCTCGAAAGGTCCCGTTATCCGCAAAAAAGCAAACAGCCCGCACATGTCCTCACCCCACGCGCGGGCCTTCTGAATTCTCGCGGCGCCAAGGCGGTGCTCAAGCAAGAATTAGTGTTCGCTTTGTTGGCCGTTAACGGCCATCACCTTCAATGTCCTCACCTCACCGAAGGCGTTTCATTGCCGCGCACTTTACGCTCTACAGCAAAGCTAGTCAAACAGGAGTTCTGCCCCAAGATGCGCGCAGAACAGGCTCAAATCGTCATTTCGAATCAATCGCGCAAAAACATCGCTCACGTTTGACCTGTAATCGATTTTTTGAAGCGAACTAAGGCACTGACATGGACTTTTTGATTGCAGTTATGCGCATCTAAAACAAGCTTGGGGTTGTTCCTACTTCGACATCCATGCGCGCGATTAATTGGTCGTTGTCATTCTCAGGATAATTGACCGCACTGCTGACTGGATGACTCTTCATTCTTGGCGAGGGGAATGGCGATAATAGACTCTTTAATGCCGAAGCACTTGTCTCGGGATCAAGCCAGACGTCGAATGACTCGGGAAGCAGTATAGCCGGCATGCGATCGTGAAGCGGTGCTACAAGTTCGTTGGCTGTGGTCGTAATGATCGCACACGAAGTAATTAACAATTCGCCGCTGTTCCACTGATCCCAAATGCCAGCAAAAGCGAATGACGATTCATCCTTCATTTGCAAATAGAAGGGCTGCTTCGATCTTCCTAATCGTCGCCACTCGAAAAAGCCGTCCGCAGGAATCAAACATCGCCGTTGTTGAAACGACTCGCTAAAACTCGGCCTCCCTTCGAGCGTCTCACACCGCGCGTTGATGAAGCCTTTGCCATCAGCACTCCACGAAGGAATAATGCCCCAGACGAATGACGTTAGCTCAGGACCGTTTCCGAAATCTGCGATCGCCAGAATGGTCTGACCCGGAGCAATGTTGTATCGGGCCTTGAATGGAAGCTCTGAGGCACTCGACCCTTTGAGGCTTATTCGGTCCCGAGTTCGTAGCGTAAAACGGCCACACATCATTTGAGACGATAACCCAGGGCTCCGCACGGGCCCAACCATTGAGCGGAAGAGAAAAGGCCGCCGCGTCCTCACCCCACGGCGGCCCGTCGGCACTGGTTGGCTCCTTGTGTCTGAGTAGGAGTCCGTGCCAAACATTAAAGCTGAGATAACAATTCCTCACTTACTGATTTTTCCAGCAAGCTAACAAGGACCTGAGGTATTAGACCGGAATCTTGCTTACTTACCCATTCATCTATCCGCACGTTCCGAACTTGTTTCCGAAAGCTACCTATAATCTCATTTGCCGTAACCATTACGACGGGCAGATGCTCGCGATGAGGTAGTGATCGCGCTAGCTTCGTCAATTCCAGGCCCCGCAACTCAAGTTCGAAAATCAGCAAGTTGTATCTTGGATTGCCTTTGAGAAAGTCCATGGCGGAATCGACGTGTGGGCAAGACACGATGTGATAGTCAGGCTCTGTCAAAACCCTTCTAAGCGCGCGAAGGAACTCGATGTCACCGCTGACGTAAAGGAGCCGAAATCGTGCATTTTTGGAGTCGACGATTTTCAGGCAATTGTGAGGCAGCATGAGCATGGGACCTCAAAACCGGGCTGCTCAAACTAGAGGCATTCTGCTATCCTCTCGGCGTTCTAGTCTTTGACAATTAGGCAACGGCCAAATGCGTAGCTCACCATCCGTCCAGTCGAGAGATGAGCATCGCCGTTGAGCATGGAAGGTTCCTACTCACGGCGAATCAGAAGCGCGACATCAGGCTAGATACCATCGTATCTAGCAGCCGGGCAGGTGTCAAGGCCAAGTCTTTGCCGGGAGGTGTGTCCCGGTGAAGAAGGCCTCCCCGACCAAATCAGGCCGTCTGGCTAAGAAGCTGAAGAAGATTCGGCAAGACTTTGAATTGTCTCAGAATCAGATATTGGAGCGACTAGGCTTTGCGGATACGCTCTTTCGGAGCAACATTTCGCAGTACGAGCGAGGACATCGTGTTCCGTCGCCGCCTGTGCTCCTGGCCTATGCGCGTTTGGCGAATGTCGATCTTGCGATTTTGATTGATGATGAATTGGATCTGCCGGTTGTGTCATCCGCACCAGGGAGGAAAGCCGGTTCTAAGCGGTCAAGCGGAAAGAAGAAACGGTAGCAACCCTCAAGCTGAAAGCATTTCCCTTAGCCTTTCTTTAAGGACAGCCTCCTTGGGTGTTCTCACACCCCGTTGTAGCCAATCGCGTACCTTTGTAACTGTCAAAGTATGCTTAACGGAGCTTCGCACCTCTACTTCCAATTGAGTCAGTCCGGCAGGCTCCAGCTCGTGCTTGCGAAATGCGCACAGCCCTAAAACGGACGCTTCGTACAACCCTTCGGCCTCGACTTCGACCGAATGGCGGATACCGTCCAAGTCCACATATGAGACGATGCAGGCCGCCATGCGGCGGAGAATAGCATCTTCGGGAATTTTCGCCAATCGGACGGTGTGCCATTTGTGGGACACACTGTTAATATTTCTATCGGCGAGAATCTGCTCGCATATCTGAATTCGATTTAATATATCGTTGTCTGATGAACGAAGAAGAGCAAACTTCTACAGAAGAGATGACTGACACGCCGTCGGATTCGACGATGCGGTTTGATGTCTCGATTAGTACCGATCGCGATCATTTTCTCAGGCGCACCTGTCCGGCATGCGGACAAGACTTTAAGACTATGGTCGATCCGGCTGACTTTGCTTGGTTGTTAAGTGAACAAATTAGGAGGTCGGGATTAGAGATCGGCGCAGTACCTCTTGGTGAAGAAGAGCAGGCGGAGCCTGAATTACATTGTCCGTACTGTCGCCACGGAGCCAAGTCGAGTGAAATGCACACAGAAGAAACCATAGATTATTTCAAGCGATTTGTTTATCGAGAATGCGTGGTGCCTATGCTTAACAAGACGTTTTCAGACTTGGAAGACTCGATTGGACACGGGCACAGTAGCGGAGGGTTCTTATCAATATCCGTTAACTTTGAACATCAGCCTATTGCTTTAATGCCGCGACCTATTCACGGACCTGATGCGCCGGACATGAAAATAGTTCAATTCCTTTGTTGCGACAAACAAATGAAAATCAACGAATGGTGGAACGATGTGACGGAATGTATTTACTGTAACGCTAAAGTGATTATAGTTTAGGAGAAAACATGACAGCTGACCTCTCTAAAGACGAAGTGATGAACGCGCTTCGAAATTTCAAAAGCCGTAGAGATGATCTACTTCATGAGGATGCTGACACGTTTGAACATCATCTTCAACGGTTCATCGACTTTTGTCGCCAAAATGTGGTTGTTCAAAAAGTCTTAGCGCCGCTGGCGGGAAAGTTCAATCCGGATGTCGACACCTGGCTCGAAACTACGAATCAATACAATGCAAAAGTCAGTTTTCCATCTGATCCAGATGAGGAGTTCATCCTTCGTTATAGGATCACGGAACGCGCAGCGCACGACGAACATCTCGTCATAAGTTTCGGAGCGGCACGAGGTCAACATAAGCATGATGACTGGATCAATTACTTCCGGACAATTATTATCCGTCCTTTTGTCGACGAGCTTTCCCACAAACTCGGTGAGGCTGCTAACTTAGCGAGCCCAGAAGCTCGTGCCGTTCAAGCAGTGCCACTGCACCGAATACCGGGTCCGAATGAAGTCAAGATTTTTCTGAGTCATAAATCAGTCGACAAGCCAATTGTCTACCGATATTACGAAGCACTAAAGGGCGTTGGCTTTGATCCATGGCTAGATGAACCAAACATGGCCGCTGGCGCAAACTTAGAACGCGAGGTTCTGCGCGGATTCGACGAGTCTTGTGCTGCCGTATTCTTCATAACTGAAAACTTCAAGGACGAAAAGTATTTGGCCGCCGAAGTCGACTACGCTGTGATGCAAAAGCGAAAGAAAGACAAAAAATTTGCGATCATCACTCTGAGGTACACCGACGCAGCTCCAGTTCCAGGCCTTCTGACGCCATATATATATAAAAACGTGTCGAATGACCTCGAAGGATTTCGGGAACTGGTAAGAGCCTTACCACTGGAACCGGGCAGCGTTCGGTGGAAAGCAGAAGTAGTGTGATTATTTTACGTGATCACAATCGGTGCCGTTATTAAGTCCCCACCTTATAATCACACCCGTAAAGAATCACAATTCCGGTGACGGATGGGGTACCTGATCGAAAACAATCAATGTGAGCGCACTTTTCTAGCTGGGCTCGGCTGGTCCTGGGATTGTCTAGCGCCCATCCTTCATTCTCTAGGCGTTCATCCTCATTGTTGTTGGGCTCTGATCGAAATCGATATGAAAGATTTGGCATCACCCCTAAAAGGCGATGTGGACATCCTAGTGGGACGCGTAAGTTGGAAGGACGCGCAAGGGGTCGAACGTGCGATTCAAAAACATAATGAAGAGCTTAAGAGTTACCGCAGAAATGCTTTAATACAGTTTATGCCGCACGTCGTATGGGATCTGCTGACCGAACAAGGTCAACTCGTGTGGCCACCCGAACCAGATTACATTATTGGAATAGAAGTGAAATGTTCGCGCCTGAATACTGGAGTGAATCCATTGAGAGCGCCTGTTACGCTAACTGACATGAAGTCGACAAAAGCTTCGTCACGCAAGCAGCGAAAGATTCGATTGGAAATCGAAAAGTTGAAGAGTCTGGGTTGCGATCGCGTTGCTCTTTTAGATGTAATTGCGAATCCGCCGGCGGATGGAGTGAATATGGGCGCATGGCACAACGCATCAGTGATTGCGCTGAAGACGGAAGACGCGATGCAAGAAGTTTTGGCTAACCGGTTACCGGCGGATTGCGCCGCGGCGCATTGGGTCTATTCGGTGGGTGCCGTCGCTGGCGGAGATGAAACTCTCAGAGGCAGTGGACTCCCGCAACAGTATCGTGAAGCTGAACCTACTGCTCGTGCCGGAATCAGCGAGGCACAACGTACGGAACTCAACGGAGCCATTGTTGATATGCTCAGTCGAGTTAGTCCACCATATTTTCTTCCAGCGGTTTACATGAACTGCCGCATATGTGAAATAATTCATCACGCCAGATCTGAAAGTTGTCCGCTGACGATGAAACGTTTTTCAAGCGCTCTGCGCCTTGAGTAGATCAAACCGTACGAAAGAATTCATTTGCAGGAAATCTTCGCTCGTCGGACGTTTTGCATTTGCGCGTCACGCCAATGTCTGAATAGGTAGGCCCAACAGAACTACTCGGGAATGGGTTTGGCGATTTGCCGAGCGCGTACTTCCGCCTCTTCCCAAGTTCGGGAATATGCCGAGAACAGAATTGGGTCGAGAGTTACCTCATTTTTCCCCACGCGATCAAATAGCTCGACTAGTTCGGGTTTAATACTCGCTCCAGTTTGATTGAAGGTAAACGAAAAGCAATAGTGGTACCGCATGTGCGGGTTTTGCTCTCGCTTTGCCAAGATTATCGCTAAGGTTGTGCCCGAATGCCTAGCCGCTTCCCGGACCGCTTCCCTAAGTAGTTCTTCTTGAACTATTCGCAGATCAAAGGTGACTTCGACCAAGATGATCTTTCCAAAATGCTCTTTGGAGATTTTAGTCTGACCGAGTTTCTTTCTTAGTTTCGCTGTTAACCGATCGTAATAGTTGATTTGCTTTTCAGGCTCTCCGAACTTCATAAACAGGCGAACACCTTCATAATCTCGAAAGCGTTCGCCGGCCGCCATTCGATCCGGTAGCTCGTTTGGGTCTTTTGCGGGAACTCGACATATGCTCGTGGCGAGGTCCCAGTCAATGTCCGACACTCCGACATTTTCTGGGGTCTGTTCAGACTTTTCATCGAGTACTTCTACTCTGACTGTTGTGGCGTCATTTACATACTCACACGGCAGCTTCGCCTGGCGAGCATCAATCAACTTTCCAGCACATTGGGATCCTAAGCTTAGAATTCCACGTGGACAAGTTGTCGCGGCCGCTTCTATAGTGTCACCTAAATACTAGTGACTCCAGCGTAACTGGACTGGCCACAGTTAGGCCGCAAATGTAATCACACTGGCTCACCTT
>JADMIO012757576.1_pt1 | contig 14350 bp, 12 predicted proteins | sample 8958161 | NCBI WGS metagenome assembly JADMIO01 (sample SAMN16585339, study PRJNA669376) | soil metagenome | isolation source: Crop rotation soil | place: USA: Cullars Rotation, Alabama | collected 2011 | reverse complement strand
AACTTGTCCACGTGGAATTCTAAGCTTAGGATCCCAATGTGCTGGAAAGGTCGCCCCCGCCCAGCGCGAGCCCGAAGCCCTTGAGGAATTCGCGCAGGTTGGCGAGCTTCTCGGGCGTCGGGCCCTCGTGCACGCGATAGAGCGCCGGGTGCTCGTGCTTGTGCAGGAAGTCCGACGCGCACACGTTCGCGGCCAGCATGCATTCCTCGATCAGCCGGTGCGCATCGTTGCGCTCCACCCGCTGGATACGCTCGAGCCGCCCTGCCTTGTCGAAGACGAACATCGTCTCGATGCTCTCGAAATCGATCGCGCCGCGCCGCTCGCGCGCGCGCGCCAGCACCCGGTACAGCTCGTCGAGCGCCTGCAGCCTCTGGAGCAGCGGCCCGAGCGCGCGCGCTTCGTCCCCGCGCGGGTCACCGAGCGCGGCGGCAACGCGGGTATAGGTGAGGCGCGCCTTGGAGAGCATCACCGCCGGGTAGAACGTGAACTTGCGGATCTCGCCGGTCGGACCGATCGCCATGTCGCACACCATGCACAGGCGCTCGACGTCGGGATTGAGCGAGCACAGGCCGTTCGAGAGCTTCTCCGGCAGCATCGGGATCACGCGGCGCGGGAAGTACACCGAGTTGCCGCGCTCGCGCGATTCGAGGTCGAGCACGTCGCCGTGCTGCACGTAGTGGCTGACGTCGGCGATCGCGACCACCAGGCGGAAGCCCTTGCCCTCGCGCTCGCAGAACACCGCGTCGTCGAAGTCCTTTGCCGTCTCGCCGTCGATGGTGACGAGGTCGAGGCCGCGCAGGTCGGTGCGGCCCTCGATGTCGCTCCTTCGCACCTGCGCCGGCAGCTTCGCCGCCTGCGCCTTCGCGCGCGCCGAGAACTCGAACGGCAGCGCGTGCTTCCTCAGGGCGATCTCGATCTCGATGCCGGGATCGGTGGCGTTTCCGACCACCTCGCGGATGCGCCCGATCGGCGGCGTGTACTGGTCGCGCTCGTCGATGCGCGGCTGCGACACGAGCTCGACCACGACGACCTGCCCGGGCTTGGCGCCGGCCGTCTCCTTCGGTGACACCAGCACGTGGTGGCTGATGCGGCGCTCCGAAGGCGACACGAACAGCACGTCGTGCTCGCTCTGCAGGCGCCCGACCAGCTCGGTGTGCTTGCGCTCGATCACCTCGACGATCATCGCCTCCGGACGGCCGCGGCGGTCGCGGCCGACGACGCGCGCCATGACGCGGTCGCCGTGCAGCACCTTCCTCATCTCGCGCGGGCCGATGTAGAGCGACTCGTCGCCCTCGTCGGGCTCGACGAAGCCGAAGCCGTCGGGGTGGCCTTCGACGCGCCCGCGCACGAGGTCGAGGCGCTTCGACACCAGCAGCTCGCCGCGCCGGTTGCGCAGCAGCTGGCCGTCGCGCTCCATGGCCGCCAGCCGTCGCGCGAAGGCGTCGAGCTGGCGCTTGTGCACGCGCAGCTTCTTCGCCAGCGCCAGCTCATCGAGCGGCGTGTCCTCGGTGTTCAGGGTGTCGAGGATGAACTCGCGGCTCGGCAGCGGATCTTCGTAACGCGCGGCCTCGCGCTCGTAGTGCGGGTCGCGGGAAACGATGCGTTTTTTCCCGGCGTGACGGCTACCGCGCGGCCGTATTTTCGTTGACACGTCAGGGATTTTCTATAGAATTGCCGACCTCTTGCCGAGGTGGCGGAATTGGTAGACGCACTAGGTTCAGGTCCTAGCGGTGGCAACACTGTGGGGGTTCGAGTCCCTTCCTCGGCACCAGCGCACTCAAGGCAAGACTGAGTACGCCGCTCGCGCGAACGCGCACCCCGCGCGTTGGCCAAGTTTATCCGAACTACACCTTCCTGAAGCCCGACGACGGGCCCGACGACGGGCCGCCGCGTTCGCCGCGCGCCGCGAGCGCGCGCAGCGGCGCGACGCACAGCTGTCCGAGCGCGTAGAGCGCGGGCATCGGGTCGGCCCAGCTCCAGACCAGGTGGCAGTCAGCGCGGACCGCCGCCCACAGCGCGCGGGCGGTCCAGGCCGTGAGCGTCCTCTTGGGCACGCGTCCCCACGCCGCGCCCAGTGCGTCCACGTCGCCACACACCCACAGCCCGCGCCGTCCGGCCGGGTAGCCCCAGCGGCACAGCGGCGGTGCCGCGCGTTCGCCGCGCCGGTAGCGCGCGTACTCCATCGCGAGGGCGGGAAAATCGTAGCCGCAGTGGAACGGGATCGCGCAGCTCGCGTCGAGCCGTGGATTGATCTCGAGCAGCGTGATGTCGTCCCGGGACACGATGTACTGCACGCAGCCGATGCCCGAGTAGCGCAGGTGCGAGAGCAGGCGCTCGGTGTGCTCGCGCAGCTCCGCCGTGGGCTCGTGCGTGATCTCCTCGACGCTGTAGCCCGTTCCGTCGGGCAGGTCGGTGCGCACCACTTTCTGCTCGAAGTACGCGAGCACCGCGCCGTCGTTCGCCAGGAACTGGCAGTTGAAGCGCTCGCCGTCGACGTACTTCTGCACCAGCAACGGTCCTCCGGCCGGAAACCGCTCGAGCCCGCCGGTGCGGTCCTGCGGGCCGCGCAGGATGACGGCGCGGCGACCGTCGATGCGTCCGAGCGACGACGTCGGCCGCACCACGACCGGGTAGTCGAGCGTGGAGAGCGCGCGCTCGAGCGTCTCCGGGTCGGTCGCCAGCCGGTAGGGCGCGCACGGCACGCCGCAGTGCACGGCACGCAGGTAGAGCGACGGCTTGTCCAGGCAGGTCGCAACCGAGTGCGGATCGGCCATCACCACGTGCGCCGCGCCGAGCCGCGTGCCGCAGCCGACGAAGAAGCGCAGCTGCGTCTCGCCGACGGGGAAGATCCAGCGCACGTCGCGGCGACGCGACAGGAAGCCGTTGAGCGCTTCGACGAAGGTCGGATGGGCGCCGGCCATCTTCGGATGGACCCAGGTCTCGTGGCAGGCGTGCGAGCGGCGCAGGAAGCTGCGCGGGTCCTCCAGCCCGAGGATGGTGCGGTAGCCCGAGCGTTCGAGCGAGCGCAGCACCGTCAGGCTCGGCCGCAGATCACCAAGGACGAGAACGCTCTCTTTCCTGCTCATCAGTCGGTGCACCGTGCGCATTGGGAAGCGCACGCACTGGAGCAGTGTTCATGCCACGGCAGAGCAGCGCGCCGAGCGCTCGATGGCGGCAGCGCGGCGGCGCGCGGTTGCGCCGGGCGGACTACGAAGCCGGCTGGGTCGTGTAACTCTTACGCCGCCGCGTGAAAAATCTCGTCACACGGTTGTCCGACAGGCGCCGGCGCAGCGTATAGGCGCGGTCGGTCCACGGACCGATGCGGTACCCCGCGCGCGCCGCCTTGGTCTCGGTGGCGTGCTCGTCGTACGGCAGGCGCAGGAACTCCACGGTCCACGCGTGCGGGTCCAGCACCGCGCACTCGGCGAGCTTGTGCTCGCGCTTGCGCTGCGCGTCGACCGAGCCGGCGTTGACGAAGGACAGCGCGTCGCGACGCAACGGCACGCGGCCCTCGGCGGCGCGCTCGGTGACCGTGGCGCCCTCCACCTCGTAGACCTTCTGGTCGTGGGTGTGGCCGAAGAGGAACAGCCTCGCGCCGGGGAAGTCGCTGCGCGCGTACGCCGCGTTCTGCGCGATATGCCGCGCGGTCTCCATGTACTGCTGGACGTCGCGCACTCCGCCGTGGATCAGCACGATGCCCTCGGGCAGCGCGAGGTGCGGCGGCAGCGCGGCCAGGTACTCCATGGACGCGCGCGTCAGCATGCGGCGCGTGCGCTTGAGCGAGTACTTGGCCTTGTTCGAGCAGCGCGAGAAGTCCAGGCGCCCCAGCCCGATCAGGTCGTGGTTGCCGGCGATCGCGAGCACGCCGCGCGAGCGCAGCAGCTCGACGCAGCCCTCGGCATCCGCGTTGTAGCCGACGATGTCGCCCACGCACAGCAGCTGCGTGCAGCCGCGCGCCTCGAGCATCGCGAGCGACGCCTCGAGCGCCTCGCGGTTGCCGTGGATGTCGCCTAGGACGCCGTAGAGCGCCACCGGCGGAACTGGGAGAGCACGCGCGCGGGAGCCGAGCGCATCACGCGCAGCACCCGCTCGCGCAGGTCGAGGAGCGAGGGCAGCGGATCACTCCACGAGAAATGGTCGTAGACCTTGCGCCACAGCACGATCGAGGCGATCCAGCGGAGCGCGCCGAGCTCGCCGCGCCCGGCGAGGTCGCGGTAGGCGCGTACGTCGAGCGGCAGGCACAGCCACCGCGTGTGGGTCGAAAACGCGGTCTTCGCCGGACGCTCGCCGCGCATGACGTAGTCGTAAGCGAGCGCCGGCAGGTTGAGGCCGTTCGCCGCGCCCAGGTAGTGCCAGAGGTTGTAGCGCGCGTTCACCTCCAGCACGTACAGGCGGCCGGTCTTCGCGTCGCGCTTGAAGTCGATCTTGAAGGGGCCCTTGAGCGGGACGCGCTCCACGACCTGGCGGCCAAGCTCGGCGAGCGCCCCGTCGCGCGCGAGCTCCAGGTACGTGCTCGCGCCGGTCAGCGCCGGCGCGGTGCGGATCTTGCGGCCGGTGAACCACCCGAGCAGCCTCGCGTCCTCGTCCGCGAAGCCGTGGAACGAGTACAGGCAGCGATCGGTGCCGGTGACATATTCCTGAAACACGAGCTTGTCGCCCAGCTGCCGGGCGACCGGATCGTCGAGGACGTCGGCGGCGCAGGCGTACACCTTCGCCTTGCCCGAGCCGCCGAACAGGCGCGAGAAGAGCGGCGTCTCCTCGAAGCCGACCTTCGAGCGCGGCTTGGCGAGCACCGAGCCCTTGAAGCGCGCGAGCTCGTCCCACTCCAGCGCGCGGGGGATCGGCAGGCCCCGGGCCTGTGCCAGCGCCTCGAAGCGGTCCTTCGCGATAAGGGCGTGGGCGACATCCGGATCGTTGAGCACGAAGCGGAAATACGCCGACAGCTGCTCGCGCGCGTCCTGCACCAGCTCGAGGCCCTCGTCGTTGCCGTACATGAGCGGCACACGCGTCCCCAGGGCAGAGGACAGGCGCTCACCGACTTCGGCGAGCGCCGCGAGCGCGGCATCGCGATGCTCGAGGGGAGGCAGCACGCAGCGCCCCGAGCAATAGCGCGACGCGAACGGCGTGGCGCCCGCGTCGCTGGCCGCGACGATGGCCGGAATGCCGGCCTGGCCGAGCGGGCGCAGGATGTTGAGCCCGCCCAGCAGCAGGACCGGCGGGCGGCTCGGATCGAAGCGTCGTGGGTCGAAATCCAGTACGGCGCGCGCGGCAGCCATGCGTGAATAAGCTCGCGAGAACGCGGGAGTGAGCGACAGTAGCCGAGCGCCGTTACGGACCGGGCAGCCCGGGGTGGTCCGATCGGGACGATCGGCGGGAACGTGCAGGTCTTGTTCGGCTGCCATCCTGCGGGCCTGCGGAAATACCGGCCAGCGCGGATGGACAAGCCCTTCCAGGAGAACTATCGGCCCGACATCGACGGTTTGCGCGCCATCGCGGCCGGAATCGTCGTCCTGTACCACGCCTTTCCGACCCTGTTCCCCGGCGGCTTCGTCGGGGTCGACGTGTTCTTCGTCATCTCGGGCTACCTCATCACCGGGATCCTGCTGAGGGATATCCGGGCGGGCGGCCTGCGCATCGCGACCTTCTACCGCCGGCGCGTGCGGCGGATCTTCCCGGCGCTCACGGTGGTGCTCGTCGCGTGCCTCGCTTTCGGCGAATTCGCCCTGTACCAGGACGAGTACGAGCAGCTCGGCAAGCACGCGCTCGCAGCCGCGACGTTCGTGTCGAACGTGGTGTTCTGGCGCGAGGCAGGCTACTTCGACACCGCCGCCGAGCTGAAGCCGCTGCTGCACCTTTGGTCGCTCGGCGTCGAGGAGCAGTTCTACATCGTCTGGCCGCTCCTGCTCGCCGTGCTGATCCGCTGGCGCATCAGCGTGGTGCACGGAGCGATCGCGGTCACGCTCGCCTCCTTCGCCGTGGGGCTGATGCTGGTGTCTTCGCACCAGGTCGCGGCCTTCTTCCTGCCGTTCGGCCGCGCCTGGGAGCTGACGCTCGGCGGCCTGCTCGCCTGCGCGGCGGCGACTCCGAACGTGCAGGAGCGCATGAACGCGTATCCGCGGCTGCAGCGCGCGGCGGGCTGGGCGGGCCTTGCACTGATCGCTGCCGCCGTGGCGGTGCTGGACGGCCGCAGCCGCTTCCCCGGCGCGTGGGCGCTGCTGCCCGTGCTCGGCGCCTGCTGCATCATCTGGGCGTCGGAGCGCTCGGGCGCCAACCGGGTGATCCTCGCGTCGCGTCCGTTCGTGTTCGTTGGCCTCATCAGCTATCCCCTCTACCTGTGGCACTGGCCGCTGCTCTCGTTCCTGCGGATCCTCGAGGACGACACGCAGCCCGCGCGCGTCGGCGCGGTGGCGGCATCGCTGCTGCTCGCGTGGCTCACCTACCGCTACGTCGAGCTGCCGGTCCGGCGCGGGCTCGGCCCGGTGTTCCTGCCCCGGCGCACGGTGCCGGCGCTGTGCACCGCGCTCGCGGCGTGCGGCGCGGTGGGCCTCGCGGCGAACCGCGATTTCCTGGTGCCCATCTCGGCCGGACACGCCCACGTCACCGCGGCGGTCGAGGCCGCGCACGACTGGAGCTACCAGGGCGACCGCGTGATCGCGGGACGCGAGCCGGGCTCGGTGCTGTTCTTCGGCGACAGCCACATGCAGCAGTACTTCCCGCGGATCGAGTCGCTCGCGAAGCGTGGCGTGATCGGGAAGTCGGTGGTCTTCAAGACCGAGGGCGGCTGCGTGCCGCTGCCGGGGATCGAGCGCTCGTCGCAGCCGTGCCTCGCCTTCGTCGAGGAAGGCTTCCGGCTGGCGGCCAGGGCCGACACCGTCGTCATCGCCGCGTCGTGGGCGGGGCTTCCGGAAAAGACCGACTACTACTGGGCGAAAGACGGGCGGCCGTTCGACGCCCGCTCGGGCGACCTCGACGCGGCGCTGAAGGGCTTCGGCGAGCGGCTCGCGGCGCTCAAGCGGGCCGGAAAGCGCGTGATCGTGGTCACCTCGAGCCCCCGCGGGCCCGAGTTCGACCCGAAGCACATGGTGCTGCGCGACCGGCTGCAGTTCGAATGGCGGCCGGCCAGGGTCGAGCGTGCAAGCCTCGTGGAGGTGACGCGCGCCGTGGACGAGAGGCTACGCGCAGCGGTGCTCGCCGCGGGCGCCGAGATCGTCGATCCGCTCGAGTACCTGTGCGCTGCGACGTGCGCGAACGTGGTCGACGGCAAGCCCGTCTTCATGGACACATCGCACATCCGCGCGAGCTACGTGAAGGACCGCGTCACCTACCTGGACGCGTACCTGCAGTAGCGCGGCCGAGCGCGGTTACGTCGAGCTCGTGAAGCCGCCGTCGATCACCAGCACTTCGCCGGTGACGAAACGGTTCGACTGGATGAAGGTCATCATCGTCTCGGCGACGTCGTCGGCCGTGACGCAGCGCTTGAGCGGCGTCATCTTGGCGCGGCGGTCCATGAGGTCACGGTACTTGTCGCCCAGCATGCGCTCCATCCACTCGCCTTCCATCCAGCCCGGCGCCACCGCGTTCACGCGGATGTCCGGGCCGAGGTTCCACGCGAGCGTCTTGGTCATGTTGACCACCGCCGCCTTGCTCGCGGCGTAGGGGATGGGCTGCGGGCCCGGCCGCAGGCCGACGATGCTCGCGGTGTTCATGATGCAGCCCTTCGACGCCTTGAGGAGCTTCACCGCTGCGCGCGTGACCAAGAAGATGCTCTTGGTGTTCACCGCGAACACGCGGTCCCACGCCTCCTCGGAAATGCTCTCCAGGTCCCGCGGCTTCCAGTCGGCCGTGGTGCCCGCGTTGTTCACCAGCACGTCGAGACGGCCGAAAGCCTTCTCGACCTCGGCGAGCATGGCGCGCACGCTCTTGTCGTCGGCGACGTCGGCCTTGATGGTGATGGCCCTGACGCCCGCCTTCTCGGCGGCTTTCGCCGTCTCCTTCGCGGGGCCTTCGCTGCGGCTGTAGTTGATCGCGACGTCGTAGCCCGCCTTCGCGAGCGCGAGGACCACCGCCGCGCCGATGCCCGTGCCGCCGCCCGTGACCAGTGCTGCCTTGCCTGCCATGTCTGTCCCTTCCGTTCTTACAGCCCGAGAATGTTCTCGGCGTTCTTGTGAAAGACCTTCTCCATGACCTCGGGCTTGTAGCCGAGCTCGTTCCACTCGCGCAGGATCCGCTCGTAGGGAAGGCTGGGGTAGTCGCTGCCGAACATGATCTTGTCCTGCAGCCGGCCGCGGATGTCGACCTTGAGGTTGCCCGGGAAGTACTTGGGCGCCCAGCCCGACATCTCCCAGTAGACGTTGCCCTTGTGCAGCGCGACCGCGGTGGTCTCGTCGACCCACGGCCAGCCCGGGTGGGCCATGATGATCTTGAGGTTGGGGAAGTCGGCGGCGAGATCGTCGATCGACGACGGGTGCGCGTGGCGCACGCGCGCGCCGTTGCCGCCCGGCATGCCCGCGCCCATTCCCGTGGTGCCCACGTCGATCATCACCGCCGCGCCGAGCGCGTCGATCTCCTCGAACAGCGGGTAGAAGCGGCGGTCGTTCACCGCGAAGTGCTGCATGATCGGGTGGAAGTGGAAGCCGATGAAGCCGAGCTCCTGCACTGCCTTCTTCACCTGGCGCATGGCGATCTCGCCCTTGGCAGGCTCGACCGCGCCCCAGCACTGGATGATGCGCCCGGGATGGCGCTTCCACATGCCGTGCACGTACTCGTTGGTGCACGGCGGCGTCGCCACCGTCGTCTCGAGGTCGAGCGCCACGAGGCACGCTTCCACCCCGGCCGTCTCGAACTCCTTGACCACCTCGTCCTCGGGCTTTCCCACCCACTCGCGCTTCCAGTAACGCGCGAGCTCGGCCGGATACGGTCCCTGCGCGTCGATCCAGGTCTGCGTGCCCGGGTAGCAGTGCAGGTCGATGATCCTCACGCGGCCCTCCCCGCGCCTTCGGCCTCGAGCTTCTTCGTGATCATCTCGACCAGCGCCTTCTTCGACACCTTGCCGAACGTCGACACCGGGAACTCGTCGAGCTTCTCGAGACGCTCGGGCAGCTTGAACTTCGCGATCTCCTTGCCCTTCAGGAAGTCGACCAGCTCCTCGAGCGTCAGCTGCTGGCCCTTCCTGAGGATTACGTACGCGCAGGTCTTCTCGCCCATGTTCGGGTCGGGCATCGCCACGCACGCGACGTTCTGCACGGCGGGGTGCGAGAGGATCAGGTTCTCGATCTCCTCGGCGGAAATCTTCTCGCCGCCGCGGTTGATGAGGTCTTTCTTTCGCCCCTCGACGATGTAGTTGCCGCTGGGGTGCTGGCGCATCAGGTCGCCCGAGCGGTAGAAGCCGTCGGGGGTGAACGCCCGCTTGTTGTAGTCGGGCACGCCGTAGTAACCGCGCAGCGTGTACGGGCCGCGGCAGCAGAACTCGCCGACCTCGCCCATTTTCACGACCTTGTCGTCGTCGTCGAGCAGCATCACCTCGTCGTCCGGGCAGATCGGGCGCCCGCAGGTCTCCAGCAGCACCTCCTCCGGGTCGTCGAGGCGCACGAACATCAGCAGGCCCTCGGACATGCCGAAGTTCTCCTGCACGGTGCAGCTCGGGATCAGCCGCTTGGTGCGCAGCCGCACCTCGGGCTGCATGCGCTGGCCGCCGCTCTGGACGATCTTGAGCGACGACAGGTCGTATTTCTCGATGGCCGGGTCGTTCACCAGGCGCACCAGCAGCGCGGGCACGACCTTCAGGTGGGTGACCCTGTGCTTCTCCATCAGCCTGAACATCTCCTCCGGCCGGGTGCTGCTGGAGAGCACCACCTTGCCGCCGTTGAACATGTAGCCCTGGATGCCGGGACACGCGAGGGGCAGGTTGTGCGCGATCGGCAGCACCAAGAGCAGCACCGAGTCCCCGGTCACGCCGCAGACCGGCGCCGCGGTCTTGGAGTTGTACGCGTAGTCGTTGTGCGTCCTCGGGATGAGCTTGGGGATGCCCGTGGTGCCGCCGGAGAGCTGGAAGATGCACGGATCGGTCGGCTCGATCCGGATCTTCGCGAGCGCGTCGGGGCCGAGCGAAGGCTTCTTCTCGATGAGGTCGGTGAGCGAGGTGCAGCCCGCGCCGGCCTTCCCGAAAATGATCGGGAATTTCATGAACGGGAATTCCTGCTGCACGCGCTTGAGCATCGGGGCGAACTCGAAGTCGCCCTGCCGGTCGGCCGAGATGCACGCGGTGGCGCCCGAGAGCTGCACGAACTGGCTGACTTCGGCGAAGCGGTGGGTCGCGAGCGCCGCGATCGGGATCGCGCCGATCTTCTGCAGCGCGAAGTAGGCGAACACGAACTCGATGACCGTGGGCATCGTCATCACGACGCGGTCGAGCGGCTTCAGCCCGAGCTCGAGGAAATTCAGCGCGAGCTGCGTGCTGATGCGATCGACGTCGGCGTAGGTGAACGAACGCTCGCCCTCGAGGAACGCCGTGCGCGGCCCGAATTTCGCGAACACGTCGGCGAACTCGTCCCGCAGCGAGCGGTCCTTCCAGTAGCCCTTCTCCCGATAGCGCTTCGCGAATTCCGGCGGAAACGGGACCACACCTTCCAGCATCTTCTTCCCTCTCGGCAGCTCAGTGGAACGGATGGCGCCGCACGATCGTCTCTTCGCGGTCGGCGCCGGTGGAAATCATGTCGACGGGCGCGTCGCACACCTTCTCGATCGCCTCCAGGTACTGGCGGGCGCGCAGCGGCAGCTTCGCGAAATCCTTGATGCCGACGGTGCTCTCGCGCCAGCCGGGGAAGTCCTCGTACACCGGCTCGCAGCGCTCGGTGTCCTCGGCCCCCGTGGGGAGGAGCTGGTGCAGCTTTCCGTCGCACCGGTAACCCACGCACATGCGGATGCGCTCGAGCTCGTCCAGCACGTCGAGCTTGGTGACGCACAGACCCGACACGCCGTTGATCTGGATCGAGCGGCGCAGCGCCGGCGCGTCGAACCAGCCGCACCGGCGCGGACGGCCCGTGGTCGCGCCGTACTCCTGGCCGCGCTTGCGCAAGAGCTCCCCCGTCTCGTCGTTCAGCTCCGTCGGGAAGGGTCCGCCGCCCACGCGCGTCGCGTAGGCCTTGGTGATGCCGAGGACGTAATGCAGCAGGTGCGGCCCGACGCCCGCGCCCGCCGCGGCGGCGCCGGCGACGCAGTTGGAGGAGGTCACGAACGGGTACGTGCCGTGGTCGATGTCGAGGAGCGTCCCTTGAGCGCCCTCGAACAGGAGATTCTTTCCGGCGCGGTTCGCCTCGTACAGCGCGAGCGGCACGTCGGCGACCAGCGGCGCGATCCGCGAGCTGAGCGCGAGCGCGTCGTCGCGCACCTTGGCCGCATCGACCGCCGGCGCGTTGAGGTACTTCGTCAGCACGAAGTTGTAGTAGGGCAGCAGCTCTTCGAGCTTGTCGGTGAAGCGCTTGGGGACGAGCAGGTCGCGCAGGCGGATGGCGCGGCGCGCGACCTTGTCCTCGTAGGCCGGGCCGATGCCGCGGCCGGTGGTGCCGATCTTCTTCTCGCCGCTCGCCGCCGACTCGCGCGCGACGTCGAGCGCCGCGTGGTAGGGCAGGATGAGCGGGCACGCCTCGGAGATCCACAGCCGGCCGCGCACCTGCACGCCGGCGCCCTCCAGCTCGTCGATCTCCTCGATGAGCGCGCCCGGCGAGAGCACCACGCCGTTGCCGATGTAGCACGACACGTCGCGGCGCAGGATGCCCGAGGGCACCAGGTGCAGCACGGTTTTCTTGCCCGCGATCACCAGCGTGTGGCCGGCATTGTGGCCGCCCTGGAAGCGCACCACGCCCTGCGCGTGGTCGGTGAGCCAGTCGACGACCTTCCCCTTGCCCTCGTCACCCCACTGGGTGCCGACGACGACCACGTTCCTGCTCATTCGGCTTTCCTCGGCCTGACGACCCACTTGCCTGCGTTGAAAACGAGCTCGCGCTCGCAGCTTTCCGCGTCGCGCGCCCCGGGCAGCGCCTGGACCACGATCTCGCCGGCGGCGCGCAGCCGCGCCACTTCAGCCTCCAGGCCCGCGGCCTTGTCGTCCCACGGCGCGCGGATGGTCCCGCGCGACTCGCCCCGCGGGCACGCCTGCGCGAGCACCCGCAGGTCCATGCTGAAGCCGGTGGCGGCGCGCGAGCGCCCGAACGCCTTGCCGATCTCGTCGTAGCGCCCGCCGAGCGCCACCGCGCCCGAGGCGCCCGGCAGGTACGCCGAGAACACCACGCCGCTGTGGTAATGGTAGCCGCGCAGGTCGGCGAGATCGATGCTCACCTCGAAGTGATTGTCCCGGGCGAGCCGCTCCAGGTCATCGAGCGCCGCGCCGACCTCCGCGTGCGCCGGCAGGAGCTTTCGCGCGCGCGCGAGCACGGACGCGTCGCCGTACAGCTCGGGCAGCGCCACGAGAGCGCCGGCCGTGTCCGCCGGCAGCCCCTTCGACAGCGCCTGGATGCTCGGCAGGTCCTTGTTCTCGAGCGCCACGTGCAGCTCCGCCTCGAACTCCGCGCCGATGCCGCCGCGGCGGCACAGCGCACGGAAGATGCCGACGTGGCCGATGTCCAGCCGCGGCTCCTTCAGCCCGCAGGCGGCGAGCGCGCGATACAGAAGCCGCTGGATCTCGAGGTCGCTCTCGATTCCCGGATGGCCGTAGATCTCCGCGCCGATCTGGATCGGCTCGCGGGTCGTGTCCATGCCGCGCGGGCGCGCGTGCAGCACGCTGCCGCAATAGCACAGCCGCGTCACCGCCTCGCGGTTCAGGAGGTGCGCGTCGATGCGCGCCACCTGCGGCGTGATGTCGGCGCGCACGCCCATCATGCGTCCGGACAGCTGGTCGACCAGCTTGAATGTGCGCAGGTCCATGTCGTGCCCGGTCCCCGTGAGCAGCGACTCGAGGTACTCGAGCATCGGCGGGGCCACCAGCTCGTAGCCGTGCGCGCGGAACTCGTCGAGCAGCGAGCGGCGCAGCGCCTCGATGCGCGCGGCCTCGGGAGGCAGCACGTCCTCGATGAATTCGGGCAGGAGCCAGGTGCGCATGCGCTGGAAAAGGGCGACGCCGGATCGGCGGGCAAACCGCCGATTTTAGCCTGCGAAACGGCCGCTCAAGCCTGTCTGAAGAGCACCAGGAGCACGAGGCCGAGCAGCATCGACGACAGGCCGAAGAAGCGGATCTGCCCGTCGGAGAGCGCGGTCATGCGCCGGAAGATCTCGCGCCACAGGGTGGGCACGATGAAGGGCAGGATGCCCTCCAGCACGAACAGCAGGGCGAGCGCCATCAGCAGGGACTGTCGCATCGTGCGTCCGGGCGCGCCTACTTGCTCGCCGCGCCCTTGCCAGGATTCTTGAAGTACTTGAAGAACTCGGAATTGGGCTCGAGCACCAGCACGTCGCCGCGGCGGCTGAAGCCGGCCTTGTACGCGTCGAGGCTGCGGTAGAACGAGTAGAACTCGGGGTTCTCGCCGAAGGAGCGCGCGTAGATGGCCGAGGCCTTCTGGTCGCCCTCGCCCTTGGCCGTCTGCGCCTTGCGGTACGCCTCGGCCACGATCACCTGGCGCTCGCGGTCGGCCTCGGCGCGGATCTTCTCGGCCTCGGAGAAGCCCTGCGAGCGCAGCTCGCTCGCCACCGCGCGGCGCTCGGCCTCCATGCGGCGGTACACCGACTCGCTCACTTCCTGCGGCAGCTCCACCCTCTTCAGGCGCACGTCCACGATCGACACGCCGATCCGCTTCGAGTCCTCCTCGAGCTTCTCGCGCACGATGCGCATGATGTCGTCGCGCTCGCCCGAGACGACGTCGTGAACGGTGCGCTTGCCGAACTCCTCGCGCAGCGACGCGTTCACCGTCTGCGAGATCCGCGTCTGGGCCCGCTGCTCGTCGCCCTGCACCGAGATGTAGTACTGCTTCACGTCGGAGATGCGCCACTTCACGAACGAGTCGACCAGGACGTTCTTCTTCTCCGAGGTGATGAAGCGCTCGGTGTCCGGCGTGTCGAGGGTCAGGATGCGGTTGTCGAAGTACTTGACGTTCTGGATGAGCGGCCACTTGAACTGCAGTCCGGGCTCGTTGACGATCTCCTTGATCTCGCCGAGCTGGAACACCACCGCCTTCTCGCGCTGGTCGACGCTGTACATCGACAGCGCCACGAGGATCAGCACCGCGACGATGACACCCACGATGGGGCCGACGCGCACGCTCATGGCCGGCCCTCCCGCTCGCGGTTACGAAGCGCGTCGCGCGAGCGCGGATCGCCCTGCGGCGCCGGCTCGGCGCGCTGCGCCGGCGGCACGGCGGGAAAG
>JADMIO010957531.1_pt1 | contig 14353 bp, 12 predicted proteins | sample 8958161 | NCBI WGS metagenome assembly JADMIO01 (sample SAMN16585339, study PRJNA669376) | soil metagenome | isolation source: Crop rotation soil | place: USA: Cullars Rotation, Alabama | collected 2011 | reverse complement strand
CAGGAACGTTATCGCCAAGCATGCTCACGAAAGCGACCAGGTTTTTGGAAAGATCGCCCATGTGCATATTCCCGTCTTTGCCACGGGTGGCCCCCGTCTTTCGGGCCATGTATTGAGCCAGAATGGTTCGCAGCGACATGCCGCGAATGAGAAAGGCACCCATATCGCGATGGGAAGGACAAACAACGTCGTCCTGCCGCGTATCAATGCAGCTGCCGACCGCGATCGCTTCCTGGCCACGGCCGACGTAGACGCCACCCACAATCTTGCCCTGCCGGTAAAGTTTGCGCTCAATGCGAAACTCCAGTTCCCGAGTCAGCTTCATGTAATAAAGCATGTCGAGAAGCGTTTTATCCGGAGGCAGGCTCACCGGCGGTACGGCGTCACGCGCCAAAGTATGTGATTTCATTGGTATCCCAAATTTCGACGATACTCTAAACGCATGGCGTATTTCAAGGCGGGTTACGGTCTGCCGCGCGGCGTTCGGCCGCCGTATTTCTCGAGTTTTTTGAGGTCGAACGGTTCATGCTCCGGGTTTCGGGCAAACCCGCGGTAAATGGCATGACACGAATAGCACACCGTTACCTCGCTTACGAGGAAATGTGCCAGAAAATCTATGATGGCGGTGACGCCAAGTGCCCCCATGGCGAACATGGGTTGGCTTCGCGCAAAGAAGTAAATACTGGCGGCCACACCCACGCAGACGATGACGAGGCCAACCTGACGATTGAAATCTTTCTGGACATACAGCGCGTCATGACCACACGATACACACGTTGTAACTACCTTTTGGCTGACGAGGGAATCGCTCATGAATACTTCAAAATGTGCACTGCAATGCACGCACGTGGCCTGCCGGCTATCGGATGGCGCTAATGCCAGCTCCCTTTCGCAGGCGCGGCACTTGAAATGTATAATCGGAGTCATGAAGCCTTTGGTCGTGATCCTTTTGATCGCAATGTCTGTTCAGGCGCAATCGGTCGCCGATGCTGCCAGGCGAGAGCGTGAGCGTCGCGCCGGACTTAAGCCGACCGTGGTCCTCACAGGTACCGGGCAAGCGGCTCCTGAAACCAAGCCTGCCGACGCACCCAAAGGTGAAGTAGGCAAAGTCGCGCCGGCACCGGCTCAAGATCTTCCAAAGCCACAATCTCCTCCGCCGCCGGACCCTGCGAAGATATGGAACGATCAACTGGACCAGGTCCGTACGAAAATCCGTACGCTGCAGGATCAGGAAACGGCCCTCCTGCTCAAACAGAATGACCTGAACAATCAAGTCTACGCGACCGTGGTCGAACAGACGACAAAAGATCAGGCTCAGGCGCAGTTAGCGCAAGTTCAGCAACAGTTGGCTACGGTGCGCATGGATTTGGACGACGCGAAAAAGACGCTGGATCAGATGCAGTTACAGGGGCCTCCGAAGAAGTAGAAAGAACCCACAAGAAGCACAAAAGGCACAAAATGGGATCACCATTTTGTGCCTTTTGTGCTTCTTGTGGGTTCTTCTTTTTTACATCAACTCGGCCATGATCGCGTTCAGGTCATTCTCGCTGGGCTGCGTCCGTTCCTGGGGCAGCGTCGCGAGTGGATCGCTTGTCATGTTCAGAAGGCTCAGGAAGTCCGGCTTCTCTTCATTAATATAGATAAGACCAGTCAGAAACTCATTGGAGTCCTGGCATCTGCGCAGCGTATTCAATGCCTCGCCCTTGTTGGTCGGGTCATAGCCTTTGTCGGTCTTGCGTAAGCGCACGTGCGATCCGTCGTGGAGTTCGACGTCTTTTGCTTCGCCTTCCGCATAATCCACGTTGATCTGTTCGAAGAAAGGCACGTAGGAAATTTCGTGCAGCAATTCTTCGTGATCCTTCGCGTATTTGTAACTCTTGGTCGAACCTTCGTGATTGTTGAATGTCACGCAAGGACTGATCACATCGAACAGAGCGGTTCCGCGATGTCCGAGCGACGCCTTCAGGAGCGAGATCATCTGCTTGGGATCTCCAGCGAAAGAACGCGCCACGAAGTTGCAGCCGAGTTCGATCGCCAAAGCGCAGACATCGATGGCTGGAAGATCATTCGACACGCCGCTCTTCGCTTTCGATCCGAGATCGGCCGTCGCGGAGAACTGGCCCTTCGTCAAACCATAGACGCCGTTGTTTTCGATGATGTAGATCATCGGCACATTGCGACGTAGCAGGTGAACGAATTGGCCCATGCCGATCGAAGCGGTATCCCCATCCCCGCTGACGCCGACCGACACCAGCGTCTGGTTGGCCAGCATCACGCCGGTTGCCAAAGCCGGCATGCGGCCGTGAACACCATTGAAGCCATGCGCTCTGCTTAAGAAGTAAGCCGGGGTTTTGCTCGAGCAACCGATGCCGCTCAGTTTTGCGACGCGATGGGGATCCACGCCATATTCGTAAAATGCTTTGATGATCTGCGACGTAATGGCGTCGTGCCCGCATCCGGCGCACAACGTGGAATCGGCGCCTTTGTAATCGGCCACCGTGTAGCCGAGCCGATTCGAATTCTTCGGCGCAGCAGCAGGCGGTTGAATCGTAGTAGACATTAGTTCTTTTCTCCTTCCTCTGCAGCCATCAGTTCGTCGGTCACAAAGCGGGCATCGATGGGAATACCACTGTAGTGCCGGATGCTGCGGAGTTTGCCGATGAGTTCAGCCGGCAATTCGAGCTTTATAAGCATGGCCATTTGTCCGTCGCGATTCTGTTCGATGACGTACACGCGATCATGCCTCTCAAAAAATTCAATCAGATCTTTGGTGAAGGGAACTGCCCGGAGACGGTAGTAGCTCACCGGCTTGTTGTATTCGCGCCGGAGTTGATCGAGCGATTCGATCATGGCCCAGTGGGTCGTGCCGAATGCGATGACGCCGATGTTGGCGTCCTTGGCGTAGTCGATAACCGGTTGGGGCACGTGTTGACGGGACGTGTCGTACTTCCGGTTCAGGCGGTCCATGTTGTTCTTGTAGTCGTCCGGCCGCTCGCTGTAAATCGCCTTTTCATTGTGGCCACTGCCACGCGTGAAGTAGGCCGCTGCGGGATGGTCGGTTCCGGGAAGAGTACGATAGGGAATACCGTCGCCATCGACGTCTGCGTATCGTCCGAAGCTACCGAGCCTTTTCAGGTCTTCGGCGCTCAGCACCTTGCCGCGATCGAACTTCTTATCCTTGGGGTAGGTAAAGGGGTCCGACATCCAGTTGTTCATCCCGAGATCGAGATCACTCATGACAAACACGGGAGTCTGGAAGCGCTCCGCAAGATCGAAAGCATCGTAACCCATGGTGAAACATTCTTCGACGCTTGCCGGAAGCAGCATGATGTGCTTCGTGTCTCCATGCGAACAGTAGACGATCGAAAGTATGTCCGATTGCTGGGTTCTGGTGGGCAGGCCCGTACTGGGTCCCACGCGCGTGATATCAAAGATCACCACGGGAATCTCGGCATAGTATGCGAGTCCGATGAACTCCTGCATCAGAGAGATGCCGGGTCCTGCAGTGGATGTCATCGAGCGTGCGCCCGCCCAGCCCGCGCCAATTGCCATTCCGATAGCGGCCAGTTCGTCTTCGGCTTGAACGATGGCGAAACTTGCTTTGCCATCCTTTTCGATCCGGTAATCCTTCATGTAATCCGCCAGTGTTTCGCACAGGCTCGATGAAGGAGTAATCGGATACCAGGTTGCGACAGTCACACCCGCGAACATACAACCCAGCGCGCCGGCAGAGTTGCCATCGATGATGATTTTGCCCTGAGTGGCATTCATGTGGTGGGTTTTATAAGGGACCAGTTTTTTATCGAAATTGTCTTGTGCGAACTTGCGGCCTACTTCGAGAGCCGTCTTGTTTAGAGCGATCGCTTTTGCCTTGCCTTTGAACTGTTTGGTCAGCGCATTGTCCAATTCGGCATTGTCGATTTCGAGGAGTTCGCCGACCACGCCCACATAGATCATGTTGGCGAGCAGCTTTCGCAGTCTGGAATCGGGAGTAATTTCGGTGGCGAGCTTGGCGAATGGAACAGGAAAAAATGTAAGATCCTTTCGATATTGATTCAGCTTTAACGTCTCTTCATAAACGACGACGCGATTGGGATCCAGATTCATCACGTCTTCGCGAGCGGTCTCCGCATTCATCGCGATGAGAAAGTCGATTTCTTTTCGCCGCGCAATCCAACCGTCTTTATTTGCGCGAATCGTAAACCACGTCGGTAGTCCTGCAATATTAGAAGGGAACAGATTTTTCCCGCTGACGGGAATTCCCATCTGGAAAATAGAACGCATGAGGACTGTATTTGATGATTGACTACCTGAACCGTTGACCGTGGCTACCTGGATGCTGAAGTCATTTATGATGGGACCCCCGGTATTTCCTTGTTCTTCCTCCGCAACTAAAGTTTGGGGGGATTTATTTGACACTGACTCATTCTCCTTTCTTTAACGCCGGGTCCCCACTACGGATGCGGCAGGTACCCGCCACGTTTCCCTTTCTCTGCCTTAGCTTTAGGGACATATCCGACCGACTACTATATCAGATTTTGATGGCGCTTTCAGGCGGGTGTTTTCAGTCACACGCCGCGTCCGGCACGTGTCTTGAAAAAAGCAAACAGTTTTCGCTGGAGGTTGGATGCCGCAGCCAAAATCCTGGTCGTGATCGGAGTGCCGGAGACGTCCGCCTCGCCCTGCGGTTCCAGCGCGATTTCAGGCGAAACGGGAGGCCAGGAAGGAGCGGCTCGCGAAGTATCGCGAGGGCCAAATAGTTCCTCGAGATCCTTCAGCATTCGGGCGTGTTCGCCGTTATCGGCGTCTTCCGCACGATCCATTGAGAACTCCGGAGGCACAATTTCATTAGCATTAATGCAACTCATGAAGAATTCGAGGATCTTTGGCCGGATCACTTTTACGTTAAGCCGGCCGCCTGGTTCCCACTTCCACGCCTGCTCAACCGTTCCGCCGCGCATTTCAAGAAGACCATAAATCGGTTCCGGATCCACGATGCTGTCTGAGGCGACTACCTGTTTTGCGGCGGAAATGTCTTCGGCCGGTTCATCTCGCCAGACCTCCATAATGAGGAAAAGGGAAGTCGATGTTTGATTGGACATCCCACAAATACTCTGCACACGCGCCAGCCGGACCGCATTCGTAGCGGGAACGTCGAGGACGAGGGCGTATTCCGGGCCCCCGGCGAAACCTAAATCGGCAAGTATTTCCGCTTCGGTAAGCCGCCAATCGATAGCATCGCTCTTGGTTTGAGCATGTTTGCCCACGATTTTGGCAATGACTCCCTGACGTCCAGACAGCGTAACGGCGCGCAGCCTATTCCATCGGAATTCGGAGTCAAGCTCGTAAAGTATGAACGACATGGTAGTGGGTCAATCGGTGGCGAACAGCCAGTATACACGCCCGCCTGTCCAGTAAGTTGGTTACTGATTCCTACTAAATATCAAGCTGGTAGCGGTGACGCGGCCCTTATTCGGGAAAAGATTCCATGTATTTTCCGACGGTCCAAACCGTCTCGTAACCCATATTCATCCTTAACCAACCAATCCACTCAGCATTCCGCAATGGCGCCGCACTTGCATAGTGGCAGGCGTCAAGCGCGCTGCAGGAGCATGTCGCGAATGAGTGATAGGAGGTCGCCATGAAATAGGAGCACTTAAATGCGTACGAGTCATTTCGTAGCGATATGGATATCGCTTGCCCTTTTAACTTACGTCCCCAATGGGAATGCCAGACAAGTCTCAAGTTCCATGCAGACTGGATACGTACGGCTTGTGGCGAACGGGGCCGCGGCGCCGGATGGTGTTGCGATATTCGGGTTGCGCAGCAATGGCATCCTGATCACGGAAGCAGGCGTCCCCTCGGCGACTACGATTCAATCCGGCCGGATCTTTGTGGATGTGGCCGGGCCGGTGAATACCGGCATCGCATTTGCGAACCCTGGCAGTACCGATGCAACGGTCTCTTACTATTTCACCGATGCGTCCGGCAATGATTTTGGTTCAGGTTCGTTTACACTCGCAGCAGCTCATCAGATCGCCTCATTCCTAACGTCTGCGCCTTTTAACATGTCTTCATCATCCGCCAGAACATTCACGTTCACTTCATCGAGCCCTGTCACTGCCATCGCATTGCGAAGTTTCGTCAACGAACGCAGCGAAGTTTTGCTGACCACTTTGCCGGTATCGCCTCTCACTAGCGGATTTGGGGGAAGCGCCTTGTTGATTCCGCATTTTTCAGATGGCGCCGGCTGGACGACGCAAGTCGTGCTGCTCAATCCCGGAAACGCGGTGCTGTCGGGCACACTGACCTTTTACAGCCAGGGAACGAAATATGGCGCGCAGCCGACGAAGGTCGTGATCAACGGCGTCAGCAACTCCACGTTCAATTACACCGTTCCTCCTCGAAGTGCCGTTCAGTTGCTGACCCAGCAGGCGCGAAATGCGTCTCAAGTTGGTTCCATACGCATCACGCCGAGTGCTACTAGCGGCAATCCGTCGAGTCTGGCCATTTTTTCATTCCAGCGAAATGGAGTCACCGTGTCGGCCGCCAGTGTTCCCGCATCACCTGCAGCGACCGGATTTCGCATGTACATCGAATCTTCGGGCACATTCGGACAAGTTGGCTCGATCCAGACCGGATTATCGATGTCGAACCCGGGCGCCACGAAAGTAACGGTGCAGATGGATGTGATGAACTTGGATGGCACATCGACGGGTCTCTCGACCTCGATCGACATTCCGGCTGGAGGACAAGTCGCAAAGTTTGCTGACGAGCTGTTTCCGCAGCTTCCGCCGGTGTTTCGCGGTGTGCTCCGATTCAGCGCGCCGCGCGCAGTGTCCGTTGTCGGTCTGCGAGGCCGTTACAATGAGCGCGGCGACCTGCTCATGACCACGACCCCGCCTCACGTTGAGACAGCAAGCGCCGCGCAGGAAATATATTTCCCGCACATAAGCAACGGTGCCGGCTTTTCAACACAACTGATTCTGATATCGACGGGTGCGGCCCAGACTGGATCGCTGTGGCTGTTGTCGTCCGATGGTCTGCCGCTGACGGGAACCAGTCTGTTGCCGACACCCTAATGGCCTGTAACAGATGAATTGAGACCATTGGTGTCCAAAATAAAGCGCGAAGCGCATCCGAGTTGAGCCGCGCAAGCGGCGGCAGAATGTAGCCCCGGCCGGCAGGCCGGGGTTTTCCAGCCAAAAGAGACCGAGCGCCGGAGGCGCGACACACTCGCTCGTGATTCTGTCGCCCCTGCCGGGGCTTCTCTCCAAAGGAGGTTGCCCCCGGGCTTACGCCAGGCTTACGCCCGGGGCTACAAATCTGGCGCCGCGCCGCGGCTCAATAAGGACGCGGCTTTCGCCGCGCCATTTCTTTCAGACTCCCTATTACCTCAACCCAATTTGGACGCGACTGGTCATAGACCGCCGCTACAATTCGGTACCGATCTCAATGTTACATGCCACTAGCGCAGTACGTAGAAGCGATAGTACTCGAGTTTGAAATACTGTAAGAAGACGTCCTGGATGCCATGCCAGGTGTCGGTCCAGTCTTCCGGAGTCTTTGTTCCAAAGACCGGCACGCAACTGAGACGTATGCCTGCAGGCGTGAATGCTGCGTTATAAACCAGAGCCGAGCGCCGGCTGCGAAAGCCAGGCGACACCACAATAACCGATCCTACATGCTGGGCTGTCAGATAGTCCCGAATCGCCTGAGCGGCGTGCAGACTGATGGGCTCGATTTCAGGAATCGGGATGACCTCTATATTCTCGAGCCTCGCGACGCGTGCCATCAGTTCAGCGACCCCCTTCTTGATGATGTTGGGTCCTCCGAAATCGTCTGCCGTTACAGGGACGACCACTCGTCCGGCGACGCCGGCTCGTTGGAGCGTCGCCGCACGTTCAAAAACCAGATAGTCCGGATCGAAGTTTTCCAGGAGCAGCGCGTCACTACGGGGACTTTGTTCCGGACAAACCAAACTCTGCCCGATTCTGGCGGTCCACAGTCCTCGCGTCAGCAGGACGATAGCCAGGAGGAGGACAACGACGCCCAACCTCAGTTTCCATGTGGTTCTCCACGACTCCCTGCGATAAACAAAGTGTCGCTGCCATCTCTTGCGCTCTGCAAATGTCATATGAACGTGAAAAAGGGGGCCGCCGCGGACCCGCCTATCTAATTGGTTCTGCTCATCGGCCCGGCAGGAATCGAACCTGCGCCCCCTGCTTAGAAGGCAATTCGTGTGCTCCTCAGCAATACACCTGTTTTCAAGACCACCGTTTCGACATGTTGGGCGGAACTTATTACAACTTGTTGCGCGCTGTTGAGTTCAGAGGCTTTCGGCAGCTACAAATCTATTTACGCTAAAGGGATCCTAGGACACGCGTTCAAGTACCTTTTCAACCTCACTGGTGAAATCGACGAAGAGAAAGCAAGAGGCTGGATATAAGTAATCCTCGCCTTCATTATCGATCACGGGTCATCACTCTTGACGAGATCGCAAATCTTCGATCACGCTTTGTTCGATTCATATTCAGTCAAGGAACCGCTTGATGTGCATCTTTCTCCGTCCGATGCCATGTGCTTCAAACCAGTGTAACTCAGCGATCCGGCGTGTTCCATCGGGCAGTCGAACCAACCCTCGGCCTTTCAGTTTTCTCCATCGGCCTCGCCCAAACCGCTTCACTAGGCGGGTCACCACAAGAGGTTCTGGCAATGCGAGTAGACGAAGGATTCTTGGCATGTACTTGCAGCAAGGCTATAGCGTTGGTGCTGGTGCGCTCCTCTTTCATAACATTCTAGAATTTGACGCAGACATTCGCCGTGTTGGGGAACACTTTCTCAAGTCCACTCAACCTGCGCTCCAATTTTGGGCCGCGGGGGGTATTTCCCGAGCATGTTCGACAAACATTCCGTTAGATCCGGACGCATCGCAAACGTCGGAAGGCGATGGAGTCCCCATACACTGAATGATCTAGTCACCCTTCTGCGAGCTGGCAGGCGATGAGAGGCAAAGCCGGCGTGACGGACTAGCTGCCATACCTTTCCTCAGAAACTTACGGACTTGCGGACTTCTGCTTCAATGTAGCGGTGCAGGTGCTCTTCAGCGTCATGCAACGCCTGTTGATTTCGTTCGAGGCGCGCGATCATCAATGCGCCTTCCAGCGAAGCGATGATCAGATTACTCAGTCTTCGGCCATCGACATCGCGGCGGATTTCTCCTGCCTTAATTCCGTCCGCAATCATCGATTCGATGCGGTGCCGCCAGCCTTTCAGAGCCTTCCGTGCATGCTCGCGCAGCAAAGCATTACCGTCATCAGCATCCACGGCTGTGTTTAACAAGGGACATCCGCCTGGAATAGAGGGCCGCTTTTCCACAAAATTCGTAATCAACTGCTTCAGCTTTTCCACATTATTTCCGATGATGTCCATCTTCTGCTGACGGGCCTCAACAGCTTCGTGCCAGGCATGGTCAAACGCCAGAGCGGCAAGTTCCTCTTTGCTGGAAAAATGCCGGTAGATTCCCCCCTTCTCCAATCCTGTCGCTTTCATCAGATCTTGCAGGGAGCCCCCCTGGTAGCCGTGCCGGTTGAATAAGCTGGCGGCTGCCGCAATAATTCGCTGCCGCGTCTGTTCACCTTTTGTCTGTTTCGATTCCTTCATATCTTAATTAGATCACAAAATGAGACCAGTCGGTCGTTTTTATTGTTGCGTTCGGAAGATTTCGTGGTAGTTTGACCTTATGAGACCAATCGGTCTCATATCGGAGGCGAAATGAACAAGAGCATCAATCCATGGTTCATCGCGTTGACGGTGACCTTGGCCACCTTTATGGAGTTGCTCGATACGGCGGTCGCCAATGTGTCGCTTCCGCACATTGCGGGTGGGATGGCGACCAGTTACGAAGAAACAACGTGGGTCTTGACGAGCTATCTGATCGCGAACGCCGTCGTTCTGCCTCTCAGCGCGTGGCTGAGCCGGGTATTCGGGCGGAAGAACTACTACATGGGATGTGTAGCGTTGTTCACCGCCAGCTCGCTCCTGTGCGGCTTGGCGCCAAGCCTCGGGTTGCTGATCCTGTTCCGGATTCTGCAGGGCATCGGCGGGGGCGGTCTCGCTCCGGTCGAGCAGGCGATTCTGGTCGATACGTTTCCGGAGGCGAAGCGTCCGGCGGCTTTCGCCCTTTACAGTATGGCGATCGTGATGGCGCCGGCTATCGGCCCGCCTCTCGGCGGATGGATCACAGACAGCTTTTCCTGGCGGTGGGTGTTTTTTATCAATGTCCCGATTGGAATCCTTTCATTGATTCTGACCAGCCGGTTGGTTTCGGATTCCGCCGAGTTCAAGAAAGAGGTCGAGGAAACCCGGCGTGCCGGAAAGCTCAGGATCGATTATGCGGGAATCGCCCTCGTGGCGATCGGTTTTGCATGCCTGGAAGTTGTTCTGGACCGCGGTCAATTGGAGGACTGGCTGGAGAGCAGATTCATCGTCTCTTTCCTGGCAATAGCTGTTGTGACCATTGTGTCGGCAATCGTCTGGGAATTGAGGCAGGAAGATCCCGTCATCGAACTCGCTCTTCTCAAGGAACGCAATTTTGCGATCGCAAACGGAATTTATTTCCTTTTCGGATTTGTTCTGTTCGGATCGACGGTTCTGATTCCGCAGATGCTGCAATCGCTTTATGGTTACACCGCAACAGATGCAGGTTTAGTTCTCGGCCCCGGCGCGATGGTCATCGTCATCATGGCTCCCCTTGTTGTGCGGATGGTCAAGAGGATTCCAGCGTCATGGATGATCGGTTTCGGTTTTACCGTGCTCGGCCTCTCGATGTGGTATTTCGGCAGTTTTAATCTCGGCACGGACTATGCGCATGAGGCCTGGGCACGTGCAATCCAGGGCTTTGGGCTCGCATTTCTGTTCGTCCCCACCAGCCAGCTTGCTTATTCGTACCTGCCGAGAAATAAGAACAACAAGGCATCCAGCCTCACGAACCTGTTCCGCAATTGGGGCGGCAGCTTTGGCGTTGCCTTTGTCACCACGATGGCTGCCCGGCGTGCGCAATATCACCAGTCGGTGCTGGTCGGGCACATTACTTCTTTCGACCAAACATTAAACGCGAATCTGGCCGGCATCACGAACCACCTTGTCGATCATGGTTACAGCGCGGCCGACGGCACGATAAGCGCTTTCCGGCAGGTGTACGCCATCGTTCAGCAACAAGCCGCGATGCTGGCTTTTCTGGACTGTTTCTGGTTGCTCGGACTTGCCGCATTCGCCGGGTCGATACTCGCCATCTTGATACGAAGATTCAGAATCGCCGGCCAGGCGGCTGGCCATTAAAGGAGTTGTCTATGAAGAATATCACTTCAATCCTGTTCGTAGCCCTTCTAAGCGCCGGCATCGCGTTGGGACAAAGCCAATTTGATCCGCTCGGTTATTCCATATCGACACCACGGCCGATCGATCCTGCAGCCGGCACGGCGAATCCAAGTGCGCTCGCAACGCAACGACAGAATCCGTTTCTGGGTAGTATTCCGTCAGAAAAGGCGGTCTCCGGTTTGAAGGAATTGTCGCTTTCGCAAGCCATCGCGCTCGGTCTGCGTTTCAATCTCGGCGTTACGGAAAGCTTGCATGCCAATGCGGATGTCCGGGCGGAGCGCCTGCGTTCTCTGGCATCTTTGCTTCCCGATGTGACCCTCGAGGTCAGAGATGTCGTGGCGGATAATAGCTTGAAGGAATTTGGGCTCAGACTGCCCCGAGTTCCCGGCATACCTGGACTTCCAGCAACAACAGGTGCTTTCGGCTTTCAGGAAGCGCGGATATCCTTAAACCAATCGATTTACAACTCGACCATTCGAAACAGCTACAAGGCCGAGAACCATGCCGCCGAAGCTTCGACACTCAGTTTGAAGGATGCGCAGGACGTCGTGGTCTTGGCTGTCGGAGCCGCATACTTCCAAGTCGCTGCGGCCCAGGCACGGCTTGAAACAGCCAAGGCTCAGCTCTCCTCGGCAACCGAACTGGATCGCCTGACGAGCGATCGGGTGACCTCCGAGGTTTCTCCGGAGATCGATTTCCTTCGCGCTCATGTCCAGGAACAAAGCTTCGAACAGCAAGTCACGAATGCTGAGAACGATCTCGAAAAGGCCCGGCTTACGCTGGCCCGCATTACCGGCCTGCCGATCGATCAACGACTAACAATCGTCGATCACGCCTACCGGCCGGTGACCGCCCTGACACTGGAGTCGGCCATCGCTCACGGACGCGAATTTCGAGCGGATCTCTTGAGCGCCGCTGCAAGCGTCCGTGAAGCGGAATTTCGCGTTCGCGCCGCAAAGGGCGAACGGATTCCAGCGCTCTCGTTGCACGCCGACTATGGCACCGCCGGCGTCAATCTCGGCGCACTGAACCAGGTCTATACCTTGGCCGCAGGGATTTCGGTGCCACTTTACACCGGTGGCCGGATCTCGGCCGACATCGACCAGGCCCAGGCAAATCTGGCACGGCGGCAGGCCGAATACGATGACCTCGAAGGCCGCGTGGCCTACGACGTCCGTGTCGCCTGGCTCGACATGCAGGCTTCCGATTCGAGCGTTCACGTTGCCGAGTCCAACCGTGCTTTAGCCAAGCGAGCATTACTGCAATCTCAGGATCGTTATGAGAATGGGGTCACGAATTACCTCGAAGTCCTGCGCGCTCAGGAAACTGTATCTAGCGCGAACGAGAACTACATTCGAAGCCTTTACTCGTTCAATGTCGCAAAGGTTGCACTGGCGCGCGCGATGGGCGCGGCCGAGAAACAAATACCGAACTTTTTCGGAGGGGAATAACCATGGCTCAGCTTACCGACACTCTTGAAAATTCAACGCGCGTTTCGTCAGCCTTCAAACCGCAGCTTGTGAAAACCGAACGTAAACATGTTCCGCGTTGGCTCGTGGTGGTGCCAACCCTGGTTCTTGCCCTCGCTGCCGCCACAGAGTGGTGGCTTTACGCCAGACAATTCGAATCCACCGACGACGCACAGATTGAAGGACATCTGAATCCGATCAGTGCTCGCATCAGCGGAAACGTGTCCTATATCAACCCGGCCGTTGAAAATAATCACTACGTCGAGGCTGGAACGCTGTTGTTCGAACTCGATCCGAATGATTACCAGGTTGCCTTGGACCATGCCCAGGCGGATCTGATGAAACGTCAGGCGGCAGCCCGTTCGGCGGGCATTCGAGTTCCTATCGTCGATGCGGACGCCTTCAGTCGGCTGCGCGCGGCAGAAGCGGCACGAGATGAAGCCGTAGCCGCTGTGGATGTAGAAGAGGCAAACTTGTCAGCGGCACAGCACAAGGTGGACCAGGATCTGACACTTTACGAGCGGGCAGAACGCGACCGTATCCGGTATCAGGCTCTGGTCGAAAAGCGTGAGATCTCCAGGTCCGAATACGATGCGCGAGAAACCGACGCCCTTTCCGCAGCGCAGGCACTGGCGGCAGACCGTGCGCTGGTCGCCACGGCAGAAAAACGGATTGCCGAGGCTCACAGCCGCGTTGCCGAAAAAGAAGCGGAAGTACGAGCTCGGCGAACGGCGCCCGAGCAAGTCACTGAGGCCCAGGCGCAATACCAGTCCAACATCGGCGATGCCGCTCTCGCCAAGGCCGACGTTCGCACGGCCGAACTGAATCTTCAGTACACAAAAATATATGCGCCGATCAGTGGAGTCGTCGGCCGCAAAACTGTTGAGGTTGGACAACACATCCAACCGGGACAATCTCTGCTGGCGATCGTACCGTTGGACGACATCTGGGTAACGGCCAATTTCAAGGAGACCCAGTTGAAGCTTATACGGCCCGGCCAGCACGTCCGCGTGCATGCTGATGCTTTCGATCGTGACTATACGGGAACAATCGACGATCTTCCCGGTGCCGCCGGCAATTTGTTTAGTCTGCTACCGCCGGAGAACGCGAGCGGCAATTTTGTGAAAGTCATCCAGCGCCTGCCTGTCCGGATTCGTTTCGACGCCGGACAGGATGTGGAGCATGCGCTGCGTCCGGGTATGTCTGTGGAACCCAAGGTGAAGGTGCGATAGGAACTATCATGAACGTTCATACGCTTCTGGAACCTGCCATTGCCGCGGTTGGAGGTCTTGAAAAATGGCAACGCATCCGTGAGTTGAAAGCGACGATGTCGAGTGGTGGGCTTGCGTTCAGCGCCCGCTTGCGCGGGGCCAAGCGACAATTGACAGTCAGCGTTTCGCCGAACGAGCCGCGGGCGGAATTCACAAAGACGGTCGAGTTCTCCAACAACGCGAGAACTCGCGGGAGTCTGCGCCAGCATGAAGTCAGATGGGACGACCTCGACC
>JADMIO010854508.1_pt1 | contig 14353 bp, 10 predicted proteins | sample 8958161 | NCBI WGS metagenome assembly JADMIO01 (sample SAMN16585339, study PRJNA669376) | soil metagenome | isolation source: Crop rotation soil | place: USA: Cullars Rotation, Alabama | collected 2011 | reverse complement strand
TGGCGGTGAGCGCCGCATAGGCCGAGCCGACATAGCCGGCCGCCATGGTCGGATAGCCCTCCATCTCCTTGACCGGCGCCGCCTTCCCATAGGTGTGCGCGGCGACCTCCTTCCACGTCGCGAAAGGCTTCTGCGTCGCCGCATCCTTTGCGTGGAATTCGTCGGTCGCCCGCTTGATGTCGAAATCGGCGGAGAGGAAGCGGCCCGCCTGAAAGTTTTCAGCCCAGGCGAGGAGGGCGGCAGCGTCCTTCTCGCCGCGCCGCGCCGCGAGCCATAAAGAAAGGGCGACATAATCGTTCTGCCAGGGGCTGATCCGCTCCGGCTCGCGGTCGATCATTTCCTCGATATAGCCTTCGACTTCGCCGGCGCCCTTCATCGCGCGTTTGACGACATACTTGTCCTTCATCGCGGCGAGGCTTTGGCGCAGAGCCTTGTTGAAATAGATCTTGGATGGGTAACGGTCCGGCAGAATAAACGCAGCGTCAGAGAGATCGCGCATCGACCAGGCTGTCGCGCGGACTTCCTCAAAGTCGAACGCCTTCAATCCGCCTTCGCGAAGGTCTGGCCAGCGGCCGGCGAGCGTCCACGCCGCCTGCATCGCAAGCTCGTCCGCATAGAAGCGGTCCGCCGTAACGAGATAGGGAACGTAAGAGAGCGCCGCCTGGTGCGAGTGGTCGGCCGTCCAGCCGCCATCGCTCGACTTGAAAAGATCCGCGTTCGGCTGATCCGGCTTGTACCATTCCTCAAGTCCGCGCGGATCGCCCCAGAACTTCTTGCGCAACTCGACGCTGATTGGCGCGCTCGTCTTTTCATCGATGAAATGCCACGGAACGGCGCCCGCGACTTCTGCGTTCGCGAGCATCGCGCGTATCGAGGGTTCTGTCTGGGCGACGAGGTAGAGCGCTGTCCATTGCGGATAGATGCCGATCTCGCCGCGGCCGCCTGTTGTCGGCATGTATTTGTTGATCAACGCAGAGGCGAGCGGCTTTTGATCGCGTGACGCCGCGTCGTTCGACGCAATCACGGCTGCGGCGGCGCCTTGAGATGAATCGACAGGAAGGAGCGCGCCGCTCGCGATCATCGGCTGGAGGTCGCGGACAAGATGCAGCTTCGGCTGCGAGCCGGTCCAGAAGAGGCGGCGCCAGACCGACGAGCGGTGCTGCAATACAGGCTCGGCAAGCGCGCCGCCGCCGATCGCCACGTCGTAGCTGACGTCGCGAACACCCGGCGAGAAGGTTTTCTCATTGGAGAAGGCGACCGACGTCCGGATGTCGCCATCGCGATAGACGCGGACGTCATAACGAAGCTTGAGATGCGGCGCTGCATCCTGTTCGAGGCGTACTTCTCTAACGAGGGGCCCGTTGAGCCAGTAATCAGGCTTTGCTTTGGCAAGCTCCGCTACAAGCGCAGAGCGGGCGTTCATCGAAAACATCTGTTCGCCGAAATCGACGGCGACCGGAAAGTCGTAGCGCTCCTTCGAAATCGCTATCGCATCGACGGGAGCGGTTTGCTCGATCATCGCAGGGATGAGCGCGCCGTCGATCTTGGCGCCCCCTTTCAGCGGCGGTGTTTCGATGGTGATCGCCGCGTGGCGGATTGAGCCGTCCGGATGCAGCGCTTTCACATCGATCTGGACTGGAAGATCAGTCGCGCCAAAACGCGCAACAAGTCCGGCGCCGTATGGCAGCGCGCCAACGGGAAAAGCCTGTCCGAAAGTCAGATAGTCGGCCGCGCTTGCTTCTTTCCAATTGTTCTCCAGCCTGAAATTCAAAAGCGCGCCTGCGACGGAGGCAAATTTCGGTGCGGCGATGATTCCGGATTTCTGCGACTGCACTGGCGACAGTTTTTCCAGCGCCAGCGGATAGGCTTTCGTGGGCAAATCGCTGCTCGATGCGGGCGCCTTCGAAATTGTGGCCGCGGCAACGGCCGCCGGCTTTGTTGCAAGAGCGCCCGTCTGCTTTGGAAGTCCCGAGAGATTGCCGCCATTCTCGTTGGTCAGTTCGTTTCCTTCGATAATCGGTGTCAACGGCGTATCGTTGCGCAGCAACTTGCCGTCAGGATTGCGGTTGACGATCTTGTTGTTCGTGATCCGGAGCCCGATCGCTTTGCCGCCGCGCGTCAGATCGTAGTTGATGATCGATTCATTGTCGGCGTCCGCGGATTTCAGAAAGCTGTTGCCGGAGATTGTGACATCGCCGCCGCGCGAGACGTCTACAGCGTAGCTAGCGCTCCCCTGGCTGTCGTCGAAGTCCGTGCCGGTGATCGTTGTCACCGAGGCGAGGCTCTTTACATGGTGGCCAATCTTCGTACCGGCGAAGCGGCTGTCCTTGATGTCGAGTTTTCCCGCCGCGACTACATAAATGCCGTGCGTGTAGCCGTCGCCATAGCCATTGCCGAGAAATTCGGAGTTCGTGATCTCGATCGTCCGCGACGGTGAGCCGTTGGCGAGCACGCCGTTCTCGTTGCCGATGAACTTGCAGTTGACGATGGTGAGCGCCTCACCTTCGTGACGGATGCCGGCGCCGTTGTGATCGCGCGCTTCAGCATCCTTGAAGGTGATATTCTCGACGCGCAGCGACGCGCCGAGCACGGTGTCGAGGAGACCTTTCTGCAGAACGCGCGTTCCAACAAGCACAACCTCGCCGTCACCGACTAGGTTGACGCTTTTCCTGACTTTGACGTCGCCGACTTCGTAGATGCCGGCGGGGATGGTGATCGTTTCACCGCGTTTTGCATTGCCGATGGCGCGCGCAAGGCGGGCGCCATCATTCGGGATGATCTCTTCCGCCGCGAGAAGCGACGGCGCGAGCAAAAGGAGAGCAAGAAGAAGAGTGCGCATCATGACTATGACCCGAACGCCTTCAACCGCTCGACAGTATCGGTGATCTCCGGGAAGTGACGGCGAACTTCTTCATCGAGCGCCTCTTCGAGCGCGGGATTCTCTTCATGCAGGCGATAGAGCTTCTTGTAGGCGGAAACCGCGCCGCGGCTTCCTTTCGCGATAGCGTCGGCGCACGCGTCAACTGCGGCGTCGAGCGCTTCCTTATCCTTGTAGGCGGCGTTCGCTAGTCCCCACGCAGCGGCCTCTGCGCCGGTGATCGTTTTCGCCGTGAAGGACAACTCCCTTGCTCTCCTGACTCCAATCGCGCGTGCGAGGTTCTGGCTCATGCCCCAGGTCGGGCGAAGGCCCCATTTCACATGCGTGTCGCCGAACTTCGTGTCGACAGTCGTCAAGATAAAGTCGCAATGCAGCGCAAGCTCAAGCGCGCCAGTGAAACAGAAACCGTGCACCTTCGCGATGACTGGCAGCGTCGAGCGCCGCACGACAGCCGCGGCTGTCTGCGCCGCATCGTCGAACGCGCTGGTGATCCGTCCGGCGACAGGAGCAGTTCCTTGCAGCACTTTGAGGTCAACACCCGCCGAGAAGGCGCGGCCTTCACCTTGAAGAATGAGCGCCGACACCGACGCGTCCTTTTCCAGCGCGCCGATTTCACGGATGAGCCCCTTTAGCATGTCGGGCGTGAAGGCGTTTAGAGCTTCCGGCCGGTTGAAGGAGAGCGTCGCGACCGCGCCGCGCCGCGAGACGAGAAGTTGATCCATGGGCCGCCCTGTTTGCGATACGGAGTTTAAAGTGTCGCGCCGGGGTTACGAAAAACCGGACTCCACTTTTTCGACCGGCGCTCGCGGCAGAGATTCCGCGCATCGCGAGGGAAAGACAAGGCTCGGCGTCAGCCTATTTGGAAAGGCTCAGATTCCGGAGGCTCGTTGCGATTTTCTCGAAGGCCGAGGCAAGTTCGGCCGCATTGTCAGGCTCGAAGTAATGCCCCGGCGTTGTTCCGCAGCCTTCGAGGAGCGAGCGGATGTTTGCGTCGGTGATGTCGAAAGCGACCGTGTAGAGGGTGATGCCGTCTGCTTTGACTTTGTCGCAAAGCTGCACCGTCAGATTGTCGGCAAGAGTGCGGTCGTTGCTGTCATGCTCCGGATAGGATGGCGCCTTGGTGTTCTCGCCGTCGGTCAAAAGGATCATCACTTTGAGGCCGCCGCGCTGCTCGAGCGCTGTCTTGGAAATACCTTCGCCGAACGGGTCGCCATCCGAAAGAACAGTCCATCCCCACAAGAGGCCGGAGGGGATGTAGGTGTTGCCGATCGCGACCATGTTGTTGATCGCGTCGAGCATGTCCTGTTTGTCCGTGCTGAGCGGGAAGATGCGCTCGCCGCAGACATGGCCGCCAATCGCAGGAATTTTCTTCGTTCCGTAGTCGGAGTCTTCGGTGTTTGCCGGATAGTTCCGCGACCCGACGCACCCTTCCCAGCCGGAGGGCGTCGCACCCATCCAGCTCTTGCCGGAGTTGTTCGTACCAACGTTTACATATTGCCCGAAGGGCACAAGACCGACCATGACCTCGGCTTCAGGATGCGCGAACAGCGATTCGACTAGCATCGAAGCTGAAGTCTTGAGGTTCGTCAGCTTGTTGTTCTGGTTCATGGAGCCCGTGTTGTCGAGAACGAACGCAACTTCCATGTAAGGCGGCTTGCCAAGTTTCACTTCGGACAAGACGTCGATCTTCAATCGCGGGATGCCGGCGATGCCCATGATCGCGGTGTTCATGCTGCCGTCGACGTTCAGGCTGAACGCCTCGGTCGCTGAATCATAGTGAACGTCAAATCCAGTAATGTTGACATTGTCGAGCTTTTTGATCGCGGCGTCAAAAATTCTGCGCGCAAGAACCGTAAGTTCGGCGTCCGTGGCCGAAGGATTTTGCGAGCGCATGCGCGCGGCGCGGAGAAGCGCGCCGTCGGATGCTTCCTGAATGATCGCTCTTGCTTGCGCTGTGCGCGTGTAGTCGATCGCCATGCCCGTCGCGAGAAGAATGGGTACGAGCAGGAGACCGAAGATCATGGCGACGTTGCCGCGCTTTGCGCTCGCAAACTTCGCGATTAACTTCTGAGTAACTAACATTGAGGCGCTCCCGTCCGGAAAACCGCAACCTGATTTTGGCCGTGAAGCCTTAAGGTCGGATTGAGACGCCCCAACGGGCGAAACCAGTCGGTCGGCGTGTACGAAGCAATTTTCGCGCCGGGGAACGAGCGTCCCGCTTTGAATTCGTTATGGAAAGATAAAAAAGCGCCCCGGAAACCGGGGCGCTTCAAGTGCAAGCAAAAGGAGTCGGGTAGGGCTCTTAAGCTGCTTTCTCTTCGGCTGGATCGCGCAGCACATAGCCGCGGCCCCAGACGGTTTCGATGTAATGCTCGCCATTCGTCGCCGCGGCGAGCTTCTTGCGAAGTTTGCAGATGAAGACGTCGATGATCTTCAGTTCCGGCTCGTCCATGCCGCCATAAAGATGGTTCAGGAACATTTCCTTCGTCAGGGTCGTGCCTTTGCGGAGCGAGAGCAGCTCCAGCATCTGGTATTCTTTGCCCGTGAGATGCACGCGCTGGCCGGAGACTTCGACAGTCTTCGCATCGAGGTTCACGGTGAGATCGCCCGTCGTGATGACCGACTGCGAGTGGCCCTTCGAGCGGCGCACGATCGCATGAATGCGGGCGACCAGCTCATCCTTGTGGAAGGGCTTTGTCATATAGTCGTCGGCGCCGAAGCCGAGACCGCGCACTTTTGTTTCGATGTCGCCTTGTCCCGTCAGGATCAGGATCGGCGTGTTGACCTTTGCGACGCGCAGCGACTTCAGAACGTCGAAGCCGGTCATGTCGGGCAGATTGAGGTCGAGAAGGATGATGTCGTAGTCGTAGACTTTGCCGAGATCGACGCCTTCTTCGCCGAGATCGGTCGTGTAGACGTTGAAACCGTCCGACTTGAGCATCAGTTCAATGCTCTGGGCGGTCGCGCCGTCGTCCTCGATCAGTAGCACCCGCATTTTCCGTCTCCTCGTTACGTGCGCGAGGTCCCCTCTAACGCGCGTTTATTCTTCGTGACTTCGGGGATGGTAACGTTGATTTGCTTTCATAAAGGTTAACGCATGCGGTGCGTCGGGTGCTTTTGACTAGAGGTTTTAATCGCGTCGCAATGTTCGTTACGCAGGCAAATCAATAGATGCTCGCAAAATCATCATGCGCATTAAGCATGACTCCGAATTCGAGGCGTAAACGGATTCACGAGTTTACGCGTGCTTAAGCGGCGCGTTGTTAATCTCCGCCCGAACACTGAGAGGGATCGGCGCCGGTGGCGATCGACCGTGCACGGCATTTTCACGATGATTTCGATCCCGTATCGGTGGAGGGGATCGTCGCCTCCGTTTCGGGTCTTGGAGTCGAGATCGAGGATCGCCTCGCCGCGCTCGACATCGGCGCGCGCGTATCGATCGAACGTCAGAGCGGTCCGCTGATCGCAGAAGTCGTCGGCGTCAAAGCGGGTTCGGCGCTCGCGCTTCCGTTCGGGCGGCTTGAAGGCGTTCGCCGCGGCGCGCGCGCAAAGTTTCTGACCGGCAGGTCATTTGTCCGGCCGTCGCGCGCCTGGCTCGGGCGCGTCATCAATGGGCTCGGCCAGCCGATCGACGGCAAAGGCGCCCTTAGCGCTGGTTCACGGCCGATGGCGCTTAGCGCCATGCCGCCGCCGGCGCCGCAGCGAGCTCGATTGGGAGCGCGGGTTGATTTCGGCGTGAAGGCCCTGAATGCTTTCGCGATGGCCCGATCAGGCCAGAGGCTCGGCGTTTTCTCCGCTTCGGGCGTCGGCAAATCGCAGCTTCTTTCAATGATCGCCCGCAACACCAATTGCGACGTCGCCGTCATTGCCTTGATCGGCGAGCGCGGCCGCGAAGTACGGGAATTCATTGAGGATAATCTTCGAGAAGCCGGACTGGCCCGCGCGGTGGTGATCGCCGCGACCTCTGACGAACCGGCGATGATCCGCCGCGAGGCTGCGCGGCTAGCCATGACGGTCGCCGAGTATTTCCGTGACGAGGGGGCGCGCGTCCTCTGTCTCATGGACTCGATCACCCGTGTCGCCACCGCGCAGCGAGAGATCGGACTCGCCGCCGGCGAGCCGCCGACGGTGAAGGGGTACACGCCGTCTGTCTTCTCGCTTTTGCCCGCGCTGCTCGAACGCGCGGGCCCCGGACCTGACGATGGCCGTTCGGGATCGATCACTGGAGTCTTTTCGGTCCTTGTCGAAGGCGACGATCACGACGAACCTGTAGCCGACGCCGCGCGCGCCATCCTCGACGGTCACATCGTGCTTGACCGGCGCATCGCCGAGCGCGGGCGCTTTCCGGCAGTCGACATCTTACGGACGACGTCGCGGGCGATGCCTGGCGTTGCGAGTCCGGAAGAGGCCGCACTTATCGCCGAAGCGCGCGCGCATGAGAGCGTTTACGACGACATGCGCGAGATGATCCGCATCGGCGCTTACCGCAATGGCGCCAGCGCCGAAGTCGATCGCGCGATCGAAATTCACACGCGTCTTGAACGCTTCCTCAATCAATCCGGGGACGAAATCGTCCCGATGCCGGAAACAATCGCAGCGCTCGAAGGACTCTTGCGTGAGGGGGCTGAATGAGACGGCGCGAACGCGAAGAGAAGGCGATCAATCAGCTTATCAGGGTCGCGCGGGCGCGGGCTGACGAAGTGCAAGCGCGCCTTGCCGGACTTGAGACCGCGAAAGCTTCGGCCGAGCGGTCGATCGCTTTGCTGGTTGAGGCGGTCGCAGCCGAGGAGAGGAACGCCGGCGCCGGTGCGCCGGCGATGCTGGACTTCGCCCGCTATCTCCGCGGCGCGGAAGAGAAGCGGCGGTCGCTCGAAGACACCAGGAAGACTCTCTCAAGCCAGATCGTCGCCTTGCAGACGGATCTTCACGACGCTTTCGCCGAGCTGAAGAAGCTCGAGCATCTCCTTGAGATGAGCGAGCGCTCGGCCGCGGCGCGTGCGCAGCAAAAAGAGATCGCAGAAGCAGCCGACATCGCCGCTATGCGCCGGCGAGGCTGAGACTTTTCCGTTTACGTTTTGTTTACGGATAGCGTCCTCAATCACCTGGCGTGGCCGGGACTTGCTCCGTTTCATGCCCGTAACCGCCCGCAAGGAATCCCCGGTTTCCGAGGATTCAACGTTTGACTGCCCGTAAATTCCCGTGATATCCCGTTCTGGACCGTTTCCGCGGTCTTCGGGCAAATCGGGGTGAGGGCGGTCAATCCGTCGCTCGCCCACAGGGACATGGGCGCAAATGTCGAGGTCGGCGGAGACCCTTTTTCTGGGCTCCCACGTCAACAAGATCGACGTGAAGGGACGCATTGCTGCGCCCGCTGAGTTTCGCCGCGCGCTCGACCTGGATGCATTCAACGGATTTTTTTGCACGCCGTCGCTGACCGGTCCGCATCTCGATTGCGGCGGCGGCGACTACGTAGAGAGCCTGAAAGCGATGATCGCTGCGCTCGATCCTTTCGATCCGGATCGCGAAGCGCTGCAGGAGTGGTTCATCGGTGAAGCGCGCAAGATCACTTTCGACGGCGACGGGCGCTTCATTCTGCCGCCGCATTTCCGCGATCACGCGGGCCTCGGCGAGAATGCGTACTTCGTCGGCATGGGCGACACGTTCCAGATCAGGAGCGGCGAAGGCGCCGAAGAGCGCAAGGCGCAAATCGCAGAACGCGCCCGCGCTGCGCTGTCGCGACTCAAGAATCCCGTCGTCGTGCCGAGCAATGGGGAGACGAAGCGATGAGCTACGCCTCTCACACGCCGGTGATGGAAGAAGAAGCGATCGCCGCGCTCGCGCCGCAGAACAAGGGCGTCTATGTCGACGCGACGTTCGGCGGCGGCGGCTACACGCGCGCGATCCTCGGCAAGGCGAATACAAGCGTCTACGGGTTTGACCGCGATCCAACCGCGATCGAGCGTGCGATTTCCTGGGCGCCGGCCTATGGCCCTCGCCTAAAGCTCATCAATCGTCCGTTTGCAGAAATGGAAGAGGGGCTCGCGGAAGAGGGCGTCGACGCCATCGACGGCGCCGTGTTCGATCTCGGCGTTTCTTCGATGCAGCTTGATGAAGCGGAGAGAGGCTTTTCGTTCAGGAATGACGGACCTTTATCGATGCGCATGGATCAGGGCTCGCCAGACGCCGCTGATCTCGTCAATCGCGCCGAAACGAAGGATCTTGCTGCGATCTTCAAGGCCTATGGCGAAGAGCGTCATGCGGGGCGCATCGCGCGCGCCATTGTCGCGGAACGTGAGAAAGAAAAGATCGCAACGACCGGCCGCCTCGCCGAGATCGTCGCGAAGGTTTCTCCGGCGGGGCCGAAGGACAAGATCCACCCTGCGACGCGCGTGTTCCAGGCACTGCGCATTTTTGTGAATGATGAACTCGGCCAGCTCGTGCGCGCGCTGGTCGCCGCGGAGAAAATGCTGCGTCCGGCAGGGCGGCTTGTCGTCGTCACCTTCCACTCGCTCGAAGATCGTATTGTGAAACGCTTCCTCGCGGATCGCACAGGCTTAGCAGCAGGCCCGTCGCGCCACGCGCCGGAGCGCGCCGAAGCTGCGCCGACTTTCCGTTTGTTGTTTGCAAAGCCGCAATCACCGAGCGAGCGCGAGATAGCCGAAAATCCCCGCGCGCGTTCCGCGAAGCTCCGCGCCGCGATCAGGCTCGATGCGCCGGCGCGCCGCGATACGCACGCTTTCGCCGAACCGACGCTCACTTTGTCCAAAGTCGTCGCCGACTGGAGATAAGAATGGTCCGTCTGACAATGATCATGCTCTGCTTTCTGCTCGCCGCTGCTGCGGCGGGCCGGTATCAAGCGGAGGTCTCTGTGCGCGAGGCGAAGCGCGAGATCGAGGAGCTCGACCGCGCCAAAGCGAAAGAACTTTCTCAGATTCAGGTTCTGCGCGCGGAAGTCGCCTATCTCGAAAGTCCGGACCGGCTCGCGAAGATTGCGTCGCGCATCACCGATCTTGAGCCGTTGTCGGGCAAGCAATTGCTGACGGCGGACGAATTTCTGATCGCCATGGGCGAAGCAGGCGCCGTTGCGCCGCCGCCGATCGCGATGCCCCACGATGACCCGATCAAGAAGGCGATTGCGGTCGCAGAACTTAGTCTTGCGGAGTAGCGATGCAGTTTTTGTGGCGGCGGCGAAAGCGGAATGCGCGATGCTATGTGATCGCCGAAACGCCGCTTGCACCGACGCAGCCGAAGGCCGCGCTTACTGCTGAAAGCCGGCGCGGGAAGTCCGCGGCGCTATCCCGTAACCGTATCGGCATGTGCGCGATCGTTTTCTGCGCCGCCTACGGACTGCTCGCGATGCGCCTCGCCTTTGTGTCGCTTGGCGGCGCCGACGCCTCGCCTCAGTTCGCCGCGAACGCAACACCTGAGTCTACGCCGCGGCCGGAGATCGTCGACCGCAACGGCGTCATCCTGGCGACCAATTTGCCGATGATCGCGCTCGAAGTCGCCGGCCGCGAAGTGTGGGACCCAACGGAAACCTCAACTGCGTTGTCGAAAGCATTCCCCGAGATCGATCGCCGCGCACTTGAAAAGAAACTGCGCGAAGGCCGCTATGTCGAAGTCATCGCTGCAATGACGCCCGAGCAGCAGGAGAAAGCCTTCGCGCTCGGGCTTCCCGGCGTCAAATTCAGCACGCGTACGAAGCGCTTCTATCCGCAAGGCGCGCTCGCGGCGCATGTTGTTGGCCACACGGAACTCGGCAAAGGCGGCGTGATGGGCCTTGAGGGAACGCTGGAGCGCGAAGATGCCGGCGGCCAGCTTGTCGCCTCGATCGACACGCGCATCCAGTCCGTCCTCGAAGAAGAACTCGCGACTGCGCTCGAAACCTTCGGCGCCAAGGCGGCGTGGGGCGCGGTAATGGACGCTATGACCGGTGAGGTGATTGCGCTTGCGAGCCTCCCCGATTTCGATCCGAACAATCCCGGCGCCGCGCCGGCGGATTGGCGCCGCAATCGCGCCACCTATGACCGCTACGAGCTTGGCTCGGCTTACAAGACGCTGACGGCGGCGGCCGCCCTCGAAGCGGGAACGGCGAAGGAAAACTCGGTCTACGATGCGCGCGGCAATCTCCGCGTTGCCGACCGCACGATCAGCGACTATCACGGCGAAAACCGCATGTTGAGTTTGTCCGAAGTCCTGCAGTTCTCGTCAAATATCGGCGCCGCACGCATCGCCGCTGATCTTGGCCCCGAACGCCAGCGCGCCGTTTTCAAAGCGCTCGGCCAGTTCGATCCGCTGCCGATCGAGATCGCGGAGAACCGCGCGCCGGAGCTCCCGTCTAAATGGGGCCCGGTTGAAGCCGCGACGATTTCCTTCGGTCACGGCATTTCAGAAACGCCGCTGCATCTTCTCGCAGCCTTTACCGCGGTCGTGAATGGCGGCGTCTATCGCACGCCGACTTTTCTTAAAGCGAAAGGCGAGCGCGCAGGAACGAAAGTCTTCTCCGACAAGACGAGCACGGCCATGCGCCGCATCCTTCGGCGCGTCATCACCGAGGGAACTGCGACGAGCGCTGACGCCGACGGCTATTTCCCGATCGGCAAGACGGCGACCGCCGACAAGCCGAGCGGCGGCCGGTACGACAGGAATACGCGCATTGCGAGCTTTGTCGGCGCATTTCCGGGCTATGCGCCGCGTTACACCGTGATCATGTCGCTCGATGAGCCGCATCCGACCAAGGAAACTTACGGCTTCGCGACCGCCGGTTGGAACGTCGCGCCGGCGTTTTCGAAGCTCACCGCGCGCATCGCTCCGACGCTCGGCGTCATGCCGACGAATGAGACGGTGGCGGCGACGGCGTTCTATAATGGCTTTGTCTCGGCGAACGCCGCCCCAGCCGGAGGAGGAGAGTGAAATTGTCCGACCTCGCGGGCATCAAGGTCGCGCCTGATCCGGTGATTACCGGACTGGCGTCGGATAGCCGCGCGGTGAAGCCGGGCTTTCTGTTTGCCGCGCTCGCCGGAAGCGTCGACGGCGCAAAGTTCATTCCGCAGGCGGAGGAAAAAGGCGCCGCCGCGATCCTCGCGAAGCCCGGCGCGCAGACGAAGGCGGTGCTGATTGCGGACGAAAATCCGAGGCTGCGGCTCGCGCATATTGCGGCGAAGTTCTACGGCCGCCAGCCGCGCGTGATCGCGGGCGTCACCGGCACAAACGGGAAGAGCTCGACGGTCCGCTTCGCCGCGCAGCTCTGGCGATTGCTCGGCGAGAAAGCGGGCAGTCTCGGCACGGTCGGCGTCGAAGCGCCGGGCTTTGCAAAGAAACTCACGCACACGACGCCAGAGCCGATCGAGCTGCACGAAACGTTGGCCGCGCTCGCAGATGCAGGAACAACGCATCTGGCGATGGAAGTTTCGAGCCATGCCCTAGACCAATATCGCACTGACGGCGTGAAATTCGCGGCGGCGGCCTTCACGAACCTCACGCAAGACCACCTCGACTATCACGGCGACTTCGAAAGCTATTTCAAGGCAAAGCTGCGACTATTCATGGAGCTGTTGCCAAAGGGCGGCGTCGCCGCGGTTAACGCCGACGGCGAAGGCGCAGATCGCGTCATTGAGACCGCGAGCAAAGCTGGACTGAAAGTCGTTACTATTGGAGCGCGCGGCGAAACGCTGAAATTGCTCTCAGCGAAACCGCATGCAGCGGGACTTTCGATTGCGGTTTTCACGAGCGGAAAGAATTACGACATCGACTTGCCGCTGGTCGGCGGCTTCCAGGCGGAGAATGCGGTGCTCGCCGCTGCCATTGTCATCGGAATTGGCGCAAGCGCGGAGAAAGTTCTCCCGCTGCTCGCGAAACTCGACGGCGTGCCGGGCCGCATGCAGCACGTCGCTGACGCAAATGGCGGCGCCATCTATGTGGACTACGCGCATACGCCTGACGCGGTTTCGACCGCGCTTTCCTCAATCGGCCCGCACGTCGGTGGCAAACTCATCGCGATCATCGGCGCCGGCGGCGACAGGGACAAGACGAAGCGCCCATTGATGGGCGCCGCGGCTGCCGCCAATGCCGATACTGTCATCGTCACCGACGACAATCCGCGCTCCGAAGATCCGGCCGTGATCCGGCGCGAAGTGATGAAGGGCGCTCGCGACGCCATAGAGATCGGCGATCGCGCAAAAGCAATTGAAGAAGGCGTCGCGATGCTGAAGAACGGAGACGTTCTTCTCGTTATGGGTAAAGGGCACGAGACGGGACAGACGATCGGCGGCAAGGTTCTGCCGTTCGATGACGCCGACGTTGCGAAAGCAGCGGCGAGACGCGGGAGCATGAGGCGATGACCGCGAGTTTGTGGACAGCCTATGAAGCGGCGGCCGCGACCGGCGGCGCCTTGTGCGCGCGCGGCGGCGATCCTGATCGCTGGATCGCGGAGGAATGGGCTGCCGACGGCATCTCCATCGACACCCGGACTTTGAAGAAGGGCGAAATGTTTGTCGCGCTCAACGATGTTCGCGACGGACATGACTTCATCGAGAACGCCTTCGCTGCTGGCGCCTCTGCGGCGCTTGTCGCACGCGCGCCCGATAACACGCCGGATGGCGCGCCGCTCCTTGTCGTTCCCGACACGCTCGAAGCGCTGCGCGACCTTGCGCGCGCTGCGCGGCGGCGGAATTTCGGCAAACGCATCGGCGTCACCGGCAGCGCCGGCAAGACGAGCGTCAAGGAAATGCTGCGGACGGCGCTCGGCGCGCTCGGCTCAGTGCATGCCGCCGACAAGAGCTTCAACAATCACTGGGGCGTGCCGTTGACGTTGGCGAAGCTTCCCATGCATACCGACTACGGCGTCTTCGAGATCGGCATGAACCATGCGGGCGAGATCACGCCGCTGACGCGCCTTGTCGAGCCGCATGTCGCCATCATCACGACGATCGCTCCAGCCCACCTCGAATTCTTCGGCACGACGGAGAAGATCGCCGAGGCGAAGGCTGAAATCTTTCTCGGCATAACCAAGGGCGGCGTCGCGATCCTGCCCATCGACAACGAGCACTTCGGACTCCTGAAGGGTCGCGCGGAGGAGGCCGGCGTTACGCGCATCATCTCCTTCGGCGAACACAAGGACGCCGACTTCCGCCTTGCGGACTGCAAGCTTTCGGATGACTCGACCGCGATCAAAGCAGCGTTTGGTGGCAAGACTCTCAACTACAAGCTTGGCGCGCCGGGAAAGCATCAGGCCGTGAATTCGCTTGCAGTGCTCGCGGCGGTTTCGGCGGTGGGCGGCTCCGTTGAGAGAGCGGCAGCGGCGCTCGCGGAGCACGGCGCTGCAGAAGGCCGCGGCGCGCGGCGCGAAGTCGAACTCGCCGGCGGCGGCAAGATCCTTCTCATCGACGAAAGCTACAATGCGAACCCCGCCTCGATGGCCGCAGCGCTCGCGCTCCTCGGCGCAGCGAAGCCGAAGCGCGGCGGTCGGCGGGTCGC
>JADMIO010930535.1_pt1 | contig 14354 bp, 12 predicted proteins | sample 8958161 | NCBI WGS metagenome assembly JADMIO01 (sample SAMN16585339, study PRJNA669376) | soil metagenome | isolation source: Crop rotation soil | place: USA: Cullars Rotation, Alabama | collected 2011 | reverse complement strand
GGAATGCGACAGTGGCCAAGAGGGGCACGCGAGAATTTCGGGTGGGTGTCATTTCTCTCTCTCCTTTGTTTATGAGATCTTCCCACAATGGGTTTTTCTTTTTTCGTTTCAAGTCGTGGCAGATTGGGCAACAAAAGCCACCAGTTTGAGATCGTTGACCGGCGCCACCACATTGCTGTTTGGGACCTATACAACATACCACCTCTTTTGGTGGGGACCAGAAACCGTTATGCCGACAACCATAAAGCTGTCGGCCTTAAGTACGACAGACGCCATGTGACCACGCTCATGGACGCAGGATGAATTCCTGGGCCACGCCGGCTTTCCTTCCGAACATGGGATACGTTTTCGCATCCATCCAAATCTCTTATTAGTTTGTCCGATTGTTCTCCCGGCGATTTATTCTTTCGTTTTCCAAGCGTTTGCGTTCCGCCTCGGCGCGTTCCGCTGCTGCGATGGCACGCCGCCTTTCCAGTTCGGCGGCGTCCAGTTCGTCCTTTTTGGCCTTCTCTTTGTCGGCGGCGGAGCTATCCACATTCGCTGCGGCGAGTTTTGTTTTGAGGGTATCACGCTGTGCGGTGGCGGCGACAATCTCCGGGTCTTCCTTGAGCTTACGATCATTTGCCGCGATTAACTGGGTTGAGTTGTCCTTGGCGGCCTTCAGGTCGGCAATGGCTTTTTGTACGGCAGGATCGGCCGCAAAGGCAGCGGTTTCCAAGCGCTCCGGTACGGCGGATTTGTTGAAGGCGTCCGTAGTCGCGGCGTCCAATTCCTGATGCGACGCATTGGAAGCTTTTAAATCCGCGATCCTTTTCTTCGCGGCGGCAAGTTGATTCAGCGCGGCCTGGTAATCGGCATTGGATTTGAGATTTGCCCGGGCCTGATCCCTGGCTTTATTCAGTGCCGTCGTGGCATCCTCGACGGCTTGCCTGGCGGCTTTATATTCATCGCTGGATTCAAATTCGGTACGGCGGGCTTTTTTCAGGTCTTCCAAATGTTGCGTGGCTGTATTGAATTCGGTTTGGATAGAGGCTCTTTTGGCATCGGCGGTGCTGCCGGAAGTGGCGGCCGTTGTTGGTTGGTCATTGCCGGCGCCGCGGCGACCACCGCGGCGAGCCTGTGCCAGGGAAGGGGAGGCGAGAAGGGCCAGGAATAACAATATCAGCGCCGTGTACCGAAAACGTACCATGCATCCTCCTCGACATGTTATATTTGGAATGTACATATGATATCACCGTTTCAGGGGTATACCAGAACTAACTATGCTGACAGCTTTATGGCTGTCGGCCTTAAGGCTGACAGAGGCCGTGCGACATGGCACAAAGCCGTAAAATAAGTTCTTGTCGATCCAAAACTTCGGCCTTTAAATAAATACGTTTTAAATGCGTGCGGAGCGTGGAGTGGGGCATACCGAGCGTTCTTTCTATTTGCTTGTCACAGCGGTTCCGCAAGATCAATTCCACAATGTTTCGTTGGGTGGGCGAGAGTTTGAGTCGCGCGGCGATCTCGTGCCACTTATCGGGCGGGAGCGGGAATAGGGAGGCCGTGGGTTCCGTCATGAATGGTTTGCCTTGCCAGGCAGTTCTTGCCGCCGTTCCCGATTTTGATTGAGGTGCATATGGGTACTCCGTTAACATAGCCATGCTCTGTGGGGTGATACTCTCCCCGTCCCAACGTCTGACAGTTGCCGGTAAAAAATTTGAGGAAACGCTGCATGTCGGGATCCAATGGCGAGATTCCATTGACGCAAACGACGCTGCTGTTGCGGCTGCGTGAGAGCGGGGCTGCGCGGGAGGTGGCGTGGAGCGAGTTTCATCGGACGTATGCGCCTGTCATCATGGGGTTTGCGCGTCGGATGGGAGCGCGGCAGGGGGAGCTGGAGGATGTGGTTCAGGAGGTGTTGCTGGGGTTTTACGGGGCGATGCCGGAGTTTCAGTATGACCGTGGGCAGGGACGGTTTCGGGGCTATTTGAAGACCTGTGCGTGGCGGAAGCTGGAGAAATACATCAAAAAGCGCGTGCCATCGCTGGAAGCGGATCAGGCGGCGCCGGTGGCCGTTGAGTCGGAGGTTGATGCGGCGTGGGAGAAGGCGTGGCAGCAGGCGCAGTTGATGCAGGCGATGGAGATTGTGCGCGAACGGTATACGCGGCGGGCGGATCAGCGCAAGACGTTTGACGCGTTTGAGCATTATGTGCTTCTCGATCGGCCGCCGGCGGAGGTGGCGAGCGAATTGGCGATGTCAGTGGATCAGGTGCACCAGGCCAAGTCGCGTGTGCAAAAGGCATTGCGGGAGACGATGGAAGCCATGGAGGCCTTTGCGGACTGAGTATGGAGCAGCCGAACCTGCCGATTGCCGGGGAGATGGATAGCGACGCGCTGGCGGCGTTGCGTGTGTATGTGCCGGGGTATCGGCTGGTGGGCATTCTGGGCCGGGGCGGGCAGGCGGCGGTTTATAAGGCCATTGACCTGAAGGACGGAGAGCCGGTAGCGATCAAGCTTCTTCACGGGGGCCCGCTGGCGGATGGTGCGGCACGGGCGCGGTTTGAACGGGAAATCCTTGCCGTCAAAGCGTTGAAGCATCCGAACATTGTTGGGCATCGGGCCAGCGGGCAGACTCCCAATGGACATGATTATCTGGTGATGAATTTCATCGAAGGGGAGCGTCTGGATGAATATCTTTGGAAACGCGAAGTGGGCGCACCGCTCGACTTGCAGACCCGCCTGCGACTTTTTCTGAAAATCTGTCGAGCTGTCGGTGAGGCACACCGCGCGGGCATTACGCACCGCGACTTGAGCCCGTCGAACATTCGCGTTGACGCGGCGGGCGAGCCGCATATTCTGGATTTTGGCCTGGCGCGTACGGCTTTTGATGATCTTCTGACGCCGAGTCACGGTCCAGTCACAGCCACGAATTTCTTTGTCGGCAAACTCTTCTACGCGAGCCCGGAACAAGTCAGCGGCGGGCGCTCGCCAATAGACATCCGCTCGGATGTCTATGCCCTGGGTGTGATGCTCTATCAAATTCTTGCCGACGGCAGTTTTCCCTATGACGTACAGGGGAGCATGGCGGAAGTGCTGGAGAACATTCTCCACACGATGCCCAACCTGCCTGTTGCGATGGAGGGAAAACCGGAGCAGGGGCCTTTGCAACAGAGGGCGGGGAAAGTGGCGATTCGCGCGCTGCAGAAGAGGCCCGATGGTCGTCATGAATCCGCCAACGCACTGGCTTTGGAACTGGAAGAGTGCCTATTCCGGCGACGGACTGCAAAACCCGGGCAGCGTCTGCGTAAATGGCTCGTTGCTGGAATGCTTTTGATGGTTGCAGTCACCATCTATTTTCTACGCCCGGGCCGTTCGCGTATCTCCAACCCCTCCGCCGTAACACCGGCTGTGCGCGGATTACCCAACGTGGCCTCCTCTGAGGAAGATTCGGACGTGACGCGCCCTGTTTTTGCTCAAGAGTCCGCAGCTACCCAGCTCTCTCCGCCTTTGGTGCCCCCCCGTCCATCCGCGCTTGCCGCCGCGTTTCCTCTGACGACCGACGACGCGCGGAAGATCCAACGGGAATACGCCGCAGCCACCAGCCTCCCGATGCTTACCACGCTAAACATCGGTTCGGCGCGCTCCATGAAATTCGCCCTGATTCCTCCCGGCCACTTCCTGGCAAGTTCGCCTGAAGGGTCTTCTGGCGCTCAAAGCCAACACCGTATCACGATATCGCACCCGTTTTATCTGGCCACCACGCCGGTTACCGTGGCCCAGTTTAGTACCTTTGTGAAGCAAACCAATTTCCGAACCGTTGCCGTAGAAGTCGGCGCTGCCTTCATCTTTATCAACGACACTTGGAAATTAACGCCCGGTGCCTCGTGGCACGCACCGGGATTCGAGCAGTCACCCAATGATCCAGTCGTGGAAATGAGCTGGTTCGATGCCGTCGAATTCTGCAATTGGCTTTCAAAAAGCATCGGCCATAAGGTGCGTCTGCCGACCAGTGCCGAATGGGAATACGCCTGCCGTTCCGGCACCGCGACGGCCTTTTACACCGGTGATACGTGGGCCGAACTGGAGAAGGCGGCCTGGTGCCTCGAAAACAGTGCGGGAAGAACGCATCCCGTTGGATTAAAAATCCCAAACGCCTGGGGACTCTACGACATGCACGGCAACGCCGCCCAATGGTGCCAGGATTGGTACGCCGGGCCCCCTACTGCCGATGCTGTTGATCCCACCGGCCCGGTGGTAGGTGAGCTGCGCGTAAATCGCGGGGGTGCGTGGGTCACAGGCTACATGGGCGCCCGCAGTGGGTGGTTTGGACGTAACTATCCAAACACCATTGATGCCGGCGAAGGCTTTCGCGTGCTCCTGGAAGTTCCTCCGGCTGCCACGCCGCCGTGAAGGGCATGTTCAGAGCATCAACTGCAAATAGGCGACATCGAGCCAGCGGTCGAATTTCCAGCCTACTTCGCGCAGCTGTCCCGCCGGCTTAAAGCCCAAGGCTTCATGGAGCTTCACGGAGGGGAGCTGATCAGCGGAAATGGCGGCGATCATGGCGTGGAAGCCGGAGGCGCGGGCGCGGGCGATCAAGTCCACCATGATCGCGCGGCCGATGCCCTGACGGTGATAGTCGGGATGAATATAGACGGAGTTTTCCACGGTGAAGCGATAGGCTTTGCGCGGGCGGTAGGGGGCGAGAGAGCCCCAGCCTAAGATGAGCGGTTTGCCGCCCGGCGGTGTGGTGGAGGTGGAAGATTCCGCCACAGTGATGGGGTGATCGGCGTTGTGCTGTTCGAACCAGGTCATGCGTTCCTGGACGGAGGTGGGTTCGAGTTGATAGGTGGCGGTGGAATGGAGGACGTAGTGGTTGTAAATGTCGTTGATGGCGGGGACGTCGGTTGGCGTTGCGAGACGGATTTTCAGAGGTCCGGCCATGAGATAAATCACCCGATGCTGAATTTGGGCGGCATTTTGCCAGCGAAGAGGAGGGACCGCAACCGCAGGCACTTGCAGCGGCAGGCGTATCACGTAGGATGAATGGCATGTCACAGATTCTTCATACACAGACTACGTGGGACGTTGGCAAGAACACTGCGGTGTGCACGCATTGCCAGACGCCACAGGAGCCGGGCGTGGTTTGCTGGGCGGCCTTGGTGGAAAACCTTGCCCCGGCGGCGGATGCGGCGCCTGCGGGAAATCCGCCTGCCGAGAATGCACTGGCCCAGCGTCCACCGTTTGAGCGGTTGGGTTATTGCCAGGCTTGCTGGGCGGCGGGGCATCGGCCGCTGCCGCCGGCGGAGATGTTTTCTTACTGGAAGACGACGGCGCCGAGCCCGAATCAGAAGAAGAGATTGTTTGTGGATGACTCGGTGCTGCTGGACCTGTTCACGCGTTTGCAGGAGAAGGCGGCACCGCAGGATGTGCGGTTCCGGTTTGTGCTGGCGCTGGTGCTGATGCGCAAGCGGTTGCTGAAGTATGAAGGGAGCGAGGCGCTGCCACAGGTTCCTGATGCGCCGGCTGGGGCTCCTGTGCCGGAGTTGTGGACGATGATTCCGCGCGGGGAGAATCCGCAGCCGGTGAAGGTGGTGAATCCGCAACTGACGCCCGAGCAGATTGCCGAGGTGAGTGGGCAGCTCAGCCAGATTCTGGCCGAAGAAATCTGATGCCCGCCCAGAGGCCCCATCTGATGCAGAATTCCTGAGGACTTTGTGCTCGCTTACTACGTTCACAATCTGAGCCCGTTTGCTTTGCAGTTTGGCCGCAGTGCCAGCGGTCAGGCGTGGGGTATTCGGTGGTATGGCATTTCTTACATGCTCGGCTTCATTGCCGCGTATTTTCTTGTTGCCAAGCTGGCCAAAGAGGGCATTTTGCGCATGCCTGCGGAACGTGTGCCGGATCTGGTGCTGAATGTGTGCATCTGGGGCGTTTTGGTGGGCGGGCGGCTGGGGCATGTTTTTTTCTATGAGCCGAGCCTGCTGTGGAATTTTTCTGATGGCTTTCCGTTCTGGGGCGTGTTGAAAGTCTGGCAGGGGGGGATGTCGGCCCATGGGGGGGTGATTGGCGTTGTCATTACGCTGATGGTTTTCGGCCGCCGCCATCGTTATTCGGTCATTAACCTCGGCGATGCCTGCTGCATGATTGTCCCAATCGGCCTCATGTTCGGCCGTATGGGCAACTTCATCAATGGTGAACTCTACGGCCATCCCACCACGCTCCCCTGGGCCGTTCAGTTTCCCACGGAACTTTCCGCCCCAACCAATGGCATCGTTGATCCGGCACTCCAGGTCCAACTTCCTGCCGTTGCGCAGGCCGTGCAGGCGCAGATCGACTTGGTGTCGGATCGCCTCCGGCTCGGAGATATCACGCTCCGCAGCGATGTCGATCTTGTTACCCTCCTCCAGACCCCCCGCGACATTCTTGGCAAAGCCATGCCTGCCGTCGATTTGCATTCCATTAGTGAGTTTACGCGCGTGCAGTTTGCCGCCATTCTCCCCCCGCGGCATCCATCGCAACTTTATGAGTCGTTTTTTGAAGGGGTGGTGCTCTTCCTTATATGCTGGACCATCGGGCGTTTCTGGCGGAAAGATGGCATGGCCAGTGGGGCGTTTCTCACCTTCTACCCGATTATGCGGATTATTGGGGAGCAATTTCGCATTGGGGATGAGCCGCCGGCGTGGCTGGCTTGGACGCACCAGAGTGAAGGCGTGCTGTTGAGCGTTCTTATGTTCATCATTGGGGCTGCGTATTGGGGCTATTTCATCAGGCGCCCTGCGCTGCTGCCTCAAGCACCTGTCGTCACCGAACCCGCCGGGTAACGAGAAAAAACTTTCAACTTCCCCTAAAATGGGTTTCATGAACGCCGACGCTCCTGCCAACGAAGTTGCCGCCATTGAGGCTCAAGGACTTACGCTCCGCCAGCATGGCAAAACCCTTCTTGATCACATTACTCTCTCGCTCTTTCCCAGACGCATTCTTGCGATCATCGGCCCCAGCAATTCGGGCAAAAGCGCTTTTCTGAAAGCCATTAACCGTTTGCTGGAACTTGAAGGCCCCGTGGAAACTTCCGGCCGGCTGCTGGTGCAAGGGCAGGATGTTTACGACCCGGGGGTGGACGTCACGGCGTTGCGGCGGCGGATCGGGATGGTTTTCAGCCGGCCGTCGCTGCCGGTGGCGAGTATTTTTGAAAACGTCGCCCTTGCCCAGCGCATGATGGGCGTTCATGACAAAGCTGCCATGGCGGCTGTGGTGGAACGGTGTCTGCGTCTGGTGGGGCTTTGGGAACAGGTCGCGAATCGGCAAAATGATTCCGCGGCGTCTCTTTCGGCGGAGGCCCAGCAACGCCTTTGCATTGCGCGTGTTCTTGCGACCGATCCAGTTGTGCTGCTTTTTGACGAGCCGACAGCGCATCTGGATTATCCGTCCGCGGGGCGGGTGGAAGATTTAATCTGCGAGCTGGCTAAAAAGTATCCGGTGCTGCTGGCCGCCCAGACGCCGCAGCAGGCGTCTCACATTGCCCAGGATGCGGCGTTTTTCTGGCAGGGGCGGGTGGTGGAAACGGGGACGACGGAGGAGGTTTTGACCAATCCGAAGGATGCGCGTACGGAAGCGTATGTGACGGGGCGGCTGGCGGAATAGAAGCCTCTTTTCACTTCTTTCTACTTGCATCTCTACCCTTCCCGCACGATAGTGTGGTCATTGGTGTACTCGCCGGAAGGAGCGCTGTGTCGGCACATTTCACGGAATTGCTTGAGGGGTTGCGCCGGCGCTGTCTGGGCATGGGCTCGATGGTACAGGGAGTGGTGCGGGATGCCATTGCGGGGGTGGGGGCGAAGAATCCGCAGGGGGCCAAGGAAGTCTTTGCGGCGGAAGGGCGGATTGACGCCGAAGAAGTTGAAATCGAGCGGCAGGCGATCAACCTTTTGGCTTTGCATCAACCCGCTGCCGGCGATCTGCGGATGATTTTTGCGGTCGTCAAGATTAATAGTGATCTGGAGCGTATTGCCGATTGTGCGGTGAATCTGGCGCAGCAGATCGCACCTTATGCCGCCTCCGGTGTGGAAGCGCCGGCGGATTTGCGGCTGATGGGCGAGTCGGTCATTAAGCAACTGGATGACACGCTGCGGGCGCTGGAATTGCAGTCTCCCGATCTTGCCGAGCAGGTGGCGCGTGGCGATGACCTGCTGGATGCCCTTTACAACCAGTTGATGCAGGAACTTCAGGCCACGATGATCGCGGACGCGGCGAAAGTGCCGGGGTGTTTGGCATTGCTGATCATGGCGCGGAATTATGAACGGATGGGGGACCACTGCACGAATATCGCGGAAGATATTCTTTACCGCATGAAGGGCCGTATCGTCCGTCACGAACGGTAACTTCTAACTTCCCTCCCCCTCCCTTTATGCTCCCATCGCTTTTTCCTGGGCTACCACCGCATCAAAGATTTCCTGTGCCGAGGTCGCGTTTCGCATTGATGTCCGGAAGGCGTCGACCGTCATGAGGCGGGAGATGCGGGCGAGGGCCTGAATATGCGGGCCGGTCTGGTCCGGCGGGCTGGCCAAGAGCACAATCAGATTCACGGGCCGCCCGTCAATCGATTCAAAGTTGATCGGCGTCTCCGGTTTCCCAATGGCAATCACGAGGTGATCCACGCCGGCGCATTTGCCATGCGGAATCGCCAGTCCGTTGCCAATGCCGGTGGTCCGCGTCGCTTCGCGTTCCAGCACGCTGGTCAGCAGCATGTCGCAATCTTTGAGCTCGTGGGCATCCGCCAGAATCTTGACCATCTCCCCGATGGCCGCCTTCTTATCCTTGGCAACCAGCGGAACCTTGATGTGCTCTAATTTCAGAATGTCCGTCAACCGCATAAGAATCTCCCGCAAGGGCTCCATGTTTCGCGTCAGGGCAAAGCGGGATAGTGTAGGCACCACCCCCCCTCCATTCAAGCGCCTTAGCGGCGACTTGAGTCGCCGCCCTCGGGCCCGCAATCGAAATCCGCTTCCTATCTCCCAAATTCCCATTCTGATCCCGCAAACACATGCAACCCGCAGCAACTTAGGGGATAATGCCCCAACCCCAATCCACTCTCTGCGGAGGACCCCTATGTCGGACCCAAACCCCCCCTCACCCCCCTCACCCCCCTCGCCTCTCCCCTCTCCCTCGCCCACAAAACCCGGCGGTGATCTTCAGGCTGTTGAACAACTTGCCCGCGCGTACAAACAGATGGCCGAACAGCTTGGCAAAGTGATCGTGGGGCAGCAGGAAGTGATTGAGCAGGTGCTGACGGCGATGTTCTGCCAGGGGCACATTCTTCTGGTTGGCGTTCCCGGCCTGGCCAAAACGTTGCTCGTCAAAACCATCAGCGACGTGCTTAACCTTGCGTTTAAACGTGTCCAGTTCACGCCCGACCTCATGCCCTCGGACATCACCGGCACCGATGTTCTGGAAGAAGACCGCACCACGGGGAAGCGGGCGTTCCGGTTTGTGCGCGGGCCGCTGTTTGCCAACATTGTGCTGGCGGATGAAATTAACCGGACGCCGCCGAAGACGCAGGCGGCGCTTCTTGAAGCCATGCAGGAACACCGCGTCACAGCGGGCGAACACACGTATGAACTCCCCGAGCCGTTTTTTGTTCTCGCTACTCAAAACCCCATTGAACAGGAAGGGACCTATCCGCTGCCCGAAGCCCAGTTGGACCGCTTCATGTTCATGACCATCGTCCGTTACCCCACTAAAGAGGACGAAGTGCAGATCATGAAACAAGCCACCACCGGCTATAAAGCCACTCTGACGCGCATGCTTGATGGCCCGGCCATTCTCAAACTGCAGGAGATCGTCCGCCGCGTGCCGGTGGCGGATCATGTTTATCAATATGCGCGCGATCTGGTGCGGGCCACGCGGCCGGGGGAGGAGGGGGCGGCGGCGTTCATTAGTGAATTTGTGCAGTGGGGGGCGGGGCCGCGTGCCAGCATTTATCTGATTCTTGCCGGCAAGGCGCGGGCGATTTTAAATGGCCGCGTCCATGTGACGACGGAAGACATAAAGAAAGTGGCGCATCCGATTTTGCGGCACCGGATTTTGACGACGTTCAGTGCAGAGGCTTCGGGGATGACGAGCGACAAGATTATTGACCGGCTAATCAAAGAAGTGCCCGGGCCCAATCAACCCGACGCGCCGACTCCCAAACCCGCGCCGGCACCACCCCCTCCCGCATCAAACCCCAATGCTCCGATTCCTCTCGATTAAGGCACGGATATGGTTCAACCTGCCAAAACTCCCGCCCACGCTCCCGCGGCCTCCGCATTGTTGGACCCGCAGGCGCTCTCGCGTCTTGGGCGGTTGGATTTAGTGGCTAAGCAGGTGATGGATGGGTTTGTGCAGGGGATGCACAAATCGCCGCATGTCGGCTTCGCTCTCGATTTTGCCCAGCACCGGCAATACGTCCCCGGCGACGACGTTAAACGCATCGACTGGCGCGTCTACGCCAAGGCGGATCGGTACTACATCAAGCAATACGAAGTGACCACCAACCTGCGTGCCACCATCGCTCTCGATGCTTCTGCTTCCATGCGTTACCAATCGAAGACCGATCCCATGTCCAAATTCCGTTACGGTCAATTCCTTGCCGTCTGCCTTGCTTATCTGGTTCTTAGGCAGCAGGATTCCGCGGGTCTGGTGACGTTTGATAATAAAATTCGGGATTACATTCCGGCGCGGTCCGCCCCCAGCCACCTCATGACCATCGCCCAGACGTTGGAGCGCATCGAGCCCGCCAGTGAATCCGCCATCGCCCCGCTGCTGCATGATATTGCGGAGCGGATTGGCCATCGCGGCCTGGTCGTCATCATCAGCGACTTTTTCGATAACGCCCAGGATCTGCTCGAAGCCTTCCACCATCTCCACCACAAGCGGCACGAAGTCGTGTTGTTGCAGGTCATGGCCTCCGACGAACTCACCTTCCCTTTCCGTAAATTCAGCGAATTTGAAAACCTGGAGAAGCCCGCCCACCGCCAACGGCTGGACCCCGCCCTTATGCGCGCCCGCTACCTGGAAAATCTCAATGCCCACATCAAAATCATTCGCGACGAAGCGGGCAAGCTTGGTTTTGACCATGAGATTCTGGACACCACCCAACCCTTCGATACCGCCCTCACCGCCGTTTTGGCCCGCAGAATGGGTAGCAAATAAGGAATCCCATGTTCCTCATGTCTTCGCTCATCTTCGGTGCTCTCCTGTCGGCCATTCCGGTCGTGGTGCACCTCCTTCATCGCCAAAAAACGGTTCCCATCCCCTGGGCTGCCATGATGTTTCTTAATGACTCGACGATCACGCGCCGGCGGCATCGCAATATTGATCACGTTCTCCTCCTCCTCACCCGCATGGCCCTCCTTGCCCTCCTCGCGCTTCTCCTTGCCCGCCCAGTTTTTGAATCTCCGCGCTTCGCTCCGCTTGCCGGGGAAGACGCCGTGGATATCGGTCTGGTCATTGACCACTCCCTTTCCATGGGCCGCCGCTCCGGCGACCAAACGCTTTTTGACTCGGCCCTCGCCCAGGCAGAAAAAATTCGCCAGATCATGCGCGACACCGACACTCTCTCCATCATCCTTGCCGAGCACACTCCCAGTCTTCGCACTCCCATCCCAATCAAAAAAGACCAGGTCCCTGAAGCGCTCGATGCCCTCCGCCAGCTTCCTCCCGGCCTCACCGATGCCTCCATCCCGGATGCCCTTGGTACCGCCCGCGACGTCATCAACCACGGCCGCAACGCCCGCAAACTTCTCCTGGTCCTCTCGGATGAACAACGCTCCGGCTTCAAGCCGGAAGACCCCCTCGCCTGGTCCACCGCATTGGGCGATCGGGTCAACGGCCCCGACAAAGATATTCCCATTTACCTTCTCCCCGTCACGCTCTCTGACCCGCTGGCCAATATTTCCGTGAGTGCCGTCACGCTGGAGCCCGGCGTCATCGGCGCCAACCGGCCCGCGCAGGTCCTCGCCACCATCGACAACGCCGGTCCCGGCAGCATGCCGCGTACGCCCGTGCAACTCATTGTCGATGGCCGCGCCGCCGGCACACAGGATGTTTCCGGCATTGCCCCCGGCCAATCCCAAACCCTCCGCTTTCAAACCACGTTCACCCAAAGCGGCTCCCATTGGGTGAAGGTGCAGGCAGATGCGGTCGATTCCCTCTCGGCAGATAATGCTCTCGTCGCCGCCCTCCGCGTCTGGGACAAAATCCCCCTCCTCATCATTGATGGCCAACTTACCGGCAACGGCCCCTTCCCGAACAGCGCCTTCCTGCTTTCGGCCCTTCAGCCGGCAGATCCTTCCCTCTCTGCCGGTTCATTGATTCAACCCAAAGTCGTCTCCGTTCCGCAAAGTGCCGAGGTCAAGCTGGAAGATTACCGTGCCGTCATTTTGAATGATGTCCCGCGGTTGCCCGCTGCCGTCGTGGCGCGGCTCACGCAATATGTTCAATCCGGCCATGGCTTATGGGTTATCCTGGGTCCGCGTGCGGAGCCTGATTTTTACAACCAGACCTTTTCCAAGACGCCCATCTTTTCCGCGCATCTTTTGAAGTGTCATCAACCCTCGCAAGCTTTTGAATCCTCCCAACCTCCCGCCGTCCTCAACATCCGCCAGCCGGACAACCCCGCCCTCGCCCTTCTTACCCAGTCCCAGCGCAATGCCTTTGCCGGCGTCACTTTCACCCAATGGTGGCAGCTTGAATCGACAAGCGGCCAGCAAAATCTCCTCCTCGATTTAACGACGCCGACCACCACCGCCCCCGCCACGGTCGCCGCTTCTGCCCCCGCCCCGCAAAACGCCCCTCCCTCCCTTGACCCCTTCGCCTTCCAGCAGGACGTCGGCAGCACCGGCGGCCGCGTCATCCTCTGGTCCAGCTCCGTCGATGCCGCCTGGAACAATCTCCCTCTCATGGCAGGCGTTTTTGTGCCGCTGGCTAATGAAACCATTTACCAGCTGGTCGCCAACCAATCCCAAACCCGCCGCCTGCGGCTGCAATCCGGCGAACCGCTGGAATGGACCGGTCCCGCCGCCACCACCCTTGAATCCGCCACACTGCTGCGGCCAGACGGCCAGCCCCGCCCTGCCGACATTCAATTGCTCAACACCCAATACATCGTTTCCACCCGCGACACGTTTTTGCCTGGGCTCTATCAACTCCTCTTCAAACCCGCCATTGTCTCTCCGCCGATTTACTTCAGTGTTGATCCGGACCGCCGGGAACTTCAACCCGCCACGCTTTCGGCTGCCGACCTCGATTCTCTCAAAGACAAAAAGTTTCTCACCGATCGCCTGTTGACGCCCACCCTCGGCCCGGCTCTTGGTGCCGGCAAATCCGGCCTGGAACTCTGGCCCCACGCGGCTCTCCTCCTCCTCGCCCTGCTGTTATTAGAAACCCACCTCACCAAACGCGCCGTAAAACTTCAAGCCGCCGGTGGTCTCTCCGCCCTGTCAGAACCGCAAGCGTAAGCGCGTGCCCGGCGTGCTCCGAACATAGTTGGGTGCCCTGCTTTTGACACAATCTCGGTGTCAAAAGCATGCGGAACCCCCAACGAATTACCCCTTTCTACTTTTTACTTTCTGCTTTCAACTTTCCGTCTCCTTCCCTCCACTCCTCTTGTCCGTCCATTCGCGGTCCGCTAGAATATTTTGTATGAGCACCAAACGTAAACCATCTTCTAAAGCATCTAAGCCTTCTAAATCATCTAAAGCCTCTTCGCCCAAGCCCGGCAAAGGCAAACTTTTTACGCCGGCTTCCTTCCCCCGTGGGGTTGGGCTTGCCGCCCGCACGCGGTGGCTCCGCGCCAATGCCGGCAAATTTGCCCGGGCAGCCGAGAGAATTGCCGAACGCCCTAACGACGAATAAATGCTCTGAATCGCAAGTCCAGGGTTACCCGCTTCTCAATTCCCCCCTTCTGCCTTCTACCCTGTGAACTTCTACCCTCTATAATCCCCTCATGCCCACTTCCCTCCACTCCCTCGCCGCCTCCCTCTCCTTCCAGCCGCGCTTTCCGCTTTGGCCGTTCAACCTTCCCCTCTGGGTCACGCTCCTGGTCTTCCTTCTCCTGGCCGTCCTCATCATCCGTCTCTACCGCGCCCAGCGCACGCTTGCTTCCCCCGGTACCCTCGCCTCGCTTCTCCTCCTCCGCCTCACGCTCCTGGTCCTCCTCTTCCTCCTCTTCCTCCGCCCCACTTTCGTCTGGCAAAAAAAATCCACCTCTGCCGGCACGCTCTATCTTCTTGCGGACCGCAGCCTTTCCATGGCCACGACCGATCCACAGGCCACTGCCGTCGAACGCCTCCGGCTGGCGGACTCCCTTGGGTTTCTTCCTTCCTCCGCCC